>LFRM01166955.1_pt1 | contig 13302 bp, 14 predicted proteins | sample 618341 | NCBI WGS metagenome assembly LFRM01 (sample SAMN03654438, study PRJNA283298) | anaerobic digester metagenome | isolation source: pool of bioreactors CSTR01a, CSTR02a, and CSTR03a thermophilic anaerobic... | place: Denmark: Kgs. Lyngby | collected 2014-05-21 | reverse complement strand
AAGAGTTAATATTTGGAATAATTTATGAAGGATTATATTAATGAATACTAGGAAGCAAGAGAATTGCAAGTAGCACTAGATTATGTTCAGTGGCGAAGATTTGAGAATGTAATTACTAAGGCGAAATTAGCTTGTATTAACAGTAATTATAAGACTTCTGATCATTTTGCCGATGTTGGCAAAATGATAGCTATGCCTAAAGGTCCGAAAAGCTATTGCTGATATGGAAGGGACAATGCCAGAAAAATTACCCACTCCAAATAAAAGTTTAAAAGAAATAAAAAAACAACAAAAAAATGAGTTAATAACTAGTGAATAATGATTCAGCAGAAAAAATAAGCGAGCTGAACAAATTATATTCACATTTAAGAATGAGGTAAGAAATGAAGCCAGAAGTAAAGTTTAAAACAAAAGATTATAACTATTATAATCGTGCAGTAGGAATAATAAANNAGAAATTAATGAAGATTCTCTTACTACTATTACTAGAGAAATAAAAGAAGAGTTAGATTATACTGTCAAGAAAGCTAAATTATTTTGTATTCAAGAAAACTTCTATGAGAAAAAAGGAGTTACTCAACATGGTGTAGAATACTACTATCTTATTGAAACATTAGAAGATATTGAAACCATAGACCGTGAGTTTATAGAAAATGACCGTGGCGAAGAGAAGTACTTACTTATTAAATGGGTTTCAATTGAAGAACTTAAAAAAATAGATCTTAGACCATTGACTGTTAAAGACTTAATGGTAAAAAATAAACTTGGTACTCTTACTCATATAATCCAAAGAGATAAAAAATAAATTATGGAAGTGAAAGCATGAAAACAGAAGATTACAATTATTATTTACCAGAACATTTAATAGCTCAAACACCACTTAAAACAAGAAGTGAATCAAGATTATTAATTTTAGATAAAGCAACTGGTAAAATAGAACATAAAAATTTTGACTGTATAATTGATTATTTAAATAAAGGCGATGCTTTAGTAATAAATGATACTAAAGTATTACCAGCGAGACTCACTGGAGTTAAAGAAGATACTGGAGCAGTAATCGAGCTCCTTCTTTTAAATAATAAAGATAATATTTGGGAGTGTCTTGCTAAAAAACAAAAGCGGTTAAAAATAGGATCAATGATTAATTTTTCCGATAAATTAAAAGCAGAAGTTTTAGAGATTAAAGAAGAAGGTATCACTATCGTTAAACTTATTTTTGATGGTATTTTAATGGAGATTCTAGAAGAACTTGGATCAATGCCTCTTCCTCCTTATATTCATGAAAAAATAAATGATAATGATCGTTATCAAACAGTATATGCAAGAGAATATGGATCATCAGCTGCTCCAACAGCAGGACTTCATTTTACTGAAGAACTTCTTGATTCTATAAAAGCAAAAGGAGTAATAATTGTAAATATTACTCTCCATGTTGGACTTGGTACTTTTAGACCTGTTAATGTAACAGATGTATTAAATCATAAAATGCATAGTGAATACTATGTAATGAGTAAAGAAACTGCAACAGTATTAAATGAAGTAAAAGATAATGGTAATAAAATAATAGCAGTCGGAACTACAACAGTAAGAACTTTAGAAACTATTATGAGTAAACATAATAAATTTGTTGAAGAAAGCGGTAGTACAAATATATTTATATATCCAGGATTTGAGTTTAAAGCTATAGATAACCTGATAACTAATTTTCATTTACCTAAAAGCACACTTCTAATGTTAGTATCAGCTTTATCAAATAAAGATTATATTTTAAACGCTTATAATGAAGCAATAAAAAAAGAATATAGATTTTTTTCCTTTGGGGACTCTATGTTTATTAAATGAAACTAGTAATCTTTATAAAATATTAATTAAATGTTATACTTATAATGCAAGTTTGGAGAAATTTATGAAAGTTCAATTTACATTATTAAAGAAAGAAAAAGATACAGGTGCAAGGCTTGGAATAGTAAAAACAAATTATGGAGAGTATTTTACTCCTATGTTTATGCCAGTAGGGACACAAGCTACAGTTAAAACATTATCTCCCGAGGAAATAAAAGCAGTAGATTCAGGGATTATTCTTGCTAATACTTATCATTTATGGCTTAGACCTGGTGAAGATATTGTAGAAAAAGCTGGAGGTCTTCATAAGTTTATGAATTATGATGGGCCAATACTAACTGATAGTGGGGGCTTTCAAGTTTTTAGCTTGGCTAAACCTAAAGATATTACTGAAGAAGGAGTAACTTTTAAAAGTCACATAAATGGTGATAAATTATTTTTAACTCCTGAGGCATCTATTGCTATTCAAAATAAACTTGATAGTGATATTGCGATGAGTTTTGATGAGTGTCCTCCAGCTTCAGCTGATTATGAATATATGAAAAATAGTATTGAAAGAACGCTTAGATGGGCAAAACGAGGAAAAGAAGTTTTTAATAATCCAAATCAAAGTTTATTTGGGATTATTCAAGGAGGGTATTTCTCCGATTTAAGAAAATATTCAGCTATAGAAACTGTTAAAATTGGGTTTGATGGTTATGCAATAGGTGGTGTAGCAAATGATAATGAATCTAAAGAAGAAATGTATAAAGCAATAGAGTACTCAACTCCCTATATGCCAGAAGATAAACTTAGATATTTAATGGGAGTGGGAGATCCAATTGATTTAATTGAAGGAGTAATCAGAGGTGTTGATATATTTGACTGTGTTATTCCAACTCGTCTTGCTCGTCATGGACACGCTTATACTAAATATGGTAAAATAAACTTGCGTAATGCAAAATTTAAAGAAGATTTTACTGCTCTTGATAAATCTTGCGATTGCTATGCATGTAGTAATTATACTAAAAGTTATATAAGACACTTAATAGTAGCAAATGAAACATTTGGAGCTAGATTATTATCAATTCACAATATATATTTTTTAATTAATATTACTAAAGAAATCAGATCTGCTATTAAAGAAGATAAATTACTAGAATATCGCCAACAATTTATAAAGGAGTATTATGGAAAAGATTAAATTAAGTTATTTAATATATTTTATAGCGGGAATGGGAATTATTATTTTAGGAGTTTCAGCTTATAAAGCCGAAAAAAATCATGAAAGTAAACTATATCATGTACTCCATAGTAAAATAAAAGAAACTGCTCTTGAGTGTTATTTAAATAATGATTGCATTGAACAAATAACTTTAGAATACTTATATCAAGCTGGTTATTTAGAAGAATTATTTGATCCAGTTACAAAAGAAAAATTAGATAGTAATATGTGTTTAGAATATATTAATGAGGAAGTGAAATTTTGTTCATAAACTTCTTTTTTAATTTACAGAAAGTAGGAGACTATGTTAAAAATATTTAAAAATTTAAATAAAAAAGAAACACTATTAATTATAATAGTGATTTTATTAACTGCATTTCAAGTTTTTCTTGATTTAAAAGCACCTGAATATATGTCAGAGATAACTAAACTTGTTCAAACTGAAGGAAGTAAAATTAAAGATATTTTAGTTCAAGGTGGTTTTATGATGTTATGTGCTCTTGGCAGTTTAGCAGGAGCTATATTAGTTGGTTATTTAGCATCATATATTTCATCATCTTTTTCTTATCGTTTAAGAAAAAGATTATTTACTAAAGTTGAAGATTTTAGTATGGAAGAAATTAAGAATTTTTCAACTAACAGTTTAATCACTAGAACAACAAATGATGTATCACAAGTTCAAATGTTTTTATCAGCTGGTATGCAAATTATTTTAAAATCACCAATCTTAGCAATATGGGCGATTTTAAAAGTAGTTGATAAAAGTCCAGAGTGGACAACTTTAACTGCTAGTTCAGTAATCTTTATTGTTATATATATTATTATTTTAATTTCTTTAGTTTTACCTAAATTTAAAAAAGTTCAAAACATGATAGATAGTTTAAATGGTATAGCTAGAGAAAACTTGATTGGAATTAGAGTTGTAAGAGCATTTAATGCTGAGGATTATCAAGAAAATAAATTTTCTGATATTAATAATAAATTAACTAAAATTCAAACTTTTATTCAAAGAACTATGTCTACACTTCATCCTCTAATGCATTTAACTATGTATTTAATGTCAGTTGGAATTTATATTATAGGAGCTCAGTTAATTGAATCAGCTAATATAACTTCAAAATTAACTATCTTTAGTGATATGGTGGTGTTTTCAACCTATGCGATGATGATTTTAATGTCTTTCGTAATGCTAGCGATGATATTTATTATTTATCCAAGAGCCAGTGTTTCAGCTAACCGTATAAGTGAAGTACTTAATACATTTAATAAAATAAAAGATGGTAATATTGATAAAGATATAACTCAAATTAAAGGTAAAGTAGAGTTTAAAAATGTTTCTTTTAAATATCCAGATGCAGATGAATATATGCTTCAAGATATATCATTTAAAATAAACCAAGGAGAAACCTTTGCAATTATAGGATCAACTGGTTCAGGCAAATCAACCTTAATAAATTTATTACCTAGGTTTTATGATGTGACAAAAGGAGAAGTTCTAATAAATGAAATAGATGTAAGAAATTATAAACAAGAATTTTTAAATCAAAAAATTGGTTATGTTCCTCAAAAAGCTGGTATGTTTAGTGGAACAGTATCTGAAAATGTTGGTTATGGAAATAATGGTAAAAATAAAACTACTGATAAATTAAAAAGAGCAATTGAAATAGCTCAAGCTAAAGACTTTGTAGAAAAACTAGAGAAAAAATATGAATCTCATATTGCTAGAGGAGGCACTAATGTTTCAGGTGGAGAAAAACAAAGATTATCAATAGCCAGAGCTATCGCTACTGACCCTGAAATATATATATTTGATGATACGTTTTCGGCTCTTGATTATAAAACGGATTTAAAATTAAGACAAGAATTAAAAAAACATACTAATGAATCTACCAGTATTATTGTTTCTCAAAGAATAGGAACTATTCTTCATGCTGATCAAATTTTAGTGTTAGAAAAAGGTAAAGTAGCTGGACTAGGGACTCATAATGAATTATTAAAAACTTGTAATGTATATCAAGAAATAGCCTTATCGCAGTTAAATGAAAAAGAGGTGGTAATATGAAAAACAATAAATCTCCTCAAAACTTACAAGGAAGAAGAGGAACTAGTGAAAAACCAGAAAACTTTTCCGTAGCAATTAAAAAGTTAATTATATATGGTAAAAAATATTGGCCTATAGTAATAATATGCTCACTTCTAGCGATATTTGGATCAATAATATCAATTGTTGCGCCTAATAAAATAAGTGAATTAACTGACTTAATAACTGTTGGTTTAAAAGGAAATATAGACTTTGTTAATGTGAAAAAATTATCAACAATTTTAATTATTATTTACTTAATTAGTTCTTTAATTAATTTAGTTCAAAATATTATTATGGTTAATGTCTCAAATAAGTTTTCTAGAAATTTAAGAGAAGATATTTCTAAAAAAATAAATAGATTACCACTTAAATATTTTGATAATAATCCTTATGGAGATATATTATCGAGAATTACAAATGATGTTGATACAATTAACAGTACTCTACAAAATAGTATAGTTTCTTTAATTAGTTCTGGAGCTTTATTAATAGGAGTTATATTTATGATGTTTTATACAAACTGGATTATGGCTACAACAACAATTATTTCTACTTTAGTTGGATTTCTATTATTATTAATTATTTTAAATAAATCAGAAAAATACTTTCGTGATAGACAACAAGCTTTAGGAGATTTAAATGGTCATATAGAAGAAATATATTCTAATCACAATATAGTTAAAGTCTATAATGGTCAAAGAGATTCTAATCTTAAATTTGATTTATATAACCAAAAAGAATATACAGCTAATCGAAAAAGTCAGTTCCTATCAGCTATTATGCAACCAATTATGATGTTTTCAGGAGATTTTAGTTATGTAATAGTCTGTGTTGTTGGAGCAATACTTACTAGTCAAAATATAATTACTTTCGGAGTTATTATGGCTTTTATTTTATATATAAGAATATTTACTGGACCACTGCGCCAAATAGCAATGGGACTAGGTCAAATGCAAAGTGCTGCAGCTGCTGGTGAAAGAGTATTTCAGTTTATTGAAGAAAAAGAAATGGGGGCAGAAAAAGAAAAATCAAAATATTTAAAACCAAAAGATGTTAAAGGGAATATCGAATTTAAAAAAGTTAATTTTGGTTATAATGAAAAAGACTTAGTAATTAAAAACTTTAGTGCTAAAGCTAAAGCTGGTGAAAAAATTGCTATAGTTGGTCCAACAGGTGCAGGAAAAACTACATTAGTAAATTTACTAATGAGGTTTTATGATATTAACGATGGGGATATATTAATTGATAAAATTTCAATAAAAGATTTAACAAGAAAAAATATTAGAGAATTGTTCATAATGGTTCTTCAAGATACTTGGTTATTTGAAGGAAGCATAAGAGAAAATATCGTTTATAATAAAGAAAATATAACCGATGATACAATTAAAGAGGTATGTACTAAAATTGGTTTAGATCACTTTATTAAAACTATGAATAAAGGTCTAGATCATAAAATAATAGACTCAGAAAGTATTTCTGCAGGTCAAAGACAATTAATTACAATAGCAAGAGCTATGATAAGTGATGCTCCATTTTTAATTTTAGATGAGGCAACAAGTAATGTTGATACAAGAACTGAAGAATTAGTTCAAAAAGCGATGGATAAATTAATGAAAGGCCGAACTTCTTTTGTTATCGCTCATCGTTTATCAACAATAAAAAATGCTGATTTAATACTAGTTATGAATGAAGGTAATATAGTAGAACAGGGAACTCATAACAAATTAATAGAACAAAATGGTTTCTATGCTGAACTATACAATTCCCAGTTTTCTAAACTTAATTAGATAACAAGAGAAATTCTCTTGTTTTTTATTGACAATAAAATGTCAATCATTTTAAAAAAAGAAAATTGTTAATAAAATTACTTGCTTATTTAAATAGAATAATGTAATATAATGGTAGACAGTGACATGATGTGGAAGAAAGTGGGGGATTTCTATGTTGATGGGAGAATATCACCATAACATTGATGATAAGGGTCGACTTATCATTCCTAGTAAGTTTCGTTATGAACTAGGTGAGAAATTCATCGTTACTCGCGGATTAGATAAATGTTTATTTGTTTATTCTAATCAAGAGTGGGATAAAATAGTAGAGCGATTAAAAAAATTACCTTTTACCAATAAGGATGCTCGTAATTTTACTCGATTCTTCTTATCAGGCGCTGCTGAATGTGAATTCGACCGACAAGGAAGAATAAACATTACCTCCCCATTGGTTAGTTACGCCGGTTTAACAAAAGAATGCGTTATAATCGGCGCAAACGACCGACTTGAAATTTGGTCAAGTGAATCATGGGAAGATTTTTTACAAACAAACGAAGACAACTTAGCTGACATAGCCGAAAATTTATTTACACCAGGTTTATATGAAACATTATAGTGTTTTAAAAAACGAAGTAATTGCAGGATTAAATATTAATCCTGATGGTACTTATGTAGATGCAACTCTTGGTTATGGAGGACACTCAGAAGAAATATTGAAGCGATTAAGAAGGGGTTTCCTATTCGCCTTTGATCAAGATGAAGATGCAATTCATTTTGGTCAAGAAAGACTATCAAAAGTTAGTAATAACTTTAAAATTATATATTCTAATTTTTCTAAATTAAAAGAATGTTTAGAAAAAGAAGGCATTACCAAAGTAGACGGAATCATTTTTGATTTAGGATTATCAAGTCCCCAGATCGATCAAAAAGATCGAGGATTTACATTTATGCAAGATGCACCCTTAGACATGAGAATGGATAAGAAAAGTAAACTAACCGCACTGATGATAGTTAATAATTATAGCTTAGAAGATTTAATAAATATATTTTTCACTTATGGAGAAGAAAGATTTTCTAAATCAATTGCTAAAAAAATAGTTGAAAAAAGGATGATATCTGAAATTAAAACTACTAAGGAATTAGTAGAAATAGTAAAATCAGCAGTTCCAGTTTCATATTTTATTAAGCAGCATCCAGAAAGAAAAATATTTCAAGCAATTAGAATCGAAGTTAATAATGAACTTAAAGTATTAGAAACAGCTTTAAATGATGCTATTTCTATCCTTAATTCAAAAGGAAGAATATGTGTTATATCATTTCATTCTCTTGAAGATCGAATTGCTAAAAAGACATTTAAAAAATATAGTGAAATTAATCCATTAGTTAAAGGTTTACCAGAGATTCCAAAAGAATATGAGCCACTAACTAAATTAATTAATAATAAACCAATTATTCCTACTGAAGAAGAAATAAAAGAAAATAGTAGAAGTAAAAGTGCCAAACTTAGAGTCGTGGAAAGGATTTAACAAATGAAGAAGCAAAATGGGGTAAAAATAAAAAGAATAGATCGATTTATGATATCTGTATTAGTGTTCTTAGTTTTATTAAGTTCTTTAGTTGTTGTTTTTTCTAAAAGTATTCTTTCTAGAAGTAATATTGAAGTAGAAAGAATTAAATCAAAAGTAGAAAAACAAGAAACTATAAACGAAAGTTTAACGATGAAAATAAATGAATTAGCAAGTTTATCTAATATTCAAGATATTGCTAAAGAATTTGGATTAAGTTATATAAATGATAATATTATTGTAATAAAATAGATGGTGATAAAATGAAACAAAAGAACAATTGCGTAAAATTCAACGAATATTTTTTAATCGCGATTGTTCTTTTGTTTGTCTTAATATCTGTTAAAATAATTTATATTTCAGTTAGTCCAGCTGTTGATGGTATTGATTTAAAAGCTCTTGCACTTCAAAATAGAACAGTTGAAAAAACCTTAAGTGCCAACCGTGGTACTATTTATGACCAATTTGGTGAAGTACTTTCTCAAGATGTAAGATCATATACTGTTATTGCGTATTTATCTGATTCAAGAACAACTGATATTAATAATCCTAAACATGTTGTTGATAAAAATAAAACTGCTAAAGAGCTTAGCCTTTTAATTGGAATGACCCCAGAATATATCCTTAATTTATTAAATCAAGATTTATATCAAGTTGAATTAGGTCCAGGGGGAAGAGGAATAACTGAATTAAAAAAACAAGAAATTGAAGCTTTAGATTTAGCTGGTATAGATTTTATCAAATCATCTAAAAGAGATTACCCTAATGGAGATTTTGCATCTTATATTATAGGTTATGCTCGTAAAAATGATCAAGGATTAATAATTGGTGAAATGGGGATTGAATCAAAATATAATGATGAATTAAAAGGGACAGATGGTAGTATTACATATCAAAAAGATGCCTATGGATATAAAATAGCAGGAACTCATGAATATATTGAAGAAGCTATAGATGGATATGATATATACTTAACGATTGACTCAAATATTCAAATGTATTTAGAAAATGCAATTCTGGAATTAGAACAATATAATGCCGAGTGGGCAAGTATCACGATAGCAGATGCTAAAACTGGTGCAATAGTAGGTTCAGCATCATCTCCTAGTTTTAATCCTAATATTTTAGAAATAGAAAATTATAATAATCCTCTCACATCATATTCTTATGAACCAGGTTCAACTATGAAAGTATTTTCTTATATGGCTGCCATAGAAGAAGGTTTATATAAGGGAGATGAAACCTATCCATCTGGTCATGTAATTATTGATAATTATAAAATTAGTGATTGGAATGATTATGGTTGGGGAGAAATCACATATGATACAGGATTCGTTTATTCATCAAATACCGCAGCAGTTAGACTAGCTCAAGGCTTAGGTAGAGATCGTTTAACAGATTATTATGAAAAACTAGGTCTTGGTTTTAAAACTGGAATAGAATTACCAAATGAATATGAAGGAAAGCTAGAAATGGTCTATGAATCCGAGTTAGCAAGTGCTGCTTATGGTCAAGGTATTACAACTACACCAATTCAAAATATTCAAGCCTTAACAGCTTTAACAAATAATGGCGTTACTATGAAACCTTATATTATTTCTAAAATAGTAGATCCCCAAACAGGTAAAAATATATATGAAGGTTCCAAAACTGAACTTAATAAAGTTGCTAGTACTAAAACTATTAACAAAGTATTAGACTTAATGGATGAGGTAGTAAATGGCGAAAATCCCGCTCGAACAGGTAAAACCTATCAAACTGATGTTTTAACTTTAGTAGGTAAAACAGGAACTGCCCAATATATAATGGCAAATGGAAAATACACAGGTGGTTCATATAATAATATTCGTTCATTTTCAGGTGTGTTTCCTAAAGAGAATCCAGAATATATTATTTATCTTTCAGCTAAAGATTTTGTTGGTTCTTCTGCCGATATTGGAGCAGTAACTAAATCAATTGTTGAATCAATTGCTAAATATAGAAACATAGAAGACCGTTATGATGATACAGACTCTAGTAAAATAATTAAAATAGATAATTATATAAACAAACCAACTAGTGAAGTAGTAGATATATTAGAAAAATTAAATTTAAAACCAATCGTTATTGGAACTGGTGAAACTATTATAAAACAATCAATATTAAAAAATACTGATGTTATAACTGGAACAAAAATCATTCTTCTAACAAGTGGAGAAGAATATTTAATGCCAAATGCTATTGGCTGGACTAGTAGTGAAATAATTAATCTAGCTAATATTTTAAAAATACCGTATAATATAAGTGGTTTTGGGAAAGTTAAAAGCTTATCAATTATTCCTGGAACTATTATTGATAAAACCCAAGTTTTAGAAATAGTATTAGATAATAGGAGTGCTGGCAATGAAGAAGATTAATTTTAAAAAAATACTGAATTCATCAAGAACTTTAATAATAGTTCTGATAATAATAATAATGATTTTAATATGGTTTTGCAATCATTTAATGAGCTCTAGTAAAACTTATATGTTTAGTGGTAAAAGTGATAATATAACTATTCTAAATGGTGTAATTAGTCTAAATTATGATGTAAATTTAATTCAAGGATCAGATATAGAATATATAAATAAAGAAGACAAACTAATTACAGAATATAAAATCGGATATTATGTTTTAAAAGAAAATACATTAATACCCCTGGTTATAAAGTCAGGTACAGATGATGAAGGTTTATCATTAAAAGGAATTATTAATGAAATGAGTGCTTATAATATAACTGAACCTTATCATAATAAAAGATTTTTTACTAAAGAAACAATAGCAGCTCTAGAAAATGGACTATACTTTCTTATCGAAGCTAAGACTGCTACCGATGAAGAAATTTTAGATAAAATAGAATTAAGTTTATCAAAGGTATCGAAATAGATATCTTTTTGTTTGTTATAATTAAACACTTCAAATTAATATTAATATAATAAAATATAAGCATTGCTTATATTTAAGAAAGGAAGTGTTTTTCATTACTAATAAAACATATGATAAGTTAAAATTTATTGCTCAAATACTCTTACCAGCTTTAGGAACTTTATATTTTGCATTATCTCAAATATGGAATTTACCACTAAGTGAAGAAATAGTAGGTACTATAACCGTAATAATAGCGTTTTTAGCAACAATATTAAGATTATCTAGTAATAATTACCATAAAATAAATAATGATATATCTTTATTAGAAAACTTAAAAGAAATAAAAACTGAAGAAATAATTGAAGGAATAGATAGTCACATTGATAATCATGAGGTGCAAAATGATTAAATTAAAATATCCGGTAAAATATATTGCTATAACTAGTGGTTATAGACCTGGAAATAGACCTAATCATACTGGAATAGACTTAGGATGGAATCGTAATTATGGAGGAGAAAATGTCCCCGTATATGCTCCAGCTAATGGGAAAGTAATAGAAGTAGTAAATGGAAAAGATAATAATTTAAATAATCCTAATGATTCTGGTAACTTAATAAAAATTCAACACGAAGATGGCTTAACAACTAGATTTATTCACCTTTTAAAAGGCAGTATAATAGTAAAAAAAGGCGATATAGTTTTAAAAGATGAAAAAATCGCTATTACGAATAATAGTGGTTACTCTAAAGGAACTCATCTACATTATGAAGTATGGTTAAATGGTATTAAAGTAAATCCAGTTTTTTATACATATTATCATGATGATCAAATAGTTCATAAAGATACCTTAGAAAATTATAAACTAAAAAAATATATTGAAGAAATTCCTGAAAATGATCTTCGTTTATATGATAAAGTATTACCAATTCAATTAATTAACTGGCAAGGAACCAGTTTGATTCAATATGATGATATTTATTACATTACTAAAATTGAAAAAGAACGTAGTACTTTAGTACTAAGTGCTCTAAGAGGAAAAGAATATAAAGTATGGGCAAGACTTAACTATAATAATGTAAAAAAAATCAGTTAAGACTTTTTCTCATTATTAACAATATTAGATATAAATCATAAAATATATAAGGTGATTTCATATGAATAATAATATTGACCAAAAATTTAATTATTTATTAGATTTCATAAAAGAAAGAAATCTTGAAGAAATAATTAAATCTATCATTAATAATTTAAGTTACTTAAAAAACACTAATTATTCTAAATTTAAAACAATTACCGATTATTATAATAAATATAAATTATGGGGTGAAATAGATTTAGATTATAATACAGAATTAGTTGAAAAAAACGCTAAAACATTAATGAATCATCAAGAAGACTTTAAATGGTTTTATAATCATCTTGATGACTATAAATCAAAAACTGTCTTATTAAATATCTTATATTATTGGTTAATGTTTGATGATAAAAAGATTAATAAAATTAAAGATAATTATTTTTCTCAATATTTTGATCTAGATTTAATAAGTTGTGATAAAAAAGAAATATTTCTTGATATTGGCGGATACGTAGGTGATAGTTTAATCAAATATATCGAAATTTTTGGCAAAGAAAATTATAAAAAAATGTATTGTTATGAAATGGTTCCTAATAATATTAAATATATTAAAGAAAATATTAAAAAACACAATTTAAAAAATATTGTGATAAAAGAAAAAGCAGTTAGTGATAAACATGGTAAAGCTTATATAAAAAGTGAGGAAGTATCTTCAATAACAACAATTGCGAATTCAGGAGATATAGAAGTTAAAACCGTTAAAATAGATGATGATTTAAAAGGTAAAGTTTCATTTATAAAAATGGATATTGCAGGTGGAGAACTTCTTGCTCTTAAAGGATTAAAAAAGAAAATAAAAAGATATAAACCAAAGCTC
>LFRM01255218.1_pt2 | contig 13304 bp, 12 predicted proteins | sample 618341 | NCBI WGS metagenome assembly LFRM01 (sample SAMN03654438, study PRJNA283298) | anaerobic digester metagenome | isolation source: pool of bioreactors CSTR01a, CSTR02a, and CSTR03a thermophilic anaerobic... | place: Denmark: Kgs. Lyngby | collected 2014-05-21 | reverse complement strand
CGCTGTGTGTTGCAAGGTGATGACGTAAACCTTTGGATTCAAAAAATGAAACAAGCAGATGGCATAATTTTTGGTTCCCCCACTCATTTCGCTGGAATGTCAGCTACAATGAAGGCGTTTATGGACCGCGCTTTTTATGTGGCGGGTAACAATGGGGGATTGTTTAGGCTTAAGCCAGCTGCTGCGATTGCAGCTGTTCGGCGTTCTGGTGGAGTGCCAGCCTTTGATGCTATGAACCGGTATATTCAATATTCTGAGATGTTTTTAGTGGGCTCAAACTACTGGAATGTTATTCATGGAGCGCTTCCAGGTGAAGCAGGTAAAGATGATGAAGGTGCGCAGATTATGAGTATTCTAGGGCAAAATATGGCTTGGCTGCTGAATGTTCTAGAGGATGGTAAAAAAGCTCATCTTGCACCAGAAAGAACTAGAAAGAAAAAGATGAACTTTATCCGCAAATAAGAACACAAAGAATCTAGAAGTTAAAGCGATTAAAACAAATAAGCATCTCACCCTCCAATTATTTTGGGATGAGATGCTTATTTTATAATGAGATTTTAAAGTATAAATGATGTTGCCTGAAGCAGTGTTCTTAAAATTATTATTGGTTGGGATATACAAAATAATCCCTTTTAAAATAGAATTTAGGCTTCAACTTCTCTTAAAACGGTTCTTTTTAACCGAATGCTGCTTGGGTTTTTCATTCTTTGGGTTCTTACTTTTCGTCTTTTAACCTTAGTTTGGGAGGTTTTGGTCATTGAGATTCCAGTGATTCCGTAAAATAAAGAAATCATGGGTGTAATAAAGGCAAGGAATGTATAGGGGAGATAGGCACTAACTGGAACGCCTAATGTTGCAACCGTATAAAGTCCAGCCCCTGTCCACGGGATCAAGGCCCCTGCTTGGGTAGCCGTATCCTCAAGGATTCTAGATAGATTTTCTGGTTTAAGATTCATACGGTCAAAAATTGGTTTCATTAAAGTACCAGTCATAACTGTAGAAAAATAAATAGATCCGCCGATTCCAAGGGTTACATAGCTAATAATAATGGTGACGAATACAAGAACGCCAGTCGTTTTTATTTTATGAGCGAAGGAACTAATTAAAGTTTCAAGGACTCCACTGTCCGCTAACATGCCTCCAAGGCCTAAGGCGAATAAGAAGAGGGCGATAAGTGGCAGCATGCTAGTTAGACCACCTCTTTGGAGCAAACTGTTCACTGTGGCAATGCCAGAGTCAACGTTATAACCCCCATACATGATGTCAAGGATTTGCTTGAACCGAAAGCCTTGAACTGCAACGGCGACAATACCACCTGCTGAAGCGGCGATGAAAATGGATGGCAAGGCTGGACGCTTGCGCATCATTAAGGTGACTAAAACGATAATAGGAATTAGTGGAATTATGCCGAGTTGGAAATTTTCAGATAAATAAGCAAGCAGACGATTGACACTAGCTGCATTGACCGTCTGAGCAGTATATTTTAAGCCCATAAGGGTAAAAATAAAGGCTGTAATAAGATAAGAAGGTACCGTTGTCCACATCATATGTTTAATATGTCCAAATAATGTTCCCCCAGCTACGGTGGGAGCTAAGTTGGTGGTGTCAGACAAGGGAGACATTTTATCACCGAAATAGGCACCACTGATAATAGCTCCAGCAGTAATACCCGCTGGAATCCCTAAGGTTTCGCCTACACCCATCATCGCGACCCCAGCAGTACCAATAGCCCCCCAGGAGGTACCGGTGGTTAGAGCGACGATAGAGGTGAACAAAAGGGTAGTGACTAAAAAGAACTGAGGTGAAATTAAATTAATTCCATAAAATATCAAGGTTGGAACAGTTCCAGCAGCAATCCATGTAGCGATTAATATGCCAACGCCCAAAAGAATAAGTCCTGATTGCAGGGCTTTGCTCATGGATGTAAGCATCGATGTTTCTATTTGTTTATAATTAAAGCCCAACCCCATCATAAAGGGAATAAGCAGAAACATTCCGATAAACATCAGCATTTGAATAGGTGCATCAAACACCAATATTCCAACTGAAATGATGGCTATGACCCCTAATAACATCATTAGGGCGTAGATAAAACTTGGTTTTTTAACCTGTACGGTTTCCAAATAAACACTCCTTTTTTCGATTACAAGTAAAGTTTTTTAGTTTTTCGACGATGAATCGACTAGCGATGATTCCTAGATGGGTTCTTAAAAGAAAGAACAAAGGCATCCCAATAGGAAAACCCTACACAAAAACACTTGACGATCACTTAGCATCTCAAAACACCTTAATATCATAACGTGGTCTTAGTTATTATGTAAAACGATGCAAATTGGTGTTAGAATGCCTCAACATATGTGAAGAGGGAAGAGCTGGCTTTATCGATTGGAATCTCCCTTATACGCACTGATTGGGAAGAATTGAAATAATGGACCATCAAGAACTTTAAGTCAAAATGATAGGATAGGAAAATTGATTTGAAAAAATTTAGGTTCACATCAACCAGTAAACAAGTTTTTAAAAGGGATTAAATGAGGTTTAAGAAGTAAAAAGAACTAAAAAGAACTAAAGAAAAAAGGAATGAACTTATTTTAAGCTAAAATCCATAAAACTTTGCGATAATAAAGTGGTTTATAAGTTATGATAAGAAATAGATAAGAATATAGGTAAGAAAAATGCAAAATTAGTTGAACCAATAAATTCAAAGCAAATAAGGATGAAAAACTAGATGAATCAAACGAATCAAAGGATAATAGGACTAGAAGAAGAGTACTTTTCGACTTTTTGTATACGAGAAGATGAAGGGATATTGACTCGGTACTCTGATAACCAGATGGTTGAAATGCATTCTCATAACTTTACATGGGTCAAAGAGCCTTTGACCCAGGATGAATTAAAGGACTTGATTGGAAAAGAATTGGAACGGAGAAAGGATAAAGGCTTTCACTTTCTCAAACTGCGTTTGGATTGGGTATTGGAAGCTGACTCTTTGATGAATTATGATAAAAAATCAGTGACAAACATAGAGTATTACAGAATAGACCCTGATTCGGTGGCAGCTATTAAGAGCCGAGAAGATATTGAAGTGATTAAACTATCAGATTTGATGGTTGATGAGGCCCGGGAGCTAGACGAGCTGTGTGAAGAGGGTGACTCTCTGGAGTTCACTAAAAAGCGGTTTGATCGCAGACTAGAAATCTACCTCAAGGACCAGGGGCCTGATAACTATCTAGCCTTACTTGAATGGGACGCCGTTGGAGCGTGTGATTTCTTCGCACAAAAAAACACCTGTATGTTAGAAGACTTCGTGGTAGATCCTGAATATCGAAATCAAGGCATAGGAACGGCCCTACTTAAAATACTAGCTGAGAAAGCCTTTAGTGAAGGCAATGATTTAGTGTTTATTCGGGCTGATGCGAGAGAAACTGCCCGAGAGATGTATCAAAAACTTGGTTTTCAAAAACTCATGGAAACGACAGAAATAACTTTTAAGTTTTAAGGAGGAATAAGAATATGAAAAAAAATACCGACAGTAAGAATCACCAAGAAATTCGTCAAGAAGTGGACGATTTTTATAACCGAGTGGCCGCTTCAAGTAAAGGGGTGGAAGTTGAACCTGATTCCATATATCAATCCTTGGGCTTTGATGAAAGTCTTTTAATGGAACTACCTGAGGATATTCGCTCTGGTTTATCTTGTGGTAATCCAGTGGAGCACCTTTACGTTGAAGAAGGTGATGTTATTTTAGACTTAGGTTGTGGAATGGGGCTTGATGTTTTTATGGCAAAGCTAAAATATCCACAGGCTGGAATGATTTATGGGGTTGATAAACTACCAGCTATGATTCAGCGAGCAGAACGTGCTCGAGTCTACAAAAAATTTGAAGGTATTGAATTTAAACAAGGTGTTTTAACCGACTTACCTTTCCTAGACCAATCCATAGATCGAGTGATCAGTAACTGTGTGATCAACCTAGAACCCGATAAGCAGAAAGTCTATGAGGAGATTTACCGGGTACTTAAACCAAATGGTATGTTTTTCATTTCAGACATAACATTAAAAAAAGAATTATCAGAGGAAATGAGACAACAAAAAGATCTTTATGGTTCCTGAGTAGGCGGAGCGCTTCCGGAGGAAGCATTATTAAAAATAATGAAACAAGCTGGTTTTCATAAACTAGTCCCTGTGATCGATGAAGTCACCGATGAATATGCAGAAAAATGGGGCTTTGGATTAAAGATTAAAGAGTTTATTCAACGAGGCTTATTTATTGGTGCTAAATCTAAAGAGCTTTAGACTCTATAACATAACACCAAGGAATTCGTTAGCTTCTAATTTAAAGTACAACTGGATATTTTTATAGAGATTTAAGAGGCAGCTCGTGAAGCTGTCTCTTCTTTTAACTAGCTGCGTTTATTTGATGGCCAAATAAGGTTCGATTCGGTCTTGGAAGGATTGGTGGAATAACTGAAGAGTAGAGTTAAAATGATAAGTCATCGGTGATAAACTTTTAATTGAGAACTTTAATTGAACTTTAATTGAGAACTTTAATTGAGAAGGGAAAATAAAACGTTTGAAGCTTGTATAATTCAAGAAAGAAACAAGGTGAAACCACTTGATATTTGAAGGCTATACAAGGAACCTAGCTATTTAGCGGACCCTTGTAATGAACTGGCGGATGTAACCAAGAAAAAAATATTAATTTCAAGACAAATGACTTTAAGGCAAACAGGCAAAGAAGGTTGAATGTTTGTAGTAGAGGTTTAGAGGGAGGCAATAATGGAATTTAACTTTGGCAAGAGTGAGTGGAAGGATATTCATAGAGGACAGGAGGGGTGCTTTTTATTAACCAATCGAAAAGGTGGATATTCCTCACTAAGTAGAATTGATTCTCTTTCTAGAAATGAACATAATTTATTAATGGCATGTGTGAAGGCGCCAAACAATTGGGTTCAAATGATATCAAAATTAGAGATGGAAATAAAGGTAACTGATCAAGAATATAACTTGAGTGCCCAGGAATATACTGATTCGAAAAAGAATCAAATGGGACAGAACTATTTGAATCACTTCTCCTTTGATCGATTTCCCCGCTGGTCTTATTTAGCAGGTGGAGTATCTCTTGATCGCAGAATTATTATGAAGCATGAAGAAAACCTCGTATTAGTTCAATTTGAAATGGAAAATCGATCCGGTAACGATGCTAAGATTTCTTTAAGACCATGGATGCGTTTCACCCCTAAGGGAGTGATGCCACAAGAAAATCAGTGTTATACGGTCCAGGAAGATAAAATTGAAAGTAATGGAATGGTTCTCTATTATAAGACAGATGCAGAATTGATCCAGGAGAAAGGAACTTATATTTCGGATTTGTTTTTTCAGGATGATGAAAAAGACGGAAGAACTTCGACGGGAGCAGTTCACAGAAACCATTGTCTAGAATACCAATTAATGGCAGGAGAGAAGCGCTCGGGTTATGTTATTTATAGTTTGTCTGAAATCATGGAAGACCCAAAAACTATCCTCTTGGATGAAGAATCCCGCCAAAAGAGATTATTTGAACTCTCAGGCATGACGAGTGAACTAGGACGACAATTAACCCTTGCTTGCGATCAATTTGTTGTGGACCGAGAATCTACAAAAGGACAAACAATTATTGCCGGCTATCCATTCTTTGGAGACTGGGGTAGAGATACCATGATTGCTAGCTTAGGGTGTTGTATTGCAGCGGGTCGAAAAGATGATGCAGAGAGTATTTTTAATACGTTTATGAAGTATATTAAAAAAGGTATCATGCCAAATATGTTTCCGGAAGGGGATGAAGAACCTCGCTACAATACGGTGGATGCTTCTTTGTTGTTTATCTATGCTGTGTATGAGTATTACCAAGAGTTTAAAGATTTAGAGTTTGTTAAAAAAGCTATGCCAGTGATGGAGGATATTATTTATTGGTATAAAAAAGGGACGGATTTTAATATCAAAATGGATATTGACGGCTTAATTCAAGCAGGAAGCGGTTTTGATCAAGTGACGTGGATGGATGTGCGGATTGATGACGTGCTCCCGACACCTCGGCATGGTAAACCCGTTGAAATCAATGCTTATTGGTATAATGATCTTAAAATTATGGCGTTTTTCTCAAGACTCCTAGGCAACAAAAATGCTCAAGTCTATGAAGAACTGAGTAATCAAGTAAAAAACTCTTTTATCAAATTATTTTGGAATGAAAAAGAAGCTTGTTTAAGAGATGTGGTCTTTGGTAATAAATATGACAACCAAATCCGTTGCAACCAAATATGGGCGGTATCCATTCCATTTGGAATGCTTAGTCGAGAACAAGAAAAAAAAGTTGTGGATAAAGTGTTTAGCCATTTATACACTCCCTATGGCCTTCGTTCATTGTCGCCAGAAGATCCAGAATTTAAACCGAATTATGGTGGCTCATTATGGAACCGAGACAATGCCTACCATCAAGGAACAGTTTGGGCCTTTCCGTTAGGTGGTTACTATCTGGCATACCTAAAAGTTCATAACTATAGCAAAGAGGCGCGTTTCAAAGTAATAAAAGATATGGACCAATTAAAGTCGACTCTAAGGGAAGGCTGTGTTGGGCAAATCGCAGAGATTTTTGATGGAAAAAACCCTACTGGTTCTCAAGGGTGTTTTGCTCAAGCTTGGAGTGTGAGTGAGCTTCTACGAGCTTTAAAGGCCGCTGAAAAAGACAGCCTCATTGAACGCACCTAATATTTCAACGGATTGACAACCAAGTCGACGGTTTGAAAGGGGATATATTAGTTGACTAAACAAGGAAACTTAGTGAAATATAAGCTAAATAATTAACAAAATGATATTAAGGTGGTGTTTTAGTGCGCTTCCAATAAAATTGTTCTTTAAAAAGTAACAATTTAACTTGCGTTTGTCATGGATTTGTCTATAAGAAAAGTTTGATGCAATATATAATATGATTAAGAAGAAGCAAAACTTTGTTTCTTCTTTTATGTATCCTTGTTTTGAAAAAAAATATACGGAGGTGTATGATGAGTACATTTACTCGATCGATACGAAAAGTCTTCCTCAATGCGGGGAAATCCTTTGTGAACTATCCTGCAGTAATGGTTCACGCCCTATTGTTTACCATTGTATTGCTAGTTCGAACAACAATGGAATGGGAAACTCAGAGTTCTTATGCATTTTTCTTAAACACTCTACAACTGACCTTTGCTTTAGGTGCAATATTCAGCTTGGCTGCAATTACTTTGGCACACCGTCGTGGTCTATCGAAAAATGAGTTTTTAGCTGCTAATTTAATTGGCGTGTTAGTGCCTGCTATTGCTTTTGTCTTACTCTATTTATTCGGAGGATATGTCCCCGATCGTGGTGGTTTCGGTGTTGCGGATAAAATTATCACAAACTTAGCCTCAGGTCGAATGGTGGCCGGGATATTCATTTCACTGCTCGCTTTTCTCCTATTAGCTGGTGAAAAAGAAGAGGGCCTAGACTTTCAAAGTTCCGTATTTATGACCATGAAGGCATTTTTTATAGCCTTGTTATATGGTCTTGTAATTTTGATCGGCGTTTCGGGAGTGTTTGGAGCTATTCGAACATTGATTTATCCAGACCTTAGCTTTAAAGTATTTGGCTATATTGCATCGATTAGTGGGTTTATTGGCTTTAGTATTTTTATAGGCTATTTCCCGGATTTTCGAAAAGGAGTAGAAGATAAGCATCGAAAAGTGGCTGAAAGCCAGCCCCGTTTCATAACCGTACTCTTAGAATTTATCTTGGTACCAATCATGTTGGCACTGACAGTTGTTCTGATCCTATGGGCTCTTTTGACGATGATAGGCGGTATGGATACACGCTTTATTAATTTATATAGCATTGCTACATCCTTTGCCTTTGGCGGATTGCTCTTGCATATTTTGATTACAAAGAACGAATCTAGTATTGCTAAATTTTATAAAAAGGTATTCCCTTTCGCAGCCCTCTTCATTTTATTATTTGAAGCTTGGGCACTAGTTATTCAACTTAATAAATTTGGATTAAAGACAACTGAATATCTATTTATTATAGTTTGGGTTATTGCTTTTGCTTCATCCATCCTATTGATTCTAAAGAAAGAAAAAGCGCATCGTTGGATTGTTTATATAACGGCGGCTCTAACGGTAGTGTGCGTTCTTCCGATTGTAGGGTTCACGGATCTGCCTTTCACACAGCAGACCAGCCGCTTAGAAACTGTTCTCAAAGAAGAAAACATGATTCAAGGAGGAGAAATTGTTCCAGCCAAGACCTTACCTTCTCGAGAAAACCGAGAAAAGATTACTGAATCAGTAGAATTCCTCCTATATAGCACCAAGACTAATTATCCAAGCTGGTTTATTCCCCAAAAGCTAAATTATGAGAGATTCGAAAATACCTTAGGATTTGCCCAGGTTTACTCGGGGCAAGACCCTGATACGCAGCCTGAAGGTGCATCCACAACCTTAACCATGCTGCCTGGTGTGATGGATGTAAGTGACTACCAATGGAGCATACCAGTTATGGGCTTCCAAGAGAATGAGGGTATGGGCTTAACTTTTAAGGGCAAATCAGGAGAGTATGAAATCATTTGGGGTCAGCAAACTCCCAGTGGAATTCCAATTCTTGAAATTAAATTGGATGGCAAAACGATATTAAAGGATGATTTAACAGCTTACGTAAAGACAACTTTAGATAAATATCCCTTAGGATCCAGCCAGGAACTTACAAGTGATTCTAAAGACTTAATCTATGAGGTAGAATCAGACCAAGTGAGCGTGACACTGCTATTTGACCACATCAATATCTATAAAAGTGGAATCAATGATGATATAAAGGAAGGGGAGATGAATCACTTCCTATCACTAGTCACCATGTTCTTAAACGAAAAATAACATTATGTGTTGTTAGATTTCAATTGAAAAAGTTTAAAGAGTATAGAGAAAACAATAGGCTGGGATCTTAAGATCTCGGCCTTAAAATGATACAAGGAGAGCATAATGGATTGGCTTAAGATTAAAGAGTGGAGAGAGTTTTTAAAGGACAATGTGAGAAATGAAGTGGATTTTCAAAGCACGGACCAAAATAATGGTGTTTCTATGCCAGAAGTGGAAAAACCATGGACAGGGGGAGAATTAATTTCTCTGCCGGGGCAGGAAAGCTTCGATTTTCCTATGAAAAACTTTCAAGAGATTATCAAAGATCGAGAATCAAGGCGAGTGTTTGATTTAAATGTGATGGACTTAAAAGAGTTAGCCTTTCTTCTCTGGGCGACTGCAGGAGTACGCTCAAGGAGTTCCCATCGAGTCTTACGAAATGTTCCATCAGCTGGCAATCGCCATTCAACGGAAACCTATTTAGCAATATTTAAGGTAGAGGGTCTGGTTCCAGGGATTTACCGTTACCTTCCTTTGGAACATAAACTAGGACTGATTCAGCAAGTGCCAAACTTAGAGCAGCGGGTTAATGAGGCCGCATTAAACCAACTATTTGCTTCTCGCTGCAATGTCTTATTCATATGGGCATCCATTCCTTATCGGATGGAATGGCGTTATGATTTTGCATCTGCAAAAGTTATTGCAGTTGATGTGGGGCATATTTGCCAAAATCTATATTTAGCCTGTGAGTCTATTAACTTTGGAACTTGTGCAATTGGTGCCTACGATCAAAAAAAGATTGATCAATTAATTGGAGTAGATGGAGAAGAGGAGTTTACTATTTTATTGGCTCCCGTGGGGCGTCAAAGAAAATAAATGGGTAATTAACAGCTCCATTTTGAAAAAAATTGTTTAATTAAGTAGAAAGAAACGAAACGGATACAAAGTACGGAAAAAATAAAGAATTAAGTGCATAAAAATGGCTAGTATTGTAATCTGATAGTATAATAAAAGAAGTTTACTATTGGAGGGCAAAAATGTATACAAGAATTTTAAGATACTCAGTGATTCCTGAAAAGAAAGAGGAGTTCCTAGATATTCAGCAAGAAATAGCTGACACCTATCTAAACAGTATGGGTGGAAGAATGCAATTTATAAGAAATAATAACAATGAGCAAGAATGGATTGCAATCCAGCAATTTGAATCAAAAGAATTATATGAACGCCGGATTGAAGAGGTTTTTGAAAACATTAAAGGGGCAGGCATTCCTGAACAACTAGAGAAAATCCTATTAACGCCTGCTGAAGAAACCGAGATGGATGATTACTATATGTTTATGGAAGTCATTGCAGAAGAAACTTTGTAGACAAACAAAAAAAGTAGGGTGATCAGTTTTTTTGATCACTCTACTTTTTTAAAAGAATTATTTTAAAAAGATATATGCAATAAGTTGGTTTATTTCGGTTGTCTAAAGACGGTGATTCCATTTTCAGTAATTAACGCATGAATTGGGATGTCGAACTCGTCAATAGGAACCTCTTTTGTTTGTTGGAGGGAAAAACCTAATCCGATTTTAGGAACGTCAGAATCCAATTTAGAAAAGAAACGGTCATAAAAACCTGCACCGTAACCGATGCGATATCCACGTTCATCAAAAAGCACACCAGGAGTGACAACTAAATCAATTTCTGCGGGATCTTTTATTTGTACTTGGTCTTCTATGGGACTAAGAATACCATAATAGCCAGGCTTAAGATCTTTGTCGAAGTCAAAAATTTGTGCTGGGACCATTAGTTTCTCTAGTTTAAGGATATGCGGTACATATACATTCTTTCCATCAGCTAAGGCATCTTTGATGAACTGATGGGTCATGACTTCGTCTTCAAAGGAAACAAAAACCATGATTGTACGGGCTTTCTTATATTCATCTGTTAATTTTAGTGTTTCTATAATTTTAGAGGAGAATTCTTCAAATAGCAGTGGTGTTTCTTCAGCTAAAGCTTTTCGCTTAGCAAGAGTTTCTTTGCGCAAACGTTTCTTAAGTTCTCTTAGTTCATTGCGGTCTTGTAAATCCATTGGTGACACCTCCAAGGTTAAGGGTTAAAAGTTATTATTACTTCTATTATATCAGTTCCTTTAGAGTTGAAGGACCTGAATTTTGGATTAAAAAAACGAAACAGATCCTGTGAACATAAAGTATCACATGACGAAGGGGAGGGCAAAAGGTGGTTTATAGGGCGGACGATAGCAGAGAAAAAGAATTAAAACATTGAAGCGGATAATTCGTCTAAGTCTGGACCATTAGGATTCTGAGGTAGTGTCATGATGATAGCCAATTGGTCATTTTTTAGCAGTGGACTAGGTGGAATGAGTCCCATGGGCTTAAATATGGCGTCTTGAATAAACTGAAATGAGCCATTTTCACAAAGTTGAACTCGAACAATTAACTGATCATTTTCTAAATTTATTTCCATAATTTCTTCAAAGCCTACCACCTGAACTGTTGCTGAGAAGCCCTTTTTAACCATCAAATTGAGATCGGTGAGGTTAGGTCCTGACAGGGAAGTGGTTTTGGCAGCGCCATCAAAGGCCAGTACGTTAAAAGGTTCAAGGTGTTGTGGCTTCTGATTGATAAATAAAGTTAGTTCGCCACTTAGCGGGATTATAAAGCGATTATAATCTGGTAAATCTGTAAAGATGGATTCTCTGGATTCTACAACTGCTGTGCTAACTCGGTATAGAAAGTCACGAGGTCCATATTCAGCATCAGATGGAAAAATCATTATTTCTCGACTAAGGCCTCCTGACCAAGCTGTTGATTTGAAATGTTCTGGTTTGATCACTTGGATATCCATAAAATCCTCCTGTTTATGCGTTTAATTGAATAATGGACTACCGCCCCTTTACTCAACCGAGTAATCATACTTTAAGGTTATAACTTTGAATGTAAAACTTTGAATTTATAACCTAAGTGTTTACTCTTTTAATTTGCCAATGAACTCCGTTAGTTCCTTGGCAAATAGCTCTTCATTTTCACCATCTATGCAAAGCGTTACAGTTGCTCCGGGCTTTATTCCCAAAGATAAGACTGACAGTATGCTTTTTAAATTCCCTTTCTTTTCGTTGCAACAGATTTCAACCACTCCATTGTAGTTGCGCACAAAATTTACAACAGATGCAGCCAAGGGTGCATGGATTCCAGATTCGTTAACAACTACAACTTTTTTTTCAACCAAGATGTAATCTCCTTTTAAAAGTTGGGTTCATTGTATGATTAGCATAGAACACATAAAAATCCAGTTCAAGCACTTCCTCAAAAGATAACATATTATTCACTTAACATTTAAGGTGTCAAGAAGAAAGAAAGTGATATAATTCCAAGGAAGATTTTCTGAATCATTAATTCCTTAGGTTTTCAAGGAGCTTTAGAAACGATGCGAAAGAGTATGAGAATGATAGATTGACCTAAAACTAAAACTTAGGATAAACTTTTAGGAGTATTTTAATGTTACATTGTATAATAATATTGTGATAAATTGTAAAATAGATTTGGATTTACTGATAGTCATGGAATTGAAATGAGAGTAAAGTATACCATTGACAAGCAAAAGAGATATGTACAGTGCGTTAAATGAAACAAATAAAAAATAAATTCACCATTTGAAAATCAATCTAATATCAAGCAAGAAATGAAAGGAAACAGGACATGAGTTTAAACCAGTTTAAGGTATCAAAAAAGAATAAATGGAGGCACAAATTATTTTTTAGTCTGGCAGTGGTATTCCTATTAACCGGTTGTCAAAAATCAACTCAATTTACCTATGATACGGAAAAAGACCCTGTACTAGAAGTTGAGCGAGTCATGGATGATTTGATGGTTGATTACAACCCTCCGGTGGAGAGAATGGTTATTGTAGCAGCAACTCTCCACGAAGGTAATGGTCTTTTGCAAGAGCATCATCTATATGATTTATCCAACATTACGCTTCATGTGTCACCTGGGGATGAGATTGTGATTTCAGTTCCCGATAATCCTCATGACACCAGTGGCTGGAAGTTAATCCGAAATGATAATCCAGTTACTTCTCAGACTTTCCAACCGGAAATCATTGCCAATCGTCAAGAGGGGGTTAATTACGACCGATTAAATTTCTTGATTAATCCAGAGGTAAACGCTGACACAACATTTACATTAGTGTCTGATGTGGGAGAACGTAGCATGTCCTTCCGAGTCTCCATCATGGGTTTGACAGATTAAATCAAACACACCAGTAAGAAAATCACATAAAACGAGGGCGGACCTCATTTATTAAATTGAGTTCATGGATAAAAGATTCTTGGAAATACTGAAAGAAACAATGACATCAAGTCACTTAATGCGTAAAAGGTTAAATACTTGTGGTGGAATG
>LFRM01376488.1_pt1 | contig 13306 bp, 14 predicted proteins | sample 618341 | NCBI WGS metagenome assembly LFRM01 (sample SAMN03654438, study PRJNA283298) | anaerobic digester metagenome | isolation source: pool of bioreactors CSTR01a, CSTR02a, and CSTR03a thermophilic anaerobic... | place: Denmark: Kgs. Lyngby | collected 2014-05-21 | reverse complement strand
GACGTAGGAGTCGTGCTTGATCTCATGATTCATGACGTCGATATAATTTTGTCATTGATAAATTCTGAACTGGTATCCATTTCGGCAATAGGAAGATGCATCAGGACCGACCATGAGGATATTGCTTCCGCACAACTGACCTTCGCTAATGGAGCGATGGCTCAAATACTTGTAAGCAGAGTCTCTGAAAAGAGGATACGCCAAATGGAGATCACAGAGGCTGAAAGATACATCACAGTCAATTATGAATCACAGGATATTTCTGTCCAGCGCTGCGTAAGGCAGAGCGGCGGAAACCTTGTTGAAGTAATGGAACACCCTGTTTTCCCCAAGACCGAACCTCTCAAGATGGAGCTCCAACACTTTGTCTCATGTGTAAGAGAGGGACGACAGCCAATGGTCGGAATCAAAGACGGCAAAAGGGCCCTAGAAGTATGTGTTGCGGTTCTTAGACAGATACACGAAGAAAAAAGTGCAGCAGGCTCACTGCTTTCTGCAATATAACTAAATAACAAATGACATTCCGTCCAATAAGAGCTATCATCTAGAGAGGAGATATTCCTCTCTTTTTTTGTTGAATCATCCCTAAGTGAAAGGATGTATTGCGTTTGATAGATTTTATCAAAAGTATTCCACCTGTAAACCTCCAGGCGCTTGTGGCGCTTGCTCTTTTCGGGGCAACGCTGCTTATCGCCCGGATGGTGGTTAATATCCAATCAGGGAAATGGCCGGGAGGCCCGATGTTCGTCTTATACCTAAGAGTCCTGCTTGGATTTCTTTTTGCCAGTTCTATCGGCTTGGGCTTTTACTGTTTTGCTGGAATAGACATTCTTTTTAATAAATAGTAAGGAGAGTTGATTCATGGAAAAGCTTCTGAGTAACGCGTTTAAAGGGGACCCAAGATCCATTGGCCGCCTTATAAGTCTTGTTGAGGCCGATACCCCTAAGGCAAAAGAAATTATGAAGCAGATCTACCCCCGAACAGGTAATGCAAAAGTAATCGGCATAACAGGAAGTCCGGGAGCAGGAAAAAGTACCTTCGTAGACAGATTGATAGAACAGTTTCAGAAAGAGAACAAAAAAATTGGAGTAATAGCGATTGACCCTTCAAGCCCTTTTACCGGAGGAGCTATCCTGGGAGACAGGCTTCGTATGCAAGGCCACGCCCTAGACAAAGATGTGTTTATAAGAAGCATGGGCTCTAGAGGCCATCTCGGTGGGGTAAGCCGCTCTACACACGAAGCAGCGTTAATACTTGACGCCTGTGGTTTTGATATTGTTCTAATCGAAACTGTCGGTGTTGGGCAATCTGAGGTAGATATAATCAAAATAGCTGACAGTGTCTGTCTCGTTCTCGTCCCCGGAATGGGAGACGATGTCCAGATAATGAAGGCAGGTATAATGGAAATTGCCGATACCTTTGTTATAAACAAGGCGGACAAAGAGGGAGCCGACAAGGTTGCAGCTGACGTACAGGTAATGCTCAAGATGCTCAAGGAAAAAGACTGGATACCACCAGTAACCCTTGTATCGTCCAGAAATAACACCGGTGTGGATGAAGTTAAAAATACACTCAATAACCACTGGAACTACCTTCACACTTCTAATGAAGGCAAAAAGAGACGTTTTAGCCAGCTAGAGATGGAAGTCGAGGCAGTACTTAGGGGCGAGATATCAATAATGACAGAAAAATTATGGAAAAAACGCAAACAAGATGGAGTTGTTGAGGATCTGGCTGCCAGAAAGACCGATCCTTACACATTGGCCGGAGAGATAATTTCAGAAATAATTAAATAATTTTTGCATCAAAATGTAAAACAAATTAAACCTTACTCTCGGGAGGAACACACATGAAAATTGCACTGGGCGCTGACCATGCGGGCTACATACTTAAGGAAGAGATAAAGGAACATCTTATTTCCGCCGGACATGAGGTTGCAGATTGCGGGACTTCTTCTGCAGATCTCAGCGTAGATTATCCTGATTGCGGATTCAGTGCTGCAGAGACCGTTGCCAACCATAAAGCAGATTTGGGAATTCTCTTCTGTGGAACCGGAATAGGGATGAGCATCGTTGCAAACAAAGTCACAGGTATCAGGGCTGCTCTGTGTCATGACCATTTCACTGCGACGATGAGCCGCAGGCATAACAATGCAAATGTGCTGGTAATTGGAAGCAGAGTAACAGGCTCAGGTCTTGCAAAGGAAATTGTCGACACCTGGCTTAACGAAGAGTTTGAGGGCGGACGACACGCCTTCCGCGTAGACAAGATAACCGCTTATGAAAAAAAACATTCATCAGAAGCAGATCTTGCCGTATGTTCATCAAATTCCGCGGGAGGAAGAACTGTCGTAATTGAACATCCGTTGGTCAGACACAAGCTTGGTCTCATGAGGGACAAAAACACTTCGTCAAAGGATTTCAGGGATCTCGTGCAAGAAGTAGCAGGTCTTATGGTGTACGAAGTTACCAGACACCTCTCTCTTGAAGAGATCGAAATTGAGACTCCTGTGTCCAATACCAAAGTATTCACCCTATCGGGTAAGAAGTTGGCTATTGTGCCGGTACTCCGAGCTGGTTTGGGCATGGTTGAAGGTATCCTCAAGCTAATCCCGAACGCCAAGGTCGGTCACATAGGACTTTACAGGGATCCTGAAACGTTATTGCCTGTAGATTACTATTGTAAACTGCCCAAAGACATTTCTGAAAGAGATATTTTCGTTGTAGATCCTATGCTTGCTACAGGTGGTTCAGCCGCGGCAGCAGTAGCGCATATAAAAGGATACGGGGGCAAAAGGATTTCACTTGTTTCCCTTCTCTCAGCTCCTGAAGGCATCGCTAGATTTCATAAAGAGCATCCCGACGTTGACATTTACACTGCAGCGGTCGACAGCCATCTTAACGAGCATGGCTACATTGTCCCTGGACTCGGAGATGCAGGAGACAGACTCTTCGGTACTAAGTAGATTATGAGAAATTAGAGCTGATATTGTGTTTTCAATATATCTGTTTACCCTAGTAACTTTTTTGTGGGGACTTATCGCTACACCTGTATCGATTGGTCTTGCACAAAAGTTCAGACTCCTGGATATCCCTGGAGGCAGAAAGAAACACCAAAGCATCATGCCTCGAGGCGCGGGTATTGTTCTATGGAGCGGCTATTTGCTCTGGGCACTTTTTGTAGGCAACCCCGGAGTTGAGGTACCTTTTATAGCTACAGGAGCTACTATCGTATTCATTGTAGGATATATGGATGACATGCATCCGCTCCCGCCTCTATTGAGGCTCTTTTTTCATCTTGCTGCAGCAGCCTGGGTATCATATCCATTGCCTGTTCCACTATGGCAACGGGTGTTGATCATTTTCTGGATAACGGGGACCACAAATGCCTATAATCTTATAGACGGCATGGATGGTTTGTGTTTAACCGTTACACTTATTACCTCAATTATTGCTCTTTTTATAGGAAACGCTTATGTCTGGATGCCGCTCGCAGGGTTGGTTTTCGGAGTGTTGCTCTGGAACTTTCCTCAGCCTAAGACTTTTCTCGGAGACGGAGGAAGCACTCTTCTTGGATATGTATGCTCGTCTCACCTTGCATGGAGCATTTTCCCTGACCTATTCGGGAAGGGATTTTTTAGTATTGCTTTGGTCCTTTTCTTTATTGGTGGGGTTCCTGTTATAGATACTCTTGTTGCTATGACAAGACGTATCCTGACAAAAAAATCGCCTTTTTCTCCCGATAGGGGACACGCGCATCATAAGCTTCTTGATAATCATTTTTCAAAAATGCAGACGCTGTTCATCCTCGGAGGCGCGCATCTGGTCCTCGTACTTATAGGATTGCGCCTACTAGGAATTAAAATATTATAAGGACTGCCGCGAAGGCGGCGGCGTGAAGCGGCGATTTTATCGCCGTGAAGCAATAGTGAAGCAGTAGTGAAGCGGTTGTAAAAGACTGTGGTACCAAGCAACTGCAATGAATTAGACCCTAAACAATTGCTTCACTATCGCTTCACGCGACATGTTTTTGGTCGCAGCTTCACGCCAGATTTTCCACCTGGCAGCTTCACGCGGCATATCCACGACGCAGTTCTTAACAATTGCTTCACNNGCAGCTTCACGCGGCTGGTCCTTGCCGCAGTCTTTAACAACAGGTGAGAAAGTTAATTATAATATAAGTTTTTTCTGTTAAAATCGTAAGCTTGACACCAACCAGCAAAAGAACTTATTTAGGAGGATATATTTATGAGCCGTAAAACTGTGGTCTGTGTTGTTGGTACCCGTCCTGAGGCTATCAAGATGGCACCCGTTGTGCTCGCCCTGCGCAGCCAAAATTATTTCGATGTCAAGGTATTGGCAACCGGACAGCATTCAACAATGCTTGATCAGGCACTTGCCCATTTTAAAATCACAGCAGACGTAAACCTCCATATTATGAAGGAAAAACAGTCTCTCGACCATATAACATCTTCTGTGCTGACAGGGGCCGGAGAGTATTTCGACAAGATAAAACCGGACGCTATTCTAGTGCACGGAGATACCACGACTACATTCGCTTCTGCTCTCGCAGGATTTGGTCGCAAGATACCTGTCGGACATGTAGAAGCGGGTCTTAGAAGTGGAAATATGTATCTTCCATTCCCTGAAGAAATGAACAGAGTCCTTACTGACAGGATTACTACGTGGGCCTTCGCTCCTACCGAACTTGCAAAGGAAAACCTTCTGAGAGAAGGAACTTCCGAAGATATGATCCACGTTACGGGAAACACTGTCATAGATGCACTTTTTTACACTGTCAAAAGCAAATCAAAAAATTCATGCAGCGAACTTTCAAGACTTCCTGAAGATGCTCCATTCCTCCTTGTAACCGCGCATAGGAGAGAATCGTTGGGCAAACCTCTTGAAGATATATGTTCAGCCCTTACGATGCTTCTTGATGCCCATCCAGAGCTTTGGATGGTAGTACCTATGCACAAAAATCCATTGGTCAGAGAGACAATGAGAAAACATCTCGAAACGAGAGAAAAAGTATTACTTTGCGACCCCTTGGATTATCCTGATTTTGTATGGGCAATGAACGCATCAAAATTTATACTTAGCGACAGCGGGGGAGTGCAAGAAGAGGCTTCGGCCATAAAGAAACCTGTTCTCATCCTTAGAGACGTTACAGAACGTCCAGAGGCGGTCGAAAAAGGAAGCGGAATTCTTGTGGGTTTAGACAAGGAAAAGATTTTTTCTAACGCTATGGGACTTCTCGAAAACAAAAATCTCATCACAGAGATAGAAAACAAGTGCAATTTCCAGCCTTTTGGAGATGGAACGGCATCAATTAAGATAGCTGAAGCATTAAAAGGATATTTTGAAAAACATTAGAAAATTTTTTACAGCAGTCTGGACTGGGGTGACTTGTTTTGGAGAATAAAATGATTATCAGGGGAGGAACCTCTCTTTGCGGTATGGTAGATGTTCAGGGAGCTAAGAACGCTGCCCTGCCGGTTATGGCCGCCTCAATCCTTCTAAAAGGGAAGAAGCTCACACTAAAAAGGGTACCTGACCTTTATGACATACATACTATGTCTGATCTGCTCAGACATATAGGTATAACTGTAAAATTTAAAAATAACTTTATGGAAATTGATGTCCCCGATGAACTAAACTGGGACGCTCCTGCAGAATTGGTACGAAAAATGAGGGCTTCATCGCTAGTTTTAGGGCCGTTATTAGCAAGATGCGGCAAAGCAATCCTTCCGCTCCCCGGAGGATGTGTCCTCGGGAGCAGACCTATAGATTTTCACTTAAAAGGCCTTACCAAAATGGGAGCAGAGATAGATCTTAACCGTGGATCAGTTTACGCGAGCGCGGGCAAACTTAAAGGCGAGAGGATAATACTGGACTACCCGTCGGTAGGAGCTACGGAAAACCTCATGATGGCAGCTGCTCTCGCACATGGAGTCACATTTATTGAAAACGCAGCACTAGAACCTGAAATTGTAAACCTTGCAAACGTGCTTAGGCTTATGGGCATACCTGTCAAAGGTGACGGTACACCGACAATAAGAATAACAGGCGTTCCGGAGGCAAATTCAGCAGAGGCTGAGGTTATACCTGACAGGATAGAGGCAGCAACATACCTAATCGCAGGAATAATAACAAAAGGCTCTGTGACAGTAAGAGGAATAGATTCGGGCCTTATTGACGCTATTCTCCTTAAGCTTGAAGAGGCAGGAGCATCTATAGAAATTATGCTTGACGAGGTAACAGCCAAGTGTGCAGGTCCCCTGAACGGCGTACCTGTAAAGACAATGCCTTACCCGGGATTCCCTACAGACAGCCAACCCCAGTTGATGGCAGCGCTTTCGCTGGCTTTGGGGACGAGCGTTATAAATGAAAGTGTTTTTGATTCAAGGCTACTTCATATAAACGAGTTCAAAAAAATGGGAGCAAAGATAGAGCTCCAGGATTCGACCGCAATTGTTACAGGTGTAAGCAAGCTTATCGGAACTGAAGTTCGTGCATCCAACTTAAGAGCTGGGGCTGCATTGATTATTATGGGGCTTGCAGCAGAGGGTGAGACTGTCGTGAACGACCTTTGTCATGTATGGAGAGGGTATGAAGGGCTACCGGAGAAACTGAGATCGCTTGGGGCAAACATAGAGCTTTTGGACTAGTTTTCGAGAGGACGATTAAATGTATGATATCAACGCTCAGCAGATAGAAGATAAACTTGCACAGGTCACCACCTATGCCTTTGTAGGTGCTGCCGGGACGGGTAAGAGTCAGAGAGCCCAGTCAGTAGCAGCACTTGTCGACGCTGATTATATTATCGACGACGGTCTTCTTATTTCCAAGGGAAGCATTGTTTGCGGCAAAAGTGCTAAGTCGGAGAGAAACCAGATAAGCGCTATTAAAAGGGCTATTTTCGAATTTGATGACCACAGGAAAGAAGTTATGGATTTTTTTGCAAAGGCCGCGCCCTGTTCTCTCATGATAATAGGCACATCGGACGACATGATTATTAAGATTATTAAGAAACTTAAACTTCCTCTTCCTGAAAAGGTGATAAGGATAGAAGACATAGCAGCGCCCGAGGAGATAAGCAAGGCCCGAAGGGAACGTTTCACAAAAGGAAAACATGTTATACCTGTCTCCCATGTCCTGGTAAGGAAGAATTTTGCAGGCAAACTTGTAGGACAGCTTAGAGTTTTCTGGAAGTCAAATGACATCCATGAAGGAGAAAAAACCATAGTAAGACCGCCTTTCAGTTTTTACGGAGAGGTACATATAGAACCTCGAGCGATTGAGGATCTGGTAACATTTATAGCAGGAAGAACATCCCAAGTTGCTAAAGTCGTCGAGGTTAGCGTGAGCCCTGAAAGCGAAGAGAGCCTGTCAATAACTACAAAAATTGCTGCAAACTTAGGTGAAAAGAATTTATTGGAGCTTGCTACGTTGATCAAAGAAAGAACAGCTGTCAGCGTCAGGTATTTTACAGGACTCAATGTCAAAGATGTCAATGTGATAATTACGGAGGTACTTATATAATGGAAAAAATAAAGAGAATTCCGGATCTTTCCGTCGATGAAAAAGAAAGCGCACGAAAGATACTCTGGGAAAAGGCTAAAGAAACAGCGCTATCGTGCAAAGGATGCTCTCTTTCGGCAACCAGAGCGAATGTAGTATTTGGTGATGGTAACGAGCACAGTAAACTTCTATTTATAGGAGAGGGTCCCGGTGCAGATGAAGATGCTCAGGGGCTGCCTTTTGTAGGAAGGGCAGGGAAACTTCTGACCCAGATACTTACAGCCGGTGGTATAGATAGGAAAGATGTCTATCTTACCAATATCGTAAAATGCCGGCCATCTGACAACAGGGTACCAACACCAGAGGAAATGATAATGTGCGACCAGCATCTCCAGACACAAATTATGCTGATAGATCCAGCCTTGATAGTTTTACTGGGAAATACGCCCACAAAATGGATACTGAAGAGCAGTGAGGGCATAACAAAAATTAGAGGAAAATGGTTTGAGTGGCGCGGAACAGCAGTGATGCCCATGTTCCATCCAAGTTATCTTTTGAGAAACGCCTCTTCAAAAGAGGGATCTCCGAAACACCTAACATGGATAGACATCCAAGAGGTCAAAAGCACATGGGATATTGTCAAAGAGACCGGTAATATCGATCACATCAAATTTGGTTAGGTATAAATGGAAGGCAAAAAATTAAACCATATAGGAATAGTAATGGATGGGAACGGTCGCTGGGCAAAGTCCAAGGGACTCCCTAGAATAATGGGTCACAGAGAAGGCGTAAAAGCTGTCGAAAGAACCTTAATAGCAGCAAAAGAGCTAGGAATACCCTGTGTATCACTTTACGCCTTTTCAACAGAAAACTGGAAAAGACCAAAGACAGAAGTCCTCGGACTGATGGGTCTTCTCAAATATTACCTCAGAATAAAAGTGGAAGAGCTCAACAAAGAAAATGCCAGGATAAGATTTGCGGGAAGCCTTTCAGGTCTTTCTGTCGACATACAGGAAATACTTAAAGATGCAGAAGAGAAAACTAAAAATAATGATGCATTACAACTCATAGTTTGTCTCAACTACGGAGGAAGGCAAGAGATCCTCGATGCGGTAAACAAAATGGTTGAAAAAGGCATTCCTGTGCCGGTTACAGAAGAAATTTTCCGACAGCATCTCTACCTGCCCGATGTCCCGGACCCAGATTTGCTTATCAGAACAAGCGGAGAACTGAGGATGAGCAATTTCTGGCTATGGCAGGGGAGTTACAGCGAATACTATTTTACTGACAAATATTGGCCCGACTTCGGCAAACCGGATCTGGAGATGGCAATTGCCGATTACTACAGGAGGGAAAGACGCTATGGAAAAGCCTGATAATTTTCTGTCATCAGTACCCGATCTGCCCCAAAGAGCTTTCAGCGGTATCTTTATCGTATTAATAATACTCGGAGGGATAATCCAAGGGGGTCTCGTTTGGAATGCTGTCGTCTTCGTGGCCGCAATGCTATCTCTTTGGGAATTCTATAAGCTTTTATCCACAAAACACAATATTTCACCATGGCTCATAATGCTTTCAGGGGCATTCATTCTAATCGGAGCTTCTTCTGAGATGAGCCTTACCGCTATACTCTGCTCGATTTCAGCTATCGTCTTCATTGCTCTTTTTCTGGAAATCGTGCGCAGACAGGTTCACGCTGAGAGCTCCGCACTTGAAAACATGGGAGCCACTATTGTCGGAATTGCATATGTCATACTTCCTTGGTCCTTTTTGATCCTCATACGCTCAAGACAACTTGGATCTCTCTTCTTGATCACACTTTTCCTATGCACATGGAGCTGCGACGTAGCAGCATATATCGTAGGGAGCCGCCTAGGAAGAAATCTAATGTGCGAAAAAATAAGCGCTAAAAAGACCTGGGAAGGATTTTTCGGAGGAGCTGCCGCAAGTCTCTTCTGCGGAGGCCTTTTGGCCTTGATATTTTCATTCCCTCCGCTCCCTCTTGTTCTGATGGGCCTTCTTTGCGGTGTTGCAGGACAGCTTGGCGACCTCGGAGAATCAGTGCTTAAGAGAGAAGCAGGAGTTAAGGACACAGGCTCTCTGATACCGGGACACGGAGGGCTCTTAGACAGGTTTGACAGTATTCTTGTAAACGGTACCCTCGCCTTTGTTATTTTCGAACTGATAGGTTGACAAAGTGAAAGATTATCCCCGGATTAGAATAGCAGTAGTAGGAGCAACGGGTAGTGTTGGTGGGGCAGTTTTAGATATCTGCAGAAGGTTTCCGGAACACTTTGAAGTGGTTGCTTTGGCTGCCAAGAGCAATAAAAAGAAACTATTGCAGCTTGCATCGATATATAAAGCTAAAACGCTTTGTCTCACTGAACCTCTCTGTGGCGATTTCAAAGAAGAGGGCAAAAAGTGTCTAATAGGTGTTGACGCTCTTTCCGAAATAGCATCTGATTCCGATATAGATCATATTGTCTTCGCTTCATCCGGAGTAACTGCCATCAAAGCGCTCCAAACGGCACTCAAAGTGGGCAAGGATGTATCACTGGCAAACAAAGAAAGCATTGTTGTAGCGGGGCCATGGGTCATGCCCTTGGTAAAACAAAAAGACCAGCTCAGACCTATAGACAGTGAGCACAGTGCTATATGGCAGTGTCTGAGACAAGACCCTGATAGAGAGATATCAAAGATATGGCTTACTGCATCAGGCGGTCCTTTCATAGACTACTCAAAAGAAATGCTTGAAAAAGTGACTCCTAAAGACGCACTTTCGCACCCTGTCTGGAAAATGGGACCAAAAATCACAGTCGACAGCGCGACCCTGATGAACAAAGGCATTGAATGTATCGAGGCAATGCAGCTTTTTGACCTTCCGGCCAATAAAGTAAGTGCCGTAATACATCCCAAATCTCAGATACATGGTGCAGTCCTTTTTATTGATGGCACGATAAAGATGCTCCTTTCGCAGGCAGATATGCGTCTCCCTGCCGCAGCTGCCCTTGCTTGGCCTGAAAGGCTGGACCTGATTTCTTCTGGCCTAGATCCAATAGAGCCTCATAAATGGGATCTCCAATTTAAAGAAATTAATGTCTCCCTTTTTCCCTGTTTTGCTATTGCCTGCAAAGCCGGCGAAATGGGAGGAGCTTACCCGCCCCTGCTTGTGGGTGCTGATGAAGCGGCAGTAAAATCTTTTATAGATGGTATAATCCCTTTTACAGCTATCCCACAGGTAATAGAGGAGACTCTTGCTCAATCGGTTTCAGCTTCTCCCTCAACCCTTGATGAAGCTATAGAATTAGTCAGCACAGGAGAAAAAATTGCGACGCAACTGTGTTCAAATTGGAGGCACTGCTCTTGATAAGCATCATTTCTTTTCTTATAGTAATTTCTATATGTGTAATATCACACGAAGGCGGACACTATCTTGCAGCCCGCTGGAGGAATGTTCTCATACATGAATTTTCATTTGGTATGGGACCAGCTCTTTGGAGCAGAAATAAAGGCGAAACCCTTTGGTCCGTCAGAGCCCTCCCTATTGGTGGATATGTCAAACTAGAGGGTGAGGACTCATCGGAAGATGAGATGAAGCCCGAAAACTATGATCCTTCAAGATCTCTTTCAGCAAAAAAACCATGGGAAAGACTTGTTATACTGGCTGCAGGAGCCTCAGTGAACTTAATACTGGCGTGGCTCCTCACTGCCGCCTTACTTACAGGCTACGGAGTCCTAGATCTCGAAAAACCGCTTATCGGGAAAGTCATGGAAGAAACACCGGCCTATTCTGCCGGTATAGAACCGGGAGATGTTATTAAATCGATAAATGGAAAAAAACTTAGTAAATGGTCCGACATCAGGGATACTTTGCAGAATAAAGATATAACCAGCAATCAATTTCGCGTTACCCTAGAAAGAGGATCACAAACTCTCAATTTGGATATAAATATACCATCCGACCCAACACATGGAGGACGGCTATTAGGTGTACAGCCGGGAAGAGTTACATATCCTCTACATACAGCACTTCAAAAAGGCCTAGGCTATTCATGGGAAATGGGAATAGAGATTCTAAAGGGTCTGTGGATGGTTGTTACCAGAAAGGTCCAGTCTGACGTAGTCGGGCCTGTAGGTATAGCAGTAATGGCGGGAGACGCATTTAAACAGGGAATATGGTCCTTTATAGCCTTCCTCGGAATCATCAACCTGCATCTGGGTCTTCTTAACCTTCTGCCTTTCCCTGCATTAGACGGAGGAAGGATAATATTTATATTAGCTGAAATCATCACAGGGAAAAAGGTCCCGGAAAAATGGGAAGCTCTGATTCACTACGGTGGATTCATAATACTGATCTCGCTTATAATCCTAGTAACAGGAAAAGATATAATCAGACTTTTAATTAAATAGTCGGGCGGGCGATAATAATGGGCAGCAGAAAAGAAGTTATTATCCAGGGCTTATCGATTGGCGGAAACTCTCCTGTTCGAATCGAAAGCATGATAAAAACACCTCTTACAGACATTGAAGCATGTGCGGCAGAGTGTGAAGCGTTGGCAAAAGAGGGGTGCGAACTTATAAGAGTTTCACTTCCCGAGCTTGCTCTGGCAAAAAACATGAAAGAACTCAATTCAAGATCTCCCATACCAATCATGGCCGATATACATTTTAACCACAAGCTTGCTCTGGCAGCATTGGACTCTGGGTGCAGCTCTATAAGGATAAATCCAGGCAACATGAGCGACAAAAGTGGAACAGTTGAAGTCATTAAGCTCGCCAAGGAAATAGGAGCTGTAATCAGGATAGGTGCCAACGGAGGATCAATCAGCAACTCGCAACTTGAACATACCGGTGGCGACAGAGCTACTGCTCTCGCTTACGCTGTTGAGCAACAACTTATAATCCTGAACGAATGCTCTTTTGAAGATATTATTATCTCAGCAAAATCCAGTTCAGTTCGAGAAACTATAAAAGCCAACTCTATCCTTGCGCAAAAATACCCATTTCCTATTCATATTGGCATCACAGAGGCCGGTTTTGGAACTGCCGGTATCATAAAAGGAACAGCAGGTATTTCATTGATGCTTGCCCAAGGGATAGGAGACACTGTCCGGGTGAGTCTCACCGGACCATCTGTAGACGAAGTCAAGGTCGGATATCAGATCCTTGGCGCTTTGGAAAAAAGAAGGCGCGGATACAATCTGATAAGTTGCCCGACCTGCGGTCGTAAAAGAATTGATGTCTTTAAACTTGTGCATGAGGTAACATCTCTTTTGCCCAGCGATATAAAAGATGGTATAACCATTGCCGTTATGGGGTGCGAAGTCAACGGGCCCAAAGAAGCAGCATCAGCTGACCTTGGCATAGCAGGAACTCCTGATGGCTTTGTAATGTTCAGCCGTGGTAAACCTGTATGTAACGATACTCTTAATAATCTAAAGGAACGCCTGCTAATTGAAATTGAGAGATTCAGAAAGACTCCCTCGTAAATATTGGGCTGATCATTTAAAAAAAGATTGAACTTTTCGATGCGCTAAGTTTATTTTTTTTGTGATATAATTTTTATGCCAACAATTCATTCGTTCGAACTATTCAAATTTCAAATTACATATTAATCTATAACACCATCAACTCTAAACTTTATTAAGTTGTCTACTTACACGACTTTTTATTCATAAGTATATGGAGGTGTAATGATGATTAAAGATAAACCATTCTGCGTTTTATCCGAAACCGGACCATTAAAACAGGTAATGCTTCATCGTCCGGGAAATGAACTTAA
>LFRM01089202.1_pt5 | contig 13320 bp, 10 predicted proteins | sample 618341 | NCBI WGS metagenome assembly LFRM01 (sample SAMN03654438, study PRJNA283298) | anaerobic digester metagenome | isolation source: pool of bioreactors CSTR01a, CSTR02a, and CSTR03a thermophilic anaerobic... | place: Denmark: Kgs. Lyngby | collected 2014-05-21 | reverse complement strand
GTAACGATTAGCGCTTTTGCATGTTCTATGTCTGCAACTTTAGTTATACTAGGTCTAGCTAAACTAAGATCATTTTCCCCAGAAGCTATAATACTTGCAGGTGTTGCTATTAGTTCTATTTTTGGAGCAGGAACGACCTTAATACAGTATTTTGCTCCAGATGTGAAAATAGCAGCAGCCGTTTTCTGGACATTTGGTGACTTAGGCAGGGTTTCTTGGGATGAAGTTAAGATTTTAAGCGCCGTAGTTATAGCGGCAATTATATATTTCTCATTTAAAAGATGGGACTATAATGCTCTTGCTAATGGTGAGGAAACAGCGAAGAGTCTAGGAGTAAATACTAATAGAATTAGGTTTTGGGGCCTTTTGGTATCATCTCTAATAACGGCTGTGTCTGTATCATTTCTCGGAATGATAGGTTTTATCGGGCTCATCGGTCCTCAGATTATGATACGTATAGTTGGAGCGGATTACAGGTTTCTTATACCTTCTTCTGCGCTACTTGGTGCGATACTTCTTTTAGTTGCAGACACTGCTGCTAGAACGATAATATCGCCGATTGTGCTTCCTGTAGGAGCTATTACTTCTTTACTAGGCGGACCAATGTTTTTATATATGTTGTTGAAAGGAAGTAGAGAAAAAATATGAGTATGATTGTAAAAGATGTTTCATTTGCTTATTCAAAACAACAAGTATTAAAAGATGTCTCTTTTGAAGTAGCAAGAGGTGACTGCGTTGCCGTATTAGGCACAAACGGGGTTGGTAAATCAACCTTGTTAAAATGTTTGAATAAGGTAGTAAATGTTAAATCGGGAGAGATAACTGTTCATAACAGAGCTGTCAAAGAACTATCAGGTGATGAACTGGCACAGATTATTGGTTATGTGCCTCAAAAGGGTTGTTTTTCAGATTGCACTGTCTTTGATGCAGTATTGCTTGGGCGAAAACCATATATTAAATGGGACGTAACTCAAAACGATTTGGAAATAACTGAAAAGGTTGTCAAGTCTTTATCTTTGGAAGAATTTGCCTTGCGAAAGGTTAATTGCCTTAGCGGTGGCGAGATGCAGAAAGTTGCAATTGCGAGAGCTCTTGCGCAGCAGCCTTCTGTTTTACTGTTCGATGAACCTACAAGTAATTTGGATTTAAAAAACCAGCTGGAGGTTATTCAGATTATTAAGGATATAGTAAGAGAGCAGCAGATATCTGCCATTGTAACCATGCATGATTTAAACTTGGCTTTAAGATTCGCAGATAAATTTCTGATGATGAAGGACGGTGAAATATATGCAATGGGCGGCTCGGAGATTATAACGCCAAATAACATTTTGGAAGTTTACGGAGTTAGGGTTGCAATAGAAAATATTAATGGCAATAAAGTTGTGCTTCCCAACTAGGCAAGGCAACTTATATATATTAAATATCAACTATAATAATATGAAAAGGATCAATCCATGAAAAGGAAAAGAAAGATAATAATTATTGCTTTGTTATGTTTATGCTTATTTGGCTGTAGCAAGGAAACTGTAAAAGGTAATATTTCAGTTACGGACGCACTCGCGCGTGAAGTTTTAATTCCTGATAATGCAGAAACATTTGCCTGCATTGGACCAGGATGCCTGAGACTTTATTGCTATGTAGGTGACACATCAAAGCTTGTGGGAATCGAAGATATGGATAAGGATAAAATTGGACGTCCATATTTGATGGCAAACCCAGAACTTGCTGATTTAACTATTATAGGTGCTGGGGGACCTAATAATTCTCCTGATGCTGAAAAGTTGTTGGTGTCTGACCCAGATGTGATATTTACCACTTACAATTCAGATGCTGCTTCTTTAGATGAACTACAGCAAAAGACAGGGATTCCTGTAATTGCATTAAGTTATGGTGCTACAGCAGTATTTGATCCGGAAGTTGATAAATCAATTGAAATTTTAGGTGCGATAACTGGAAATGAAAAGCGCTCAAAACTAGTGATTTCATATTTTGATGAAGTTAAAGCAGATTTGCAAAATCGCACAGAAAATATTCCTCAACAAGACAAACCATCGGTTTATATTGGAGCTCAATCGATGAGAGGCTTTCATGGTATTGAAAGTACAAGTGGAAACTTCTCACTATTTAATGCTATTGGCGCAAGAAATGTTGTGGATGAGGCGGGGATAGACATATACATAATGCTTGATAAAGAAGCTTTGCTTGAAATGGATCCTGAGGTTATTTTTATTGATGGAGCTGGGTTTTCTCAAGTGCAGGGTGACTATAAGACAAATCCATCATATTATGAAGAACTTAAGGCTTTTAAAAATGAAAATGTATACATGCAGCTGCCGTACAACTATTATTCCACAAATATTGAAATAGCGCTTGCAGACACATATTACATGGGTACCATTTTATATCCCGAAAGATTTTCAGATGTTGAACCGACAAAGAAATTTGATGAAATAACGCAGATGCTTTTAGGAGTAAATCTATATGATGAGGTTGCGGCAGATTTTTATGGTGGTTTTCAGCAAATAAAACTTTGAAAGTAATTCATTTTAAGGAGGTTAAAAATGTCATATTTACTTGAGCCCTTGAGCACGAATAATATAACTTTAAAAAACAGATTAGTTATGCCACCTATGGCAACTCGAAAATCTAAAAAAGATGGAAGAATTAGCAAAAATATATTAGATTATTACGATGAAAAATCACGAGGTGGTTATATATCATTGATTATCATAGAACATAGCTTTATCACAAAGCGAGGTAAGGCAAGTGAAGGTCAGCTTTCTGTGGCGGATGATAACCTTGTTGAAGACCTTAAAAAATTATCAAACATCATTCATGGAAATGGATCCAAAACAGTAATGCAAATTAACCATGCAGGAAGCGCAGCTAGCAAGTCTGTTACAGGATATGAGCCAGTTGGACCCTCTGCTGTAGCAAACCCTCGCATAAGTAACTTACCTAAGGAACTCACTGAAAAAGAAATTAAGGATATAATTGAAGAATTTAAAAGTGCTGCACATCGCGTAAAAGAAGCTGGTTTTGATGGCGTTGAGATTCATTCTGCCCACGGATATCTTTTAAATCAATTTTTCTCTCCTCTTACTAACAAGAGAACTGATGAATATGGTGGGGACGTACTTGGCAGAATTAAAATTCATTTAGAAATTATTAAAGCTGTGCGTGATGCTGTGGGTGAAGATTTCCCTATTTTACTGCGACTTGGCGCGTCTGACTATATGAAGGGCGGAACGACAATTGAAGATAGCAAAATTGCAGCAATAGAATTTGAAAAAGCAAGAGTTGACATTCTAGATATCTCAGGTGGATTTTGTGGATACACACCTCCTGACGTTAATAAGCAAGGGTATTTCGCATCGTTGACTCAAGGGATTAAGAAAGTTGTATCTATTCCAGTTATACTGACCGGCGGAATAACTGAAGTAGATTCTGCTGAAAAACTTCTTTCCGAAAGCAAGGCAGATCTAATTGGTGTAGGTAGAGCTATATACAAAGATTCTAAGTGGGCAGAAAAAGCGATTAAAAGTCTTAAATAAATATTTTAAATTTGATAACGCTTCATCAGATGACTTTCACATATAGAAACCTCCTAAGGTAGTCAGTTTTTTTAAAAGCTGACTACTTTAACTGTTTAGCTACTTTAATCTTGATTCAATTAAAGACTCAGTCATTAGAGCCTCATAGAAGCAGATACAATGATATAGGAGCATTTGCTTAAATTTTATTATTTAAGCACTAAATATAGAATATTTGTTTTATTTTTAGGTTGTAAAAATTAATGATAAATAGCGTGTGAAGTATTTTACACATACGCATCAGTGAAAAGTGTGTTATAGTAACAAATGTATTTGTATATACCATATATGTTGAGGTGGTTATGCTATAGAGCGGAAAACAAGTGCAAATAAGAAGAATATATAAATGCATGAAAAAAAATATAGATTAAAACTCGCATAAATTAAAGAAAGATAATAAACAGTTAAATTGATTATCTATTAAATTAAAAGATACAATCAAAAACATTCACAATGAAATCAAAAGGAGAAACACTATTGCAATTAAAAAATTTAGACATAATTGAGCCCATTCAGAAGGCTTTAAAAACTCAAGGATATACTACAGCTACACCTATACAGGAAATGGCTATTCCACAGCTACTTGAAGGTAAGGATTTATTAGGGTGTGCACAAACAGGTACGGGAAAGACAGCAGCATTTGCTGTTCCAATTTTACAAGGTCTTTCATCCCAAATGAAACACTTAAAAGGAAAAAGAAAAATAAAAGCATTGGTACTAGCGCCAACAAGAGAACTTGCAATTCAAATTGGAGAAAGCTTTAAAACGTACGGGGAAAACTTAGATCTTAAAACACTAGTGATATTTGGTGGAGTACCACAAAATCCTCAGACGAAAGCTCTTGGCATTGGAATTGATATTTTAGTAGCAACTCCAGGTAGATTGCTCGATTTAATAAACCAAAAATATGTTCATTTAGATAATATAGAATACTTTGTACTTGATGAAGCAGATTATATGCTTGATATGGGAATGATTCATGATGTAAGAAGAATCATTAAATTTATTCCAAAGGTTAGGCAAACCATGTTTTTTTCTGCAACAATGCCCACTGAAATTTCAAAACTAGCAGATCAGCTACTGACAGATCCCGTGAAGGTGGCAATAACACCCGTATCTTCTGCGGTTGAAATAATAGAACAAGCGGTTTACTATGTGAATAAAAGTAATAAGACACGTTTGCTAGTTCATTTATTGAAAAATGAAGATATCATTTCTGCCTTAGTATTTTCGAGAACAAAGCATGGCGCTAATAAGATAGTAAAATTATTAGAAAAAGCTGGAATTAATGCTGAAGCTATTCATGGAAATAAATCTCAAAATAAAAGACAGTTAGCCTTAAAGAATTTTAAAGATAAAAAAACAAGGGTGCTTGTTGCTACGGATATTGCAGCTCGAGGAATCGATGTAGACGAATTGTCTCACGTAATTAACTATAATTTACCAGAAGTTCCAGAAACCTATGTTCATAGAATAGGTCGTACAGGGCGAGCAGGTCTTGGAGGAATCGCTATTTCATTTTGTGATCAAGAAGAAAAATCATTATTAAAGGAAATTGAAAAACTAACATCAAAAAAAGTACCTGTAGTTAGTGACCACCCATACCCGCTAGTAGAAATGCCCATTGAATTAAAAGAAGTACCAACTCATAAATATTCAGAAAGCAAAACTAAATCAAATCATAAGAGGAATAAAAGCTCAAGCTCTCAGAAAAATAATAATCAAAGAAAAAGAGTTAGTAATTAATATAGAGTAAAAAAATGTCGTTGCATGAAATGATATGCCCCTTAAGGTAGATATATAAAAACACAAAAATGTTTATCTTAGGGGGTTTTCCTACGAGAAAAAAAGTAAATATTTATTCAGTGGCTGTTAATAGCAACTGAAATTTCACCTTTTCCTTTTTATATATCTTTAACATTTTTTAGTACCGTTTAACTTGTTTACTATTTATAATTCTTGTTTATTTTCTTTGTTTAGAAAAAATGCGCTGCAAAGGTCTGGATGCAGGGATTGAGAGATTCTGTAATTGACATACAACCAAATAATATGTATAATAAGAGCTCGTGCCCAAAAGTATGAGAATTTGACATTAACCAACATTTTATCTGCTTAAATGAGTAACTCAGTGAGTTGAAAAACAGAATGCTTAAATGTGGAATGTCAGTCTTTAATTATAAGAACGTAAAACATTATTAATAGAGAAAAATACCATAGAAAGGGTTAAATCATGTCACTTCAATTAATCATAGTTGCAATTGTTGGTATAGCACTAAGTGGCGTCGTCGGGATACTGCTTGGAAAAAGTGTTAAGTGTAAGCAGGCGCTTACTACCATCATCGTACTTATAAGCTCTGTACTTGGTCTTGTAGGGGCCTTTATTGGTTTATTTTCAGAGGCGACATCTTTTAAGTTTTTTTATTGGCCGACCATCGGCGGGGCATTAATTGGTTTAGATGAATTAAGTGCCTTTTTTTTGATTCCAGTCTTTTTAATTGGAGGCCTGGGGGCAATATATGGAATGGGTTATTGGAAATTAAGTGAGCATATATATAGTAGCCAAAAACTTCAACTATTTTGGGGATTTCTTGTAGCAGGAATGGGTTTGCTACTTATTGGCAGGCACGTCTTTTCGTTTTTAATGGGTTGGGAGCTTATGGCTATTTCTGCTTTTATCCTTGTTATGACTGAAGATGAAGAAGCAGAATGCCGCAAGAGTGGGCTTGTCTATTTGATAGCCACACATATTAGTACGCTTACGTTGTTTGGTTTTTTTGCACTGTGGCATTATGCGACAGGATCTTTTGTATTTCAGCCAATTGGTGAGGGCATTTTACAACCAGGCATGCTTAATGCATTGTTTTTTCTTGCCCTTATTGGATTTGGTCTAAAAGCTGGAATGATGCCATTACATTTTTGGTTGCCGGGTGCTCATGCTAGCGCACCAAGTCATGTTTCGGCTATTCTCTCAGGAGTTATGCTTAAGATGGGTATTTATGGGCTGATTCGAGTTGGATTACTGTTACCTACTCCACCTTCTTTGTGGGGAACAATTATATTAACGGTTGGTTCAATCAGTGGTCTTTTAGGTGTCGTTTTTGCAATTGCCCAACACGATATCAAAAAATTGCTTGCTTATCATAGTGTTGAGAATATAGGAATTATATTAATTGGACTTGGGATTGCTTTCCTTGGTAGAACTTATAATCAACCAGAATGGGTTGCCCTTGGTATGGCAGGCTGTTTGCTTCATGTATGGAACCATAGTTTATTTAAATCCCTATTATTCTTTGGTGCAGGGTCTGTTCTTCATTCAACAGGCAAAAGAAACCTTGATATTATGGGTGGCTTAGGTAAAAAAATGCCAGTAACTGCATTGTTTTTCCTAATAGGCGCTATAGCAATTAGTGGTATTCCACCACTTAATGGATTTGTTAGTGAGTTGTTTATTTATATTGGATTGATTCGACCAACTGCTCTTGGGGATCCGCATGCTATTGGGCTTGCGATGACAGCACCGGTACTTGCTATGATTGGGGCACTAGCTGCTGCTTGCTTTGTAAAAGTGTACTCTGCGGTATTCCTTGGTTCAGAAAGAAGCGAGGATATTAAGTCAGTTCATGAATCACCTAAAACCATGTTAATTCCAATGGCGATATTAGCGGCACTTTGTGTTGCAATTGGCGTTTTCCCACAGTATGTCACCTTTATTTTAGAATCTATTATTCATCAAAAAATATTGCTAAACATAATACCTCTTAAGATTTATAGTTTCTTTTCTTTAGGTTTTGTAATCAGTATTGTGGTTTTATATATTTGGATGAAGTTTCGTCCAAAGAAACCAAAAGAAGCTTTGACTTGGGATTGCGGTTATGCAAAACCAACAAGCCGAATGCAATACACGGCCACATCATTTGGTAACGGATTTGCCATTATGTTTGAATGGATATTGCATTCAAAAGTACATAAAACAAAACTTAATGATGTTATGCCTGGTCAAGTAACTTTTGAAAGTCATGTGAACGAACTGGTTTTAGATCGATTTTTAAAACCATTCTTTCGAAAAACACAGACAGCTTTTTCATGGTTTGGCCGCTTTCAACAAGGAGCGTCACAGAATTATATTCTTTATATCTTGATTGCGGTACTGTTTTTAATGGCGATGCTTGTGCCATATAATGAATGGTTTTTGCCTTTTATTAAAAACTAAGAGTAAATATTTTGCTTGATACTAAATTTATATAGAAATACGGGAAAGGTTGTAAAGTGATGATTGATCAAATTATCCATATGAGTGTATACATTTTGATGCCACCATTATTGTTTGGTATCATGAATAAAACAAAAGCATATTTGGCTGGGCGTAGAGGAGCACCTTTATTGCAACCTTATTATGACTTAATACGTCTCTTTAAGAAAAAAATGGTCATTAGTTCAACGACAACCTGGGTGTTTTATGCTGGACCAATCGTAACAATGTTAGCAGTAATTGTTGCCGGACTTTTAATGCCTCTAGGACAATCTCATGCCATCATTTCTTTTACGGGTGATTTCATATTATTTGCTTACTTATTTGCATTGGCAAGATTCTTCACAACAATAGCTGCAATGGATACTGGTTCAGCATTTGAAGGTATGGGGGTTGCTAGAGAAATGACTTTTTCTGCAATTATTGAACCAGGATTATTCTTTGCATTTCTAGTCTTTGTTAAGTTATCTGGCTCGATGTCTCTTACAGTTATGCTCCAAAGAAACTTGTATGGGAGTATAAATCAAAACAATTTTGCACCTCTTGTTATGGTAATTATAGGATTATCTATTATCTTGTTGGCTGAAAATAGTCGAATACCAGTTGATGATCCCAATACTCATTTAGAGTTGACGATGATTCATGAAGCTATGGTTCTTGACCATAGCGGACCACTTTTGGGGCTAATAGAGTATGCAGCTAATGTCAAATTCTTTATACTGAGTTCTTTACTTTGTACTGTAATAGTACCGATTTTTTCTAGTGATGGATGGTTATCTTGGTTGGGGTTTTTAACTGGAATTATCCTTATATCTTTTATGGTTGGTATTGTTGAATCAATTATGGCAAGGCTAAGAATGTCTAGGGTAACCATTTTACTATTCTCCGCATTTTTACTATGTGGTTCTGCAGTTATAATCTTTGAGAGGTGATGTTATGATAAATGTATTTAATAGTCTTTTGGTTATGATTCTTGCCCTTAATCTTTTAGCACTTGGGAGTAGAAGTATTTTATCTGTAATTCGAATCATTGCAATTCAAGGTATTTTGTTGGGTATTCTTCCGTTGATTTTACATGAGGGACTGTCGATTCCACAAGTAGTTGCCTCACTTACTGCAATATCAATGAAAGGTGTAGTGATACCGATGGTTATGATACATGCCATGAAAAATATTCGTATTAAAAGAGAAGTAGAACCAATTATAGGGTTTGTTCCATCGAGTATTCTTGGCGCAGTGATTACGGGTAGTGCATTTTTACTTAGCAATCAGATTACTGTTAGCACTGGTGGTTATGAAAATATGATTATTCCAGCTGCGATAACAACAATCCTTGTAGGATTTATCCAACTTATTACAAGGTATAAAGCTATTTCACAAGTTGTGGGATACTTAGTTTTAGAAAATGGGATATACATATTTAGCTTATTGCTTATTGAAGCAATACCGCTAATTGTTGAAATGGGAATGCTTCTTGACTTATTTGTAAGTATTTTTATCATATCGATTATTACTAATCATATCAATAATGCATTTTCGTCACTAGATACTCGTCGATTAACCACTTTAAAGGAGTAAAAAATGGTCTATTTTCAAGTCATTATTCCAATAGCGTTGGCATTAGTTGCACTAGTTGTGCCATCGAATCGTATTAGGCCTTGGTTAATTCCTATTACCGGTGTGATTCATTTTTGCTTGACTCTTTGGCTTCTATTTAACCCAGAGCAATGCTACGTTAATAGTTGGTTAATATTGGATCCCGTTGGCAAAATCATTTTGCTTAATGTAAGTATCCTATACTTGGTCTGTTCTTTTTACGCAGCAGGTTATTTGCAATATCGCTTAGAGAATAAGAATCGAATTTTTGTGGCTTGTTTTGTGGCTTTTATCGGAATTTTCACTCTGGTTTGCTGGTCATATAACCTTGGGGTAATGTGGATTTCTATTGAAGCGACTACTTTGATAACAGCACCGCTAATTTATTTTAACAAATCCACGCAAAGTATTGAAGCTACTTGGAAGTACTTAATGGTTGGATCTGTGGGTATTGCACTTGCACTACTTGGTACATTTTTCTTAGCATATTCGGCAATTGTTGGAGGTACAGATGCTTCCATGGATTTCTATTATCTGCTTAAAAACGGTGGGACCCTTAATAAAGGTTGGCTGCAAGCTGCGTTTATTCTTCTGTTAATTGGATATGGGACGAAGATGGGACTTGCCCCAATGCATACTTGGAAACCAGATGCATATGGTGAAGCGCCAGGTATTGTCGGTGCAATATTATCGGGTGGAGTTACAAGTGGCGCTTTTTTAGCCATCACTCGAATATGGCAGATTTGTAATGTTGCAGGAGAAACAGCCTTTACATCAAAAATACTAATGGGCATTGGACTCTTTTCAATGCTTATAGCTAGTATCTTCATGATGAATCAAAGAGATTTTAAACGGATGCTTGCCTATTCAAGTGTCGAGCATATGGGAATATTAATTATAGGATTAAGTGTTGGAACGACAGCACTCTTTGCAACGTTCTTTCATGTGATTGCAAGTACTATGACAAAAGGAATGCTGTTTTTATCCTCAGGGAATATTAATAGAGCTTATGTAAGTAAAAATACAAGGCAGGTAACTGGAGCTATAAGAAGATTACCTATATCAGGAACATTATTTTTAATTGGATTTTTGGCAATAACAGGCACACCTCCTTTTGCACCTTTTGTAAGTGAATTTATGATTTTAATAAAAGCGTTTGCAGCTGGTCATTTAGTTGCTGGAAGCCTTTACATTTTGTTTATGTTAGTAATATTTATGGGTATGGGAGTCACGGTTTTAAAAGTTGTTTATGGAAAAGTACCAAAAGACGTAGTGGATACGCCTTATCAAGATGGTATTTTAACAGCTATGCCATTAGTTGCATTTTTAGTAATGATTTTAGTTCTAGGAATAGCTATGCCAGCATCATTGACTCACTTGCTAAACGAAGCTGTTTCATTTATGGGAAAACCAATCTAAGGAGGATTAAAGATGTACAGTCACCAAGGCTTTATTAATCTAAAAAATGGGCAACCCATTGATTTAAATAAGATTCCTTCGTTAGAAGAAGAAAAATTCATGGATGCTATTAAACAATTCATTGAAGCGGGTAAAAGGGTATCGTCTTACTTTGCGTGCTCGTCGGAAGAGCAAGGTCTTTTAAAGCTTTATGCGGTGCTGTCAGATGATGAAAATAAGCAACTTATGGTATCTCAAACAATGATTAGTAGTAAGCAATTTACGAGCTTATCAACTAGTTGTCCTCAACTACAACTTTTTGAACGCGAGATCGCCGAACAATATGGTTGCGTGCCCCTAGGGCATCCGTGGTTAAAACCTGTTCGTTACCACCATTCATGGACGAATCTTGATGCTTGGAATAGGGAAAAAGAAGAGGTCATACTCCCAGGTGTAGGAGATTACTATAAGGTTCAAGGAAATCAGGTACATGAAGTAGCTGTAGGTCCTGTTCATGCAGGCGTTATTGAACCGGGTCATTTTAGATTTCAGTGTCAAGGAGAAGAAGTTTTGCACCTTGAAATTGCATTAGGGTATCAACACAGAGGAATTGAAAAAACACTTATTGGTGGACCAAATAATAAGACACGCCATTATATGGAAGTACTAGCTGGCGATACGACCATAGGCCATTGCCTCACTTATTGCCAAAATATTGAGGGTCTTACGAGCACTAAAATATCTAAGCGAAGCAAAATGCTTCGTGGTATTGCTCTTGAACTTGAAAGAATTGCCAATCATGTAGGCGACTTAGGTGCGCTTGCAGGTGATGTAGGGTATTTACCGACTTCCAGCTTTTGCGGTCGACTTAGAGGCGAATGGCTGAATTTAACTGCGTTAATAACAGGGAATAGATTTGGTAGAAATTTTCTAATCCCAGGAGGCACATCTTATGATTTGACTAAGGAACAAATAGTATTTATGCTTAATAAAATTGAGCTTCTAGAAAAAGAGACGGGAGATTCGATTGCCTTGCTTTGGGAAAATCAGTCAGTCCTTGCTAGATTTGAAGAAATTGGGATTTTGTCAAGGAAGCAAGCTAAAGATCTTGGATTAGTAGGCCTTGCAGCAAGAGCTACTGGTCTTGACAGAGACGTTAGAACAACTATGCCTTCCGGTATTTATAAGGAAATGCCAATAGCAATTAAAACAATAGAAAGTGGAGATGTGTATTCCAGAGCTTATGTTAGAGGACTTGAGATTAAGACTTCTATCGACTTTCTTAAAAAAGCATTGAAAGAATTACTGAAGGGTGCGCTAAGTGAAGAAGGCCCAACGATTGCTTCAGATTTATTAAAACAAAACAGTTTGGTCGTAACAGTTAATGAAGGATGGCGTGGTGAGATTTGTCATGTTGCTATAACTGATAATGAAGGGAAATTCAAAAGGTACAAAATAGTGGATCCGTCTTTTCATAATTGGATGGGATTAGCAGTATCCCTTAGAAACGAAGAAATATCTGATTTTCCTATTTGCAATAAAAGCTTTAACTTATCTTATTGCGGCCATGATTTATAGAAAGGAGTCACAAAATGTTAAAAGAAATTTCAACGCGTATGAAGCAAGGATATAAAACAATAAAATTCCCTGCTGGCACGCCACCAAAGATGACAGAACATTATTGTGGACGTCCTATTGTTAATCAAGCCTTATGTGAAAAAGATTGCGATGCGTGTATTCAAATATGTCCAACAGGTGCTATTAGCAAAGAACCACGATTAAAGTTGGATCTTGGAAAATGTGTATTTTGTTCGGAATGCGAAAATATATGTGAGTCAAAAGCCATTTTTTTCTCAGATGATTTTAGCATGTCTACATCTAAACGGGAAGACTTACTCGTATCAACAGAGGAGACATTTAAGACGGTTACAGAAATGAGAACGGAACTTAAAAAAATACTTGGAAGATCACTGAAGCTAAGAGTGGTAAGTGCGGGAGGCTGCAATGCATGTGAAGCTGATGTTAACGTGCTAGGGACTATAGGCTGGGATTTGGGACGCTTTGGTATTGATTTTGTCGCTTCACCAAGACATGCAGATGGTTTACTTATAACCGGGCCGGTTACACAGAACATGGTATTGGCTCTTAAGAAAACTTATGATGCTATTCCTGAGGATAAAATTGTAATAGCCGTTGGCGCATGTGCTTTGTCAGGTGGTTTATTTGATTTACATGCCGAAACAGAGGCAGGCATTGAAGGAATATTTCCCGTTGATTTATGGATTCCAGGCTGCCCACCTAATCCAATCACAATATTAGATGGTTTACTACGATTAACTGGGAAGATAAAGAAATGATAGTTTGAATTTAATTAATCAACAAAGATATGCGCTAAACTATTGGGGGAAATCGGATAGTTTAACTTAAGAGCGAGACAGCACGCGTGTCGTGCTTTTTTATTTTCAAAACAAATTGACCAAAACG
>LFRM01022629.1_pt3 | contig 13322 bp, 7 predicted proteins | sample 618341 | NCBI WGS metagenome assembly LFRM01 (sample SAMN03654438, study PRJNA283298) | anaerobic digester metagenome | isolation source: pool of bioreactors CSTR01a, CSTR02a, and CSTR03a thermophilic anaerobic... | place: Denmark: Kgs. Lyngby | collected 2014-05-21 | reverse complement strand
TTTACACCTATAGATTTAATCAATGCTAAAACTATATCATCTGTAATTAATACATTTTTTGGTACAAATGCGTTATCTCAATTTATGGATCAAACTAATCCATTAGCCGAAATAACTCACAAACGAAGAATGTCTGCATTAGGCCCAGGTGGTCTGTCACGTGAACGTGCTGGATTTGAGGTTCGTGACGTTCACTTTACTCACTACGGACGTTTATGTCCAATTGAAACTCCTGAGGGTCCTAACATTGGTTTGATATCTTCTTTATGTGTATATGCCAAAATTAATAGTCTAGGCTTTATAGAAACACCGTATAGAAAGATTGAAGACAACAAGGTAAACACTTCTCAAGATGGAATTATTTATCTTGCTGCAGAAGAGGAGGAAGAGAGAATTATAGCTCAAGGTAACGCACCGCTTGATAAAGATGGTAGATTTATGTTGAGCAGGGTGAAAGCACGTAAAGATGCTGATTATCCTATAGTTGACCCCGAAGAGGTTGAACTGATGGATGTTTCGCCAATGCAGATTGCTTCTATTGCAGCTGCACTTATTCCATTTTTAGAACATGACGATGCCAACCGTGCTTTGATGGGTTCTAATATGATGCGTCAGGCAGTACCTTTAGTAATACCCGATGCACCTATTGTAGGAACTGGTTTAGAAAGACAACTAATCCAAGACTCACGCACACAAATTGTTGCTGAAAATGATGGTGAAATTATTTATGTTGATGCTACAACAATAAAAATTAAATACGAAAGAACAGAAAAAGAAGAGTTTACAAGCTTTGAAGATTCTGTCAAAATATACAATCTACCAAAGTATAGAAAAACTAATCAAAATACTACGGTAGACCTTAAGCCACTATGTAGAAGTGGTGAAAAAGTAACTAAAGGACAAATCTTAACTGAGGGTTATTCTACTGAAAAAGGAGAGCTAGCACTTGGTAGAAACCTTATGGTGGCTTTTATGCCTTGGAAAGGGTATAACTTTGAGGATGCCATTGTTTTAAGTGAATCGTTAGTTAGGGAAGATGTTTTCACATCAATACACGTTGAAGAGTTCACACTAGAAGTACGTGAAACTAAACGAGGTGTAGAGGAGTTAACATCGGATATTCCTAATGTTAGTGAGGAAGCTACAAAAGATTTAGATGAACGAGGAATTATCCGCATTGGAGCTCGTGTAAAACCAGGAGATATCTTAATAGGTAAAATTACTCCAAAAGGTGAGTCAGATCCTTCTCCAGAAGAGAAACTACTACGTGCAATTTTCGGTGATAAAGCTGGTGATGTAAAAGATGCATCATTGAAAGCATCGCCTTCTTTGAAAGGTGTTGTAATCAATACAAATCTTTTTTCTAAGCAAGCAAAAAAGGGAAAGAGCAAATTGTCTAACAAAGCCTTGTTGCCAAAAATAGACGAGGAGTATGAAGGCAAAATGGAGGAGCTGAGAAAATCTCTGAATGTGAAATTAACTACACTTACTGAGGGCAAATTGTCAGCAGGGGTGAAGGATTATACCAATATGGATGTAATTCCTAAAGGTGCTAAGTTTACACAAGGTACTTTCTCTGAATTAGATTTCGAAGCTGTTCAGTTAAACAAATGGACAAACGATCCAGAGCAAAACGAGTTAATTAGAACTACCGTAATTAATTATCTGCGCAAGCATAAGGAACTCGATTCAGAATTGAAACGTAAACGTTTTGATTTGACCATTGGTGATGAACTACCAACTGGTATAATGAAAATTGCGAAGGTTTATATAGCTAAGAAGCGCAAGATTCAGGTAGGTGATAAAATGGCTGGAAGACATGGTAACAAGGGTATTGTATCTAAAATTGTTCGTCAAGAAGATATGCCTTTCCTTGCTGATGGAACACCAGTTGATATTGTATTGAATCCTTTGGGTGTACCTTCTCGTATGAACTTGGGTCAGATTTTTGAAACCGTATTAGGTTGGGCTGGAAAAGAATTAGGTATACGTTTTGCAACACCTATTTTTGATGGTGCATCATTAGATGATATCAATGAGTGGACAGACAAAGCAAATATACCTCGTTACGGAAAAACTTACCTATATGATGGAGAAACGGGCGATAGATTCGATCAACCAGGAACTGTAGGAATCATTTATATGCTAAAGCTTGGTCATATGGTTGAAGATAAAATGCATGCTCGTTCAATTGGACCATATTCTCTTATTACACAACAACCTTTAGGTGGTAAAGCACAATTTGGAGGTCAACGTTTTGGAGAGATGGAGGTTTGGGCACTAGAGGCCTTTGGAGCTGCCCATACTTTGCAAGAGATATTAACCATAAAATCTGATGATGTTGTGGGAAGATCAAAGGCTTATGAAGCAATAGTTAAAAGTGAACCGATGCCACAACCCGGAATCCCAGAGTCACTTAATGTTTTATTACATGAATTAAGAGGTTTGGGATTGAGCCTCTCACTCGATTAATAAAATCATATTTTCAAATATGATTATCCCATTATTAAGAAAGGGATGGCAAATTAATAAGAATCACTTAACTCTTTATATAATTATAAAAATATGGCATTTAGAAAAGAACGTAAGATAAAGAGTAACTTTTCAAAAATAACGATCAGTTTAGCTTCACCAGAAGAGATACTAGAAAGCTCAAGTGGAGAAGTACTGAAACCAGAAACAATAAATTATCGCACCTATAAACCAGAGCGCGATGGTCTTTTCTGTGAACGTATTTTTGGTCCAGTAAAAGATTACGAATGTCACTGCGGAAAATATAAACGCATAAGATACAAAGGAATTGTATGTGATAGATGTGGTGTTGAAGTTACTGAGAAAAAAGTTCGACGCGAGCGTACAGGACACATTCATTTAGTAGTTCCTGTTGCACATATTTGGTATTTTAGGTCTTTACCAAATAAAATAGGTTACCTACTAGGAATACCAACTAAAAAACTTGATACCATAATCTATTACGAACGATATGTGGTAATACAGCCAGGTGTTTTAGAGGGTGAACTAAAAATACGCGACCTTCTTTCTGAAGACGAATACTTAGATATACTAGAAAAACTTCCAAAAGATAATCAACTATTGGAAGACTCAGACCCAAACAAGTTTATTGCAAAAATGGGTGCAGAGGGACTTTTAGGATTATTGAGCAACTTGAATTTAGATTCATTAGCCAATAAACTGCGTCATAAAGCAGATACAGAAACTTCTCAGCAACGTAGAAACGAAGCTTTAAAGCAACTTCAAGTTGTTGAAGCTTTTAGGGGATCTAAAGCTAGGAATAAGCCAGAATGGATGATACTAAAAGTAGTACCAATCATTCCACCAGAGCTTCGTCCGCTTGTGCCTTTAGATGGAGGTCGCTTTGCAACCTCTGACCTTAACGACTTATACCGTCGTGTAATTATACGAAACAACCGTCTGAAGAGACTTATAGATATTAAAGCACCCGATGTAATTCTTAGAAATGAGAAACGTATGCTACAAGAATCTGTTGATTCTTTGTTAGATAACTCACGTAAATCTAGTGCAATTAAAACAGAATCTAATCGTCCTCTTAAATCTCTTTCGGATAGTTTGAAAGGGAAACAAGGTCGTTTCCGTCAAAACCTTTTAGGTAAACGAGTAGATTATTCAGCTCGTTCTGTAATTGTAGTAGGTCCAGAACTAAAACTACACGAATGCGGAATACCTAAAGATATGGCTTCTGAGATTTACAAACCTTTTATTATTAGAAAACTAATAGAAAGAGGTATTGTGAAAACAGTAAAATCAGCAAGAAAAATTGTTGATAGAAAAGAACCTGTAGTGTGGGATATTTTAGAACACGTTATGAAAGGACACCCTGTTCTTCTTAACCGTGCTCCAACACTTCACCGTTTAGGTATACAGGCTTTTCAACCCAAAATGATTGAGGGTAGAGCTATTCAACTACATCCTCTTGCTTGTACTGCTTTTAATGCCGACTTTGATGGTGACCAAATGGCTGTTCATCTTCCATTGGGAAATGATGCTATACTGGAAGCCCAATTATTAATGTTGGCATCTCATAATATACTTAACCCTGCAAATGGTGCTCCAATTACCGTTCCTTCACAGGATATGGTTTTAGGACTGTATTATATTACTAAAATACGACCAGGAGCTCAAGGCGAAGGAATGACATTTTATGGCGAGGAAGAAGCCATCATTGCTTACAACGAAGGTAAAGTAGCTATTCATGCATTGGTCAATGTAATGGTTGATGATGTGGATGAAGAAGGAAATTTAATACGTAAGATTCACGAAACAACTGTTGGAAGAGTAATTACAAACGAATATATACCTAAAGAAGTAGGTTATATAAACGAATTGCTATCTAAAAAATCGTTGCGTGATATTATTGGAAAAGTAATAAAAACCTGTGGTGTTGCACGTACTGCTCAGTATCTAGATGATATCAAAGATTTGGGTTTTGAAATGGCATTTAAAGGTGGATTATCCTTTAACCTTGATGATATTATTGTTCCAAAAGAAAAAGATGAGTTTATAAACGAAGGTTATAAAGAGGTGGAGCAAATATTGGATAACTACAATATGGGTTTCATTACTTATAATGAGCGTTATAATCAAATAATTGATACTTGGACACACGTAAACTCTAAGCTATCAAATACGTTGATGAAACAAATTTCTGAAGACGATCAAGGGTTCAACTCTGTTTATATGATGTTGGATTCGGGTGCTCGTGGTTCACGAGAACAGATTCGTCAGTTATCAGGAATGCGTGGATTAATGGCTAAACCACAAAAAAGTGGCGCTGAAGGTGGACAAATTATTGAAAACCCAATTCTTGCAAACTTTAAAGAAGGTTTATCTGTACTAGAATACTTTATTTCTACTCACGGTGCTCGTAAAGGTTTGGCCGATACTGCACTTAAAACTGCCGATGCTGGATATCTAACACGTCGTTTAGTTGACGTTTCACAAGATGTTACAGTTACACAGGACGACTGTGGTACATTGCGTGGTTTAGTTGCATCAGCATTAAAGAGTAATGATGAAGTTGTAGCTTCGCTATATGAGAGAATCTTAGGTCGTGTATCTGTTCATGATATATATCACCCGCAAACTGGTGATCTAATCTTAAGTTCAGGTGAAGAAATTACCGAAGATATTGCTCTTAAGATAGAAAACTCACCAATCGAACGAGTAGAAATTCGCTCAGTACTTACTTGTGAGTCGCGTCAAGGTGTTTGTGCAAAATGCTACGGTCGAAATTTAGCAAGTGGTAAAATGGTTCAAAAAGGTGAAGCCATTGGTGTTATTGCTGCTCAATCTATTGGAGAACCAGGAACTCAGTTAACACTGCGTACTTTCCACGTTGGAGGTATTGCATCTAACATTGCGTCAGAAAGTCGTATTGTAACTAAGTACGATGGTATTCTTGAAATGGATGATTTACGTACTGTTGAATCTAGCGATAGTGAAGGAAAAGCTCACAAAGTTGTAGTAAGCCGTTTGGTTGAAATGCGTGTGGTTGATCCAAACACCAAGATTGTATTGTTGTCACATAACGTACCTTATGGTGCTAAACTTTATTTCGACAATAATGCAAAAGTAAACAAAGGCGACCTAATTTGTGATTGGGACCCATTTAATGCTATTATAGTTTCTGAAGCTACTGGTAGAATTAAGTTTGAAAACTTTATAGAGAATGTTACTTACAAAGTTGAGTCTGACGAACAAACAGGTTTAAAAGAGAAAGTAATTATTGAATCGCGTGATAAAACTAAAGCACCATCTGCTCATATTTTAAATGAGAATGATGATATTTTACGCACGTATTCACTTCCACTGGGAGCTCACATTGTGAAAAATGAAGACGATGTTATCAGTACTGGTGACATATTAGTGAAAATACCAAGAGCTGTAGGTAAATCTGGTGATATTACTGGAGGTCTACCGAGAGTAACTGAGTTATTTGAAGCTAGAAATCCTTCTAATCCTGCTGTTGTTTCTGAAATTGACGGAGAGGTTAGTTTTGGTAAAATAAAAAGAGCCAATCAAGAAATTATCATTACTTCTAAACTTGGTGAGACTAAAAAGTATTTAGTGCCATTATCTAAACAGATACTTGTTCAAGAGAATGACTATGTACGTGCAGGTTTACCGCTATCTGATGGAGCAATTACTCCTGCTGCTATTTTGGCTATTAAAGGTCCAACTGCAGTTCAAGAGTATATTGTAAATGAGGTGCAAGACGTTTACCGTTTACAAGGTGTGAAGATTAATGACAAACACTTTGAGGTNNNCACGAAATCATGGAAGAGAACGATCGTATTTGGTCTAAAAAAGTTGTTACTGATAAAGGTGACTCCGAAATATTTGAACCAGGACAGATTGTTACAGTTAGAAAACTGCGTGATGAGAATAGTTCTTTGAGACGTAGAGACCTAAAACTTGTTGAAAGTCGCGATGCTATTCCTGCAACTGCCAATCAGGTGTTGCAAGGTATAACTAGAGCTGCACTTCAAACAACTAGTTTCATGTCAGCTGCATCTTTCCAGGAGACTACCAAGGTGTTGAACGACGCTGCAATTCATGGTAAGACAGATTATCTAGAAGGGCTAAAAGAAAATGTTATTTGTGGTCATCTTATTCCAGCAGGAACAGGTCAACGTTCGTTTGACAGGTTGATTGTAGGAGCAAAGAAAGACTTTGACGAAATAGTGACTATTGATTCTGACCTGATTTAAAAGTAAGGTTAGTATTTTAATAAGATATTCAATATAAAAAACTGCTCTATTAGGGCAGTTTTTTTTGCTATATACTCTTGTTACATTAATTGGTTTTTTATTGAGGCTATTATAATACAAGTTGTTTCTTACTTTTCACAGACAGTATATTAAAATCTATATTATAAAAAAAGGTTTGACTCATTGAGCCAAACCTTTTTTTTTATTTTTTAGACTTAAACTTTTATTGAGTAAGCGTCTTTTCTTTATATTTCAACAAGTTCTTTCTGCAACTTTTTATCTTGTAGTGTTGCAGGCACAGACATTCTTATTTCATCTTCTATTATTTCAATTAATCTTTCTCTTAAGAAGTCNNAGCGCCATTTCAGGAATAACAGTTAAACCATCATTATTGTCAACAATATTTATGAGCGTCTCAATACTTCCAGCCTCATAAGTAAATGCAGAGGTTACTATATTTTTGTTTTTCAGGTTACACAGGTTTAGTATTTGCGTTCTAAAGCAATGCACCTCGTCTAGCAACCATAGTTTAGCTCCATTCAAATCAGCCTCTTCCAATGATGTTTTTGCATGAAGAAAACGTTCGGTAGGCGATATGTATGCTAGAAACTTCTCATAATATAGAGGTCTCTCTTTCATTCGGTCGTCATGAAGAGGTGTAGCTAATATACCTCCATCAATAGTACCTTTAGCCAAGTTTGACAGTATTTGATTAGTCGTCATTTCGCTAATAACCAATCTTATGTCTGATTTCTGTTCGCGGTGCACTTGCATTAGCTTTGGTAAGAGATAGGGCGATACAGTAGGGATAATAGCTAAACGGAAAACCCCTTTTATTACTCCTTTTTCTTCTTCAACTATCTCTTTAATTTGATTGATTTGTGCAAGTGAAGCGCGCGCCTGTTCAATAACTTTTCGTCCAACATCTGTAGGCTCGATCGGTGTTTGAGAACGGTCAAAAATTCTGACACCTAACTCATCTTCTAACTTTTGAATCATCATACTCAGAGTTGGCTGAGTTACAAAAGATGCCTCGGCAGCTTTAGAGAAGTGTCGGTGGTTATCTACTGCAACAATGTATTCGAGTTGTTGTATGTTCATAAGAAAGTTATTATATAATAGTTACAACCAGAAGGTTGTATTATTTATGATTCGAAAAGTATTTCATAAATTGAGCACGTTCGTACAATGCAGGGTCGGGTATATTAGAGTAGCTTAGTTTACCTCTAAACTCTTGAATGCTACTGTAATTATTTTGTGTCATCCACTCTTCTAGGCAAGTAATCATCTCAGGCACCACCGCTAATCCTTTTTCATACAATACACTACATAGTTGCATTGCAGTAGCTCCTGCCAAAAGACCTTTTATAATATCCTCCCATTTATGAACCCCATATGAGCATGCTATATTGAAGTTAGGAACATATCCCGATGTAATAGCTGTCCATCTTAGCGTTTCGCTAAAGTCTTCTGGATGGCTAAATACTGGGCCAGATACTATTTCCATAGCATTAATATCGATATCTAACTGATAGAATCTGTTGAATAGTACTACTGCGCTCACTCCTAAAGCTTCTAGTTTCTCAACCAATCCGGGTAGATTGCTAACAGTTCTAGCCATTTTTATAATAATGGGGATGCTAACTACTTTTTTAATCTCCCGAACAATCTTTATGTACGATTCCTCGAGGTATCTATCGCCATACTGACCTGTGTTGATTAAGAAAATATTTAACTCCAATGCATCAGCACCAGCCTCTTCTATACTTTTAGCAAAGTCTATCCAACGGGCTACTTTGTAGCAATTGATACTAGCAATAATGGGTATACTACATGAGGATTTTGCTTCGCGTATTAAATCAAGGTATTTCTCCACATGATTCATCTCTACATAAGCATTTATGTAGTCGCTAGCTTCGGGATAATCTGAACTAAGATTAAGCTTTTCTGAGTGACTGTCTATTTGCTCTTCGAAAAGAGATTTCAACACTATTGCTCCTACACCTGCTTTCTCAAGCTCTTTTATCTTTCTTATAGAATTTGTTAACCCGCTACTTGCAGCAATCAAAGGATTACGAAGTTTTAGCCCTGCATATTCTGTCGATAAATTAATCATAGTTTGTTTATTGTTTCAAATTATAAATTACTTTTCTCACTCCGTTTCTCATCTATATACAAAAATAGACAAATATTTTGCAATAAGTCCTATTCTCGCTCTCCAAAAATCTTTGAGCCAACTCTTATTAATGTGCTTCCTTCATCTACAGCTATACTGTAATCTGATGACATGCCCATAGACACCTCTTTGAACTGGGGAGTATCTGCAAAGAAATGCTCTTTTACTTTCTTGAAATATGTTTGCAGTTTTACAAACTCTCTCCTCACAATAGTTTCATCATCTGTATAAGTGGCCATGCCCATTATACCAGATAATTGAATGTGCTTATACTTATGCCATTTGTTGCTCAAAAGAAAGTTCCAGCACTCCTCTTCGGTAAACCCTGCTTTTGTATCTTCTTCTGCAATGTGTATTTGCAATAGGCAGGGTATAACTCTGTCTACTTCTGCGGCTTGTCTGTCTATCTGACGCAGCAATCTTTCCGAATCAACACTATGAATGCAATCAATAAAAGGAACAATAAATCTTACTTTGTTGCGTTGCAATCTTCCTATAAAGTGCCATTCAATATCTTCTGGCAAGTGGGGTTGCTTTTCTATAAGCTCTTGAACCCTGCTTTCTCCAAAAATCTTGTGTCCGCTATCGTATGCTTTTAATATTTCATCTACACCATGAAACTTAGAAACTGCTACCAAACGTGTTTCAGCAGGTAAATGGCTCTTTATCTCATCTATGTTTTTTTGAATATCCATTATGCTGATTGTTCCTTTGTGTTTTGTACTTCTGCACTATAAGGGTAAACATCCATAATTGCTGTTTCGGTAGCACTTGCAATGGTATAATCTACCATAGATTTCTCCATTTCGGTTTCTATTATCTCTACAGCCTCTTTCAAGGTTGATGCTTGAACAAGCATATTTACTGCAGTCTTCTTTTCTGCGCCACTCTTTTCATCTAAAGAAATAAAGTAGAGTCTCATTTTGTAATATCTATCGCCATGGTCATTAAAGAACGACTCTGCATATTTTACTCGTTTTATATTTGAAATGGTGAACTCACCAGACATATAAGGAGTAATCTCCTGAATAATACGTGCCTCAGCTTCGGTAAACGACAATGCATCTACTAGATAAGGCTCTGTAACCATTTTCTGCATTCCATTCTCAAGCAGCTTTTCATAACGAACTTTACATTCAAACCAATTGTACATATCTTTTCTATTTTAGTTTAGTGCGAAATTAACAAAATATCCCGAGAATAACAGTTCTCGGGATATCTATTTTGTAAAATAACACGATGTTATTTTCTTGTTTTGTAAAAATAAAAGCAACTTAGCTCATTTGCTTAATGTGTGTGCCACTCATTAATAGTTAATTGTATACCTTAATTTTGCTCCAAATGTAGTAGGGGTTCCTTTTTGAACCAATGGGTTTGAAGTGCCTGCTATATCTTTTGCTACAAAGTAAAAAGCATTGTACGATGTGTCAAATATATTCTTGCTCCATAGTTCTAAAGCAACATTTCCTTTCTCAATAGTTACACTTGCATTTGTTAGGCCATAAAACGATTGATAGGCATCGTTTGCATCTGTCCAGTATATCTTGCCTGCACCTGTGTATTGAGCACTTGCCGTAACTCGGTCTATAAAAGAACCATTGTTGAACGAGTGGCTATAACTCGCTCCAACACTTAGTGTGTGGCGAGGAGCAAATGGAATGTAATTATCGGTATAATCTTTATCTCCAGTTTTGTAATTCTTAAACTTAGCACTTACAAAACCATACTCAGAAAACAGAGAAAGCGAATTGGTAGGAGCATAAGCCAAGCTCAACTCTACACCTTTGCTAGAAGATTTTCCAGCATTAGATACTGTACGTCCGGCAGTGGCGTTATTAAGTAGATGAATTATCTGAATGTTATCTACATCCATAGCAAAAAGAGTGAAGTTGGCGTTCATTTTTTTATCTAAGAAAGTAAGTCTACCACCAATTTCGTAGTTCCAACTTGTTTCTGGATCGTAAGATAGTTGCTCTTCTAATGTTGGTGCTATTGGCTTTACGCTGTTGTCAGGTTCCGTTGGAGGAGTAGAACCAGGTCTTCCACCTGTTCCGCCAGGTGCCATTCCACCAGGCATTTTACCCATCAAGGCTTCTTGCATAGCATTTTGCAATATGTCAGAAAACGACTGCTCATTGTAACCACCTGTTTTGTATCCTTTAGATACCGATGCATACACAAAAGCATCCTCTCTTAAATCGTATTGCAGAGCAATTTTTGGGAGTACTTCCCAGAATCCTTTAGAGAAACGTCCCTCCATTAAAGTGTCACTTTTCATGTTAAAAGAAAGAGGAGGCATGCCTGGACGCATGGATGGTATGTCAAGTTTCACTTCCACACCTTGTGTTTCTGTAAAATATTCTATGGCTGTATGCTCGTAATCGGCGCGTATACCAAATGTAAGTGATAGTCCTTCTGCTCCAAACAAGCTGTTCATTGATGACTGTTGGAAAAAAGCAATCCCTTTTGAAGGTTTGCGGTATATTCCTGGTAAATCTATTCTGTCATTTACATATTTAACAGAAGGCCTTTTGTCTTCAGGTATGTTTATCATTCCTTTGTCTATTCTTTGCTGAAGCATCTTCACACCGTCTTCTTTTAGTGCAACTGGTGTTGATACCTTTCTATAGTCGTAAAACCCAAAAGCTCCAACCACCCAATTGTAACGGTCTTTTTTGTCAGATTTGAATGTTATTTCCTGACTTATAGAGTGCTGGTTTTGTTCTTGAAGAATGGAGAATACTGAGCGTGGCGAGTAATCCTGATCCATATACATCTCATCATTGAGGTACTGGTAGCCAGTGTTGGAGTTTATTACAAACCCTTCGCCTTGATATTTTAAAGAAAGTCCTTGAGAAAACAGTTTGCGTTTGTACGACGATGGCTCATTAAAATTTACAGCCGTAGAATCTATGTGCATATATGGGAATGCACCCTGCGATACGTGGTCGAAAACACTAAACAAACTAGCACTGAATGCATCATTAGCTTCCAGTTCAAGCTTTAGACGTCCACCCATGTTCTCATAATCATCGGCTTTTTTACCAGTGTAATTGTTAGTAAAGTAGCCATCATTCTTTTTATAATAAAGCGCCAGAGAGCTTCCAAACTTATCGCTAAACTTACTATAGTTAGACATGCGAGCTTCCATCTGTCCATAATTTCCACCACCAATCTCCACAGTGCTACCTTGATAGGTGTGTGGCGAGAGTGTATAAACATTTACAATGCCCCCAATAGCATTTCTTCCGTATAGGGTGCCTTGTGTTCCACGCAGTACTTCTATGCGCTGTATGTCTTGAAACTCGAAATCGAAAGCCGATGCATTGAAGTAGGGCACATTATCTACATAGAGGCTCACCGTTTGTGCACCCAGTCTAGCGCCAATTCCACGAATGTATATTGGTGTAGATACTTTAGACCCATAGTTGGGTATAAAAAAGTTGGGTACTATTCCACTCATATCTGTTAGAGATTGCACTTGTCTGCTTTGAAGCATCTTTGGCGATATTATTGATATTGCTGTAGGCATACGCTTTAGCGCATTGGTCTCTTTTACAGAACTTGTTACAACAAACTCGTCTAAATTAAGTGTTCTGATAGTATCTTTGCCTTTCTCCTCGTTTTCAACGGGAATATAATTGATGGAGAAACCAAAAACAACATTTAATGTAAGTAGAAAAAATAGAATTGCTTTTTTCATCGTCTTCTTTTTATAATCTGTTTTTTATTTACATACAAAGTAAACGCAAAAATCAATGCCCATCAATCACTACATATAGTGATTTTTTTCTTTAATTGAATTATTCTGTTCATGTATAGATACTATAACCACAATTCATTTTAATGAATGACATATGTAACTTCTAAAGCTTCAATTCATCGTGATGAATTTCATAACTTTCTTTTTTTTATACTATTCATCTTGATGAACGACACAAATATTTTATTTATCTACCATTCATCTTAATGAATGGCATAAATAACTTTTTTATCTATGATTCATCTTTATGAATAGTGCAAATATTTTATTTATCTATGATTCATCTTTATGAATTGCATAAATATCTTTTTTTTCTTTGATTCATCTCTATGAATGGCACAAATAATTTATTTATCTACTATTCATCTCTATGAATGGCATAAATAACTTATTTATCTTTGATTCATCTTGATGAATGACACAAATAACTTTTAAAACTACCATTCATCTCTATGAATGGTAGCAATAACTTTTTTTTCTTTGATTCATCTCTATGAATTGTCCCAATATCTTTTATTTCTATGATTCATCTCTATGAATTGTACAAATAACTTTTAAATATACAATTCATCATGAAGAAAAGCATGTATTACAATCCAAACCAACCATTCATCAGAGTGAAAAGTAGGTTTCG
>LFRM01020950.1_pt1 | contig 13323 bp, 12 predicted proteins | sample 618341 | NCBI WGS metagenome assembly LFRM01 (sample SAMN03654438, study PRJNA283298) | anaerobic digester metagenome | isolation source: pool of bioreactors CSTR01a, CSTR02a, and CSTR03a thermophilic anaerobic... | place: Denmark: Kgs. Lyngby | collected 2014-05-21 | reverse complement strand
GAACCTGAAGCTAAAAAATCCGTTATGATCCTAAACCTTGCTATGTTACCTATTGGATGCTTCCAGCTTAGCTGTCTAGAAGAACTGGGTAGGATCAAGAGCAATACCCGACTGCTCTATGCTGAAGAAGAGGGTCGGTTTCTCATAGGAGGTGCCACTGGTGCCGATACTGCCGATGATATCTCCCTTGGAGAGGGTCATGCCTATCTTCACCTCGACATTCTCAAGATGGTTGTATGAAGTACGATAGCCACCTTCATGGCTGATCTCCACAAACCTCCCCCTGCCCTTCACTTCATAACCGGCACTCACTACATTACCTCCTGCTGAGGCGACAACAGCCGATCCCGGGCTGCCTGTGATGAGAATGCCTGTCAGGGACTCGGTGACACCTGTAGCTGGGTTTGTGTAGGGTTGGCCGAAGAGAGCTGTTATGGAGCCTGTAGCGGGCTTCTGGAACTGGATAGGCGCTATGTCGGCCATCTGAATAAGCGAAGCGCTGGAGACATCGGGAATAAAGAGACGCTGTCCTACAAAGAGGTTCTCGCTTTTAAGTCCATTGAGTTCCTGTAAGGTCTTCCATCCCAGGTTTGGGCTGTATTTGCGTGCAATTGTGGAGAGCATGTCCCCTTCCCTAACCGTATATAGCTGACCATCGCGGTCGGGAATATCCAAGGCTATCCCGGGCTTTACCGCCTGGATGTTACGTATCTGATTGACACTGATAAGGGTCTGGGTCTTGAGGCTGTATAAGGAAGCGATGGAATTCAGGTCCTCACCTTCGGCAACCTCATGCTTGGCGTACTGTACTGTCTTTGAGCTTGTTGCCGATCTCGGCTTCACATCACTTAGAGACCTGGCCTGGTTATCAAGAGAGACTGCATCCGTGCTTGATGTGGGAGCCCCTTGGTCGACATTCAAAGCGGTAGGAGGAAGTACCTCCGGTGCATCAGCGACAGTCTCCACCCGTTTGGCCGTTACCTCGGTCGCCAAGGCACTGGTTTCATCACGATCGGGATTGTTGGGGAAAAACTGATACCAGACAATGATCACGACGACGCAGATAGCTATCCCCAAGGCTATGGTCCAAATCAGGCCCTTTGAGGGCCTATCATATCTTTCGCCTCGAGAAGACCTTCTTTCCGGCCTATCCATCATATCGTCATAATTGTCTCTAGCCATAACTCGACATTACCTTTTCTACATAGTAATATAAAAAAATCATGGATACCAGTCCAAATCGTTCATATTACCGTTTCTTCCTCTCCCTGACCCTGCTATTGCTGCTGATTTTACTGATAAGGATAGGCTTTGTCATCCACAGTCAAAATCCAGAGAGGAAAACGTACAAGGACCCCCTTGTCTCCAAAGAGGTAGTAAGGGGGACCCTTTATGACCGAAACGGAAAGATTCTTGCCATACAGACTCCATACTGGGGGGTCTTTTTTCATCTGAGCATGATAGACGACCTGCCTTTGGTATCTGAAGTGGTAGCCCCTTTTGTAGGCATGAGCCCCTCCCAAATACTACAGCAGGCAGCAAAATACACCACCTACGCACAGATCAAGAAAAAGATGGACCCTGCCCTGGTACCCGCCCTGATGGAAGAGCTTTCTCGCACCAAGCTTACCAAGCAAGTATCTGTAGTAAAAAGTATGGGCCGTGACTACCCTGCAACCTTCCATGCCTCACAAACCATAGGGTTCACAAACATTGACAACGAGGGATCGGAAGGGATCGAACTTACCCAGGAAGCTTTCCTGAATCCCTATCCCCTGATAGGCACCGACGAATCGACCTACGGCGAGGATATAACCCTTACCCTGGATATCGACATCCAGTACCTTCTGGACGTACAGATGCAAAACATAGCAGATGAACACAATCCGGACTATGGCGTTGCTATAGTCCTCGACGCCCAGAATGGCGATATCCTAGGCATGTCCAGCTATCCCTGGTATGACCCTAATGCCCTGGCCAGGTCGACGGAAGTCCAAAAACGCAACCATGTAGCCAATTATCTATTCGAACCGGGTTCTGTATTCAAGGTCTTCAGTCTGGCTTCAGTCATGGAGTCAGGACAAGCTGACCTGCAGGAACCCTTTTTGTGTGACGGATCGTATACCTTCACCATGGGCAAGGGAGCAAAGGCGACCATTGTCTGCACCTCCCCTCATGGAGTCGTCGACCCCAATACCATGATAGCGAAATCATGTAACGGGGCCATATCGCACTGGGCGATGCAAACTGACGAGGATCTCTTCTACTCCGTCCTGAACCGATTTGGATTCAACAGAAGCTACGACATAGCCCTTCCCTCAAGGACCCGCAGCTACATCGCTGACCCGTCATCCTGGTCAGGCCGATCCGAAGCGACCATCTCCTTTGGACAGGAACTCTCCACCACAGCCCTGCACATTGCAACTGCTGCAACAGCATTTACCAATGGAGGAGAACTTCTGCAGCCCCACCTGATCCTCCAACGTAACGAAGCCAATGGGGGGCCGATTACCTACAGACGGGAGCGGACAGCCATTGAAAGGGTCATCTCAAGAGAAGTTGCAAACTCACTCCTGCTTGCCATGGAAGAGGCTACCAAAAGTGGAGGCACTGCACGTTCTGTAGCGGTAGGGGGAGTACGCGTCGGGGCAAAGACCGGAACTTCACAAATACTGAACCCTGAGACCAACAGCTATGAAGATGGTACCGTGCTTGCATCGACACTTGCCATCGTCCCCTTGGACAATCCCAAGTACATCATCTATGTGGCGGCAGGCAACCCCAAGGGAGATACCCAATGGGGAAGCAACATAGCAGCCCCTGCAATAGGGAAGATCATCGAGTCGCTGGTAAGTCAGGGCAAAGTTGTGAGCGAACGCTCGGGCAGACGATAAAACACAAACCCATGCGAGTTTGTGTTTTTCTTGCTTTTTTTGCTTTCCAGTGCTTACTGTTTCCCGGCTCTATTGCTTTTGATTCTGGTTATGACCTAAAGCCTGGAGATCGAGGGAAAACCCCCTCAAATATGAGAGAATGACCTCGCTTGTCGCTTTCAGAAGGTTTTCAGGGACCTTCTGCCCATTGGTAAAGAACAACAGGGGAAGATTGCTGGCCTTGCTTACACTCAGTACATTCCCGATATCCTCGGTTTCATCGAGCTTGGTCACCACCAAAGATTCAAGGGGATATGTGGAGAACAGTTTCACAAACCTCTCGAGGTCCCTACTCTTGTGGGATGCGCTGATGGCAAGCGCGCATGAGCACTTCTCTTCAGGCAACACCATAAGCAGGCTCTTCAGGTGCAGGGCAAGCTCTCCCTGGTTCGCACTTTTTCCCATGGTGTCAACCAGGACAAGCTCATAGGTCTCCAACGTGGGAAGCAGTGAGGAGAGTTCCTCCTCACTGTGCGCATGGAACAGGTCAAGGCCAAAATCCTTACAGAAGAGCTCTATCTGGTTAGTGGCTCCGGTCCTGTAGGAATCAAGCGATACCAGGGCAACCTTATCTTCGCTTCCCTTGAAGCGACTTTTCAGGTAGAACATCGCCATCTTGACCAATGTGGTGGTCTTGCCCACCCCGGTAGGCCCCAGGAGCACGAAGAACTGCTTGGGATTGACATACTGGCCATGATTGAAACTGACTGACTCTATGATGTGCTCCAGGAGAGCCATCTCAAGCTCCTCGTGGGTTTCGAACTGCGTGTCAGTGAGCAGAGCTGCCGTAGCTTCTTGGATATAGCTTTCCGTAAAGTCATTCCCGTCAAGCAAAGTGGTTACCAGTTGTTGCTGTTGACTCTTCCCATCAATAGGAGATTCTAAAGGCTGTCCAACGTCTTCCGTTTGGATCTTCCGGACATCCTGGGCAATGGTCTGATCCACATCGGAGGGCTTCTCCTGTAACAGATAGAAGGTAATGGTACAGCGTCTACGCTTTTTCATACCTTTCTTGACAAGATAATCCTTACGGGTCTGGACACGCACAGAGGACCCGTATTGCGTACGGGCCTCTTTGAGTGCGGTTTCGTAATCCTGTGCATCAAGGGTGAGAAAATCCACAACAGCTCCTTGTTAGAGAATGAATTTGGAAAGGTCCTGGTTCTGAACGACTTCACCAAGACGCTCATCGACATACGCGGCGGTGATGGTAATCTCCTGACCGCTGAGTTCATCAGCACTGAAGGAGAGCTCCTCAAGCAACTTCTCCATGATGGTGAAGAGCCTTCTAGCTCCGATGTTGTCATTGGTATTGTTCACCTCATAGGCTATGTCGCTCAGGCGCCTTATGGCCTCATCGGTGAAGATGATCGAGACACCTTCGGTCTTGAGCAACTCCTTATACTGCATCGTGATCGCATTTGCAGGCTCGGTAAGGATCCTGTAGAAATCATTTGAAGTCAGGTCATCAAGCTCGACTCGCAAGGGGAAACGTCCCTGCAGTTCAGGGATCAGGTCACTCGGCTTCGAGACATGGAATGCCCCGCTGGCTATGAAAAGGATGTGGGTGGTGTCGATTACTCCCCACTTGGTCGCTACGCTGGTCCCTTCGACAATGGGAAGGATATCGCGCTGCACCCCCTCACGGGATACGTCGGGGCCTCCGGAGGAGGATCCGCCGGTTTTCGCAACCTTGTCTATCTCGTCAAGGAACACGATACCCATCTGCTCAACACGTTCCTTCGCCTCATCAATGGCCCGGTCGGTATCTACAGCCTTATCAGTCTCCTCTTCAGTGAAAATCTCCCTGGCACGCTTGATGGTCAGCTTGCGGGCCTGGCCCTTGCCTCCACCGAAAATCGACCCGAGGCTCTGCATGGCGTCCTGCAGATCGTCCATGTTTGCCTGTCCCATGACCTCGATGCCTATCTTCTTTCGGTTCTGTACCTGTACCTCAACCTCGCGCTCATCAAACTTGCCTTCCTTGAGCATCGTTCGGAACTTCTCCCGTGTTGCCTGCTTGCTATCGGTGTATGAGGTGTCGGCCTGGATGATGTCACCCTTGTTTCCAGAGCCGGTCTCTTTGCTCACCGAGGGCAACAGCAAATCAAGCAGCCGCTCTTCAACACGAGCGGCAACCTTTTCTGACTGTGCCTCAGCCAGCTCGGTCTTGACCTGCTGGATTGCAATGCTCATAAGATCTCGGATGATGGACTCGACATCGCGCCCGACATACCCCACTTCGGTGTACTTGGTCGCCTCTACCTTGATGAACGGTGCATTGGAAAGTTTGGCTATGCGCCTTGCGATCTCAGTCTTACCTACTCCTGTGGGTCCTATCATGATGATGTTCTTTGGGGAAACCTCATCTCGGATAGCATCAGGAAGGCGCTTGCGCCTGGTCCGGTTACGGATTGCCACAGCAATGGTACGCTTGGCCTTGTCCTGTCCAATGATATATTTATCCAGTTCCTCGACGATCTGTTTCGGTTTCATCTCATCGAGTTTCTTTGTTACGCTATATTGCATGTCTTTACAGTTCCTTGACGACAATGGAGTCATCGGTATAGATGCAGAGTTTTGCAGCTATCTGCACACTCTTGACGGCGATCTCCTTAGCACTTAGCTCAGGAGCTGCTTCCAGGTAGGCCAGGGCGGCAGCGAGAGCGTAGTTCCCTCCGCTACCAATCCCAATGGCGTCTCTTTCAGGATCAACGACATCCCCTGCCCCGTTAATGAGAAAAATCTTGGTGCCGTCACTGACGAGCATCATCGCCTCAAGCTGGCGCAACTGCCTGTCGGTCCTCCACTGCTTGGCAAGCTCGACGGCAGAACGGGTCAGATCCCCGTTATATTGCTTCAGCTTCACTTCAAACAGCTCGAAAAGGGTGAAGGCATCGGCGGTTGTTCCAGCAAATCCAGTGATGACCTTCCCATCATAAAGGGTTCTTACCTTATGTGCATTCGACTTGAGAATTGTATCTCCGGCAGTTACCTGGCCGTCTCCGGCTATGGCGACCTTTCCATTCTTTCTGACAGCGACTATCGTTGTTCCTCTAAAACTAATCATTGTGTTTCCTTCCATGCGGGTGGGCCGAGGCATAGACCTTAGCCAGCCGCTTCTGTGATACATGGGTGTATATCTGGGTGGTCGAGATGCTTGCATGACCAAGCAGTTCCTGCACCAAACGGATATCAGCACCGTTGTCAAGCAAATGGGTGGCATAGCTATGCCGAAGCACATGCGGAGTAAAGCTCTTCTGCCACCCAAGTGTTTGCCTATACTTAGCAAAAATACTACCAACAGTGCTTTGCGGCAACTGTTTTCCCGAATCAGAACAAAACAATCGGTCAGTATGCCCAAAAAGGGAGTGTTTCAAGGAGAGATAATAATCCAGAAGCTGTTGTGTCCTCTCTGTAAAAAAGACGTATCTGACCTTCTTGCCCTTGCCCATCACCCTGATCTGCCTCTCCCTGTTCGAGACATCGGCCTCAGTGACACCGAGCATCTCACTTATACGGCATCCCGTATCATAGAGCAGGGTAAAGAGCAGCATGTTCCGTGTAGAGGGAAAATCCTCATAACTCAGAGAGAGCAACTGGGCTACCTCAGCTGCGCTCAAGACAGAGGGCAGACTGGAACGGGTCTTTTTCAAGGAGATAAGAGAGAATGGATTTACCTCAACCAGATCGTTTCTCAAGGCATAGGAATAAAACGAACGAGCCGAGCTCAGCATCCTGTTGACAGTAGCTTCGCCGTACCTCTTCTCTGTGGTTATGTATCGGACATAGAGACGGGCATCAGGGCTTGCCATTTCCAACAGTGTGCATCCATGGTCCTGCAAAAACAGCAAGAGCTTGCTCATATCGGATGCGTATGCTTTGAGGGTGTGCTCGCTCGATCCTTTGACATGCCTATGGTAGTCAAGGAAAGCTTGCAGTGCCTCCCGGTCATCTTGTTCCATGGCTTAGACTATAGCATGAGTTGCCAAAACGGTATAGCGGACCATACTGAGAGGGCCTGATGAGTTTTCGCTTATGGGGATAGCCCAAGAAGGTTGCTATCTCCCCATATCCGCTTACCACAGGTGCACCCTCCTCAACCAAAAGGCGGCTCCCCTCACACCAAGGCAGAGGACGCAACCCGCTTTGATGGACTACAACCTCGCGTCCCATATCCAAGGCCAAAGAAGCGCAGTGCAGCGAACCGGAACGTATAGGAGCCTGTAATACCACCAAAAGAGGAGAAAGTGCGGACGTGAGGACATTTCGTGAGAGGCACCTATAACGCAGCGGTGCATCGTCAGGCTCGAAGGCAGAGATCAGGTTCATCCCCTCAAGCAGCCTGTTACCTCTGACCCTAGGGGTGTCCAAGCCACAGTCACAGGGGACAAACCCGGTGAAACCACCGTCATTGAGGGCATAGAGGGCAGCCCTATCTATACCCGGGCTGTGACTAGTCACCACAGAGACATTATTCGCCCCAGCCTCCAGGGCGAGGGCATAGCAGGCCATCTCCCCTCTAAGGTCCGCCTTACGCGTGCCGCAAAGCGAGAGAAGCTGTTCGCCAGGGGTGGGGAGCCTACCCCTGTAAAACAGTCTGAAAGGGGGATCATTCTCCCCTGCAAGGAGAGAGGGATACTCTTGCATTCCAAGAAAGACAACACCGTTGGGCCCCTTGGAGCCGTTTCTGTCCTCATTTGAGAGGAATTTTTGCATCCTGGCCACCCTGGCAGGAGACCAATGCCGGGGAAATCTTCTCCTGATATCTTCGGGGCTGGGGTTCTGGCGGGCTAGGCTCAGCTTCTGGGGGCCTGTAAGTGGCAACAGTGAGATGGCAAGCAGCAGGGATACTCTCATATCCCTCTAAGAAGAGAATGCCCTGCCTTTGCATCAGAACAGACCGAATGTAGAGGAGGCCACCTTGAGCAGCAACAGGCCAAGGACCAGAAGCATCACAGGCTTGATCACCTTCACACCGCCACGTATGGCAAGGCCGCTGCCAATGTAGCCACCTATGATGGCACTGATGGCGCAAGGGATGGCGATGGCATAATCTATGCTGCCGAACCTGACGAAAGTGGCGAGAGCCGCCACATTCGAAGCGAGGTTAACCACCTTAGCAGTACCGCAGGACCTGAGCAGGTCAAGGCCGATGACCGAGGTGAAAATGATGGTGAGGAACATCCCTGTACCCGGTCCGAAAAATCCGTCATACGCCCCGAGGGCAAGGCCAGCCACCGCGGAGAGCGGGATGGCCAGCTTGTCATCCATTGGTTTGGCTTGCCCGAAATCAGGCTTGAGCATGATGAAGACAGCAATGACAGGCACAAGGAAAATCAGCAAGTAGTGCAGGTATGCATCAGCAAATCGCGTTGCAAGGGAGGAACCTACAGCAGAACCTGCCAAGGAGAAGAGGATGGCTATGCTTCCGACCTTCCAGTCGACCTGGCCGTTTCGTATGTACCGGTAGCATGCAATAGTAGTCCCGCCTGCCGCAGCGAACTTATTGTTCCCAAGGGCCACCTGAGGAGGAAGACCTACCGCTACATAGGCACTCAGGGTAATGAGTCCCCCACCTCCGGCTATGGCGTCTATAATGGCCCCGATTGCTATGATCGGGCATAGGACAAGAAGGATGCTCATTGGGATTTGTCTTCCTTCAGGACATGAAAGGCATCATAGGACTGCTTGAGTCCGCTTGTCTCTATATGTGTGTAGATCTGAGTTGTCTGGATGTCGCTGTGCCCAAGGAGCTCCTGGACACTGCGAAGGTCGGCTCCTCCTGCGAGCAAGTGTGTGGCAAAGCTATGGCGGAGGGTGTGCACCTTGCCCTCAAGCCCCAACGGACTGGCATACTGCTGAAACCGCTTGAAGACCGCCTGCCTGGTCAGCTTTTTTCCCCGTCTCCCGACAAAGAGGGTCTGCTCCGTAGACCGGGCTTTCACCAACTGGGGCCTCACCTCAGAGAGATAGAGCTTTAGAGCCGAGGCAGCAACTTCCCCGACGGGGACGAGGCGCATCTTGTTGCGCTTGCCCCTCACCCTCAGGGTGCCTTTTGTGTAGTCACCTACCTTGAGGTCGCACGCTTCGCTAATGCGGAGCCCGCAGGAGTAGATCAGTTCGAAGATAGTCCGGTCCCTCTTGCCCAGCAGAGTCTCGGTCTCTATGGATTCCAAGAGAAGGTCAACCTCCTCGACAGAGAAGAATACAGGGGCATCGGGCGCCCTTCGCGTGGAAGATATCTGTTCAAGCGGATTGTCCTGCCTGATCTTCTCCTTTTGCAAATAGATGAAAAAAGAACGTAGGGCGGAGAGGTTTCTTGCCACCGTACGCTCTGAAAGATCCCTCTGTTTGGCGGAAGCCACCAGGTAACGCTCCACTTGGGAGGGTTTGATATCTTCTATGCGCTCTTCAATGCCTGCAATGAAAAACCCGATTTCCTGGGTGTAGACGGAAATGGTGGCCCCGGAGAGGCGCCGTTCCAACAGGAGGTAATCGGCATACTCCTCCACCAATGCCTGATCGGTCTCCCTGGACATCTTCAGCTCTCGTCGGATTTTCTGGAATACCGCAAGACAGCAGGTATCGAGTAGTCATCATCCTTGCCTGAGGGGACCTTCTTGATCTGTTTCTGCAGATCCTGCCAGCGGTTTACCTGTATGGAGCCCACATCGACATCTTCCTTTTTAGCACTCACTGCGGCTTCATGAGGCTCTTCTTCCTTGGAAGAGGAGGCATAGCGGCGTTTGATCAGTTCCATATCGGAGACTTCACTACCGGTGACTTCAGGGCGGCGTTCGAAGCCAGTCGCCACTACAGTCACTTTGATTCGGTCTCCCAGCTCGGGGTTGAAGGCCTGGCCTGCTATGATGAGGGCATCCTCGGCGCACTTCTCCGTGATGATCTCAACGACATCCTGATACTCCTGCAAGGTAAGGGTGTCACTGCCTGAGAGGTTGACCAGCACGTTCTTCGCACCTTCGATGGAGGCGTTCTCCAGGAGGGGGTTGCTCACGGCCTGTCTGGCTGCATCCACAGCCCTATTGGACCCTTCACCGAACCCGATGCCCATCAGCGCATCGCCCTTCCCCTTCATCACCGTGCGCACATCGGCAAAGTCTATGTTGATCTCACCAGGTTCGGTGATAAGCTCGCTTATGCCCTGCACGCCCATGTAAAGCACCTCGTCTGCCATGAGAAAGGCCTGCTTGATCGGGGTGTTATTCTCCACCACCTTCAAAAGGTACTGATTGGGGATGATTATCAGGGTGTCTACCTGTTTGCGCAGCTTCTCAATACCAGCCTGAGCCAGTATGAGCTTCTTCTTCCCTTCAAATGCAAAGGGAGTGGTAACCACAGCTACGGTAAGGGCGTTACAGCTCTTGGCAATCTCAGCGACAACAGAGGCGGCTCCGGTACCGGTGCCCCCTCCCATCCCTGCAGTAATGAAGACCATGTCGGCATCCTCCATCTCACGACGGATGTCTTCCTTGCTCTCCTGGGCAGCTTTCTCCCCAACTTCCGGGATTCCGCCGGCACCCAAACCTCCTGTAAGCTCTTTGCCTATAGGGATTCTCACCTGTGCATTGGAGCGTTGCAGAGCCTGCATATCGGTATTCATCGCGATAAAGTGCACTTTCTTCAGACCGCTGGCGATCATACGGTTGACCGCATTTCCACCAGCGCCACCGACCCCGACAACTTTGATTACAGTTGCAGAGGCCTGCTCATCATGTACCATGTCTTCCACTTCAAACATTCCGAAATCCATATCTAATCCTTTGCCACCAGGCTCTTAAATCTAAAACAATGTTCTGAAGAAACTCTTCACTTTGGAAGCCGCCCCACTCTCTTTACGTCGGGGACGGGCTTTCGCCTTACTCTTGGGAGAGACTTCCCTGATTTTTTTCGCCTCACTCTTGAGAAGTCCCAATACGGTTGTATAGGAAGGACTTATGTATGAGCGGTCGAGCCCCCCGATGGCCTCGGGGAAACCCAGACGGGCAGGCAGACGGAAAATCTCACTGGCTAGCTCAGTCACCCCACCTAGCAGGGCCCCTCCACCGACCAGCACGACCCCGCCTCCGAAGCCCCCCTGGACATTTGCCTTTTCCAGGTCGTTTTGCAAGCGGGAGAAGATCTCCGCCATACGAGGTTCGATGACCTTGCTCAACTCCTTCTTTGGCATCCTTATAGCAGGAAGACCTCCTATCTGAGGGATGGTAATCATCTCCTCACTGGAAACAGAAGGGACATAACTGTGTCCGGATTCGCACTTGATCTGTTCGGCGACCGCACGCGTCTTGTTCAGGATATAGGCGATGTCGCCTGTAACAGCCTCTCCTCCCAGGTTCACTCCGCCGGTATATACCGGAGAGCCCTTGGAATAGGCGATGATGTCGGTTATGCCGCTGCCTATGTTGATGAGTATGGTCCCCATCTCCCTCTCCTCGGAGCTGAGCACCACTTCAGAGTCTGCAAGGCTTTGCAGTACGAGACGCTGCACCCCAAGCCCCGAACGCTGTATGCATTTGCGCTCATTCTGGCATATTGCAGAAGAGGCAGTTACGATAAGCACCCGACTCTCCAGGCGGTGGCCGAGCATGTCTATGGGATCCTTGATGCCTACCTGCGAGTCGATTTGGAAATCCTGGACCAGGGTATGGAGTATCTCCCTGTCTTGGGGTAGTTCAAAAGCCCGTGCGACCTCAAGGGAACGGAAGATATCCTCGCGCTTGATCTCCTGGTCCTTGCTGTTGATGCCTACCACCCCGGTGCTCGCAATCCCTATGATGTGCTCCCCACCGATTCCGATGACGACCTCTGAGATCTCAGCACCCGCCTGCAACTCAGCTTCATTTACGACTGACTGTATGGTCTTGAGGGTCTGTTCTATATTTACGATAGTGCCTGAACGCACCCCTTCACTGGGGCGCTCGCAGATGCTGTCGACCATTAGCAGGCCTTCTCGGCTCACCGAACCAATTACACACCTGGTCCGGCTTGAACCTATATCCAGCCCCATCAGCATTTTATCACCTGCCATTGACACAACCCCCTTATGGACGGTCCTATTTTCTTCGTACCATGGCCCCTTTGTAGAGGTCATACCGCATGATTTGCGAACTGAGGAAAGAAAGCGACTCTCTCCGGTCCTCCTGGACCAGTTGTATGGCCTGGGCAACCTGAAGAGAAGATACAGGTTCCCTCAACCAAATCTGGGCATGTAAAGTAGAGAGTTCCAATACCATCTTTCCAAAGCTGTTACTGCTATTATTATCGTATTTTATGCGAGTTATCAAGGTGCTATTTCCTTCAAGTGATGAGGCAAGCTCCATAACCTCTCCAAATGACTCATCAATACCATATTTCTCCATCATCACAGCATACCCGACAGGAATTTCCACCTTCAGCGTATGGTCTTCAAACAGGGCCCAATCCTCACGGACCAAGGGAAGCAAGGAAGAGCCACGCAGCACATAGACTGAAACCGTCTCATCCTCTGCTCCCTTTGCATAGACAAGGGCCGGAGTATCGACCAATGCAACCTCCACCAGCAAAGTTGAAGGAAATGAACGTCTGACCTTGGCTGAATCGACCAGGGCTAGAGATTCCAGTTCCCTGGAGACCCTTCTCGGAGAGAGTGATACAAGCGACTTTCCCCTATAGGAAGCCAGTGCGCTCTTCACTGCATGGGGGGTTGCCATAGTATCGTTGGTGATGGTGAGCATGACCGAACCTATGTACAGGGAGGGTACATGCGATAGGGAGAAATAAGCAAGGGGGAGAAGCACCACCACCAGGAGTACCAACACCTTAAGCTCTATGCGAACACGTCTCATGATTCATCCCGGGAGGAGTCGAATAGGATATCCTCTCGTATCTCTTGGGAGAGAGTGCTTTTCTCAAGAGGGATGCGCCCACTGGAGATAAGCAAAATCCTATAGAGCAAGGCACATAGGCAGATCACCACAAAGAGATTGGTGCCCCCTTGGCTGAAAAACGGCAGGGGGATGCCTGTAGGCGGTAACATACCGGTGACAACTGCGATGTTGGTGATCGCCTGCAAAAGTATCATGGTTGTAATTCCAAAAGCCGTAAAGCTGAGAAAACGGTCCCGGCTCTGCATCCTGACATAGGCATTGTAGCCCAGGATGGCGAACATGGCGAAAAGGGCCAGGATGAAAGCCGCCCCTACAAAGCCGACCTCCTCACAGATGGAGGCAAAGATGAAGTCGCTCTGGACTTCGGGGATGAGTCCGAGCTTGTAGGTGCCGTTGCCCAGGCCCACCCCGAACAATCCTCCGGTCCCTATCGCCTTGAGGGAGTTGGTAACCTGGTAATTGATTCCCCCTTGGTCGACTTGAGAGAAAAGAAAGGAGAATAC
>LFRM01019170.1_pt1 | contig 13323 bp, 14 predicted proteins | sample 618341 | NCBI WGS metagenome assembly LFRM01 (sample SAMN03654438, study PRJNA283298) | anaerobic digester metagenome | isolation source: pool of bioreactors CSTR01a, CSTR02a, and CSTR03a thermophilic anaerobic... | place: Denmark: Kgs. Lyngby | collected 2014-05-21 | reverse complement strand
TTATTTTCATGCGGTGAATGGTATCACTAATTCAAACATGGCCTCATTTGTGAAAGGGGAAGTCATTCTTTTTATTCGAGAGACTCCCAGCGTCCTGATGATCCACAAGGGAGCACCAGTCCGGTACCAGTTACAGGTAAGCCTACTCCATCTGCAACTGTTTTTCCACCATATCGTTTGTTTAATGTGATGGTCAGGATATTATGTAGAACAGTGGGAGACAAACCTGTGGTGTAGGAATTTATAAGGAAAAATAAGGGGCTGGAGGAGAGAACCTGGCTGCATAGGTCAACCAATTCATAAAGCTCATTCTCAATTTTCCATACCTCTCCATTGGGTCCTCTTCCAAAAGAGGGAGGGTCCATTATTATCCCGTCGTATTTGCGACCACGACGGATTTCACGCTGAACAAATTTTACTACATCATCTACTATGAACCGCACCTTATGGTTTTCCAGTCCTGATAGCTGGATGTTTTCCTTTGCCCAGCTAACCATCCCTTTGGCAGCATCTACATGACACACTTCTTCTGCACCAGCATAAGCTGCGGCCACAGTTGCACCACCGGTATAGGCAAACAGGTTCAAAACCTTGACAGGTTCTTTGCGACTTCTTATTTTATCAATCATCCAGCTCCAGTTTACAGCCTGCTCAGGAAATAAACCTGTATGTTTCAAGCCCATGGGTTTCACGTGAAATACCAAGTCCTTATAAGAAATATTCCACTCCTCAGGAAGATCCTGAAAGTATTTCCATGAGCCCTTGCTAGAATCCTTCCTTTGAAAATGAGCATGGGCCTTTTCCCATAGCCTTTCATCTGAAGCAGGCCATATAACCTGAGGTTCAGGCCTCCTGAGAATGACATCACCCCAGCGCTCCAGCTTCTCGCCATTTCCCATATCTATTATTTCATAGTCCTTCCAATCATTTGCTAAAAACATTGTGGATATCCTCCCGTATTGTTTACTACAGTATTCCTATATATTATTCTTATCCTGTTTTGATCCTAACAAAGTCAATTGCATCAACTTACACTTGTTTCACTTCAAGAAAAAGCGCCAGCATTCGCTTAGGCCAATATGGTTATTTCTAAAGCTTTTCTTATTATATCAATGTTGGTCATTCTTAGCAATTAGCGAGCCATGGATAGTTTGACTTTGACTGGTTCAAGACATATAATTAAATAGCTATTTTATATGGATATTTACGTTTTTTTGAGATAACGTTAGAGAGATATATACTTGAATGGAGGCCCCAATGTTTTATAAATATGAAACCCATTTTCATACATCTGAAGTAAGCAAGTGTGGGAGAAGCACTGCTGTGGAAATGGTAAGAGCACATAAAAAGGCTGGCTACACCGGTGTCTTTGTTACCGACCATTTTGTTAATGGAAACTGTACAGTACCCAGACATCTTAGCTGGAAAGAGCAAATGGATTTGTTTATGCAAGGTTATGAATTAGCACACGAAGAGGGCAAAAAGATAGGATTGGATGTTTTCTTTGCATGGGAATATGTCAACAGCCCCTATGGAGAGGATTATTTGACCTATAACCTAGGCTATGATTTTTTGATTGCTCATCCGAAGTTGTACAAGCTTAGCTTTGAGGAATATTCCAAGGTAGTTAGAGAAAACGGTGGATACATTATACACGCACATCCATACCGGACAGCGGACTATATCATATATGAACCAAATCCCAAGTTGGACATTATCGATGGGGTAGAGGTGAACAATACTACATCGGGTTCGCCGCACAATCACAATGAACTCGCTTGGGAGCTGGCTCGAGCAAACCCTCAATTATTACGGATTTCCGGTACAGATATTCATAGTACAGATATAGCGGGATTAGGCGGGGTTGCTTTTCCGTATCGAATTGAGAACAGTCAGCATTTCATCGATGCCTTGAGGGCGGGAGACGGTTACTTGATTATCGATGGTCAAATAACTGATATGGAAGGAAATATAGTAGATAAAGCCGTATAGGGGTGGCTACATGTTTGGGTACATTCTACCTGACAAACCGGAGCTTAAAATTCGGGAATATGAAGTATATAGAGCTTATTATTGCGGTGTATGCAAGGCAATTCAAGCAAAACACGGAAATCTACCCAGATTGACCTTGACTTATGATTCTGCATTTTTGGCAGTCTTTTTGTCTTCACTTTCAAAAGAACAAGAATCTATACAGAATGCTAGATGTATGCTACATCCCATGAAAAAAAGGAAAATCGTAGCGAACAGCGAAATTATGGACTATGTTGCAGATATGAATGTTCTGCTTTCCTGGCTCAATCTTGAGGACAAGTGGCAGGATGATAAGTCTAAAATCGCGTATGCTGGTATGTTGGCACTAAAATCAGCTTATAAACGGGTGAAGGCTAAATACCCAAATAAAAGTCAGGTCATTATAGAACAACTAAAGAGATTGTCCCAGCTGGAAAATGATCATTGCGACTCTATAGACGAGGCTGCCGAACCTTTTGCCAAATTGATGGAGGAGGTTATTCAGCATGACAAGATAGACTGGGATAATGGTAGCAAGATGGTAATTCCATGGATAGGATATCATGTAGGAAAATGGATTTACACAATAGATGCCTTAGATGACTTAGAAAAGGATATTCAAAACAGAGCCTATAATCCTTTTATACATCAGTACAAGTACCAAGGAGAGGACAAAACTGAATTTCGAGACAAAATGCTAAAAGATGCAGAATTTAATCTGATAAGCACCTTAAGTGAAATAGGCAGAAGCTTCGAGCTTTTGAATTTCAAGCAGAATAAAGACATTATCGGAAATATAATATATTTGGGAATGCAGAAGAAGACAGAGACAATATTGGGAAGGGGAAAGTGCTTTGAGAGATCCATACGTAGTGCTGGAAATCAATAGAGGGGCAAGCAAACAGGAAATCCAAAAAGCATATCGTAAATTAGTAAAACAGTACCATCCGGATCAGTACCGAGATCATCCGCTGGCCAAGCTGGCTGAAGAAAAACTAGCTGAAATAAATGCAGCTTACGATATGCTAATGAAAAATGGGGATACTTCCGGAAGCTACAGTGGTAATGAATCCCATAGCTATAATGGGAATTACGAAGATACTAATTCTGGATACTCAAATTCTACTTACCAACAGATAAGAGTACATATAAATAATGGGAATATTAGTGCTGCTGAGCAAATGCTGGATCAAATGAATAATCGAACAGCACAATGGTATTATCTGAAGGGAATTGTTTTGCAGAAGAAGGGTTGGTATAGCGAGGCGGTAAATAATCTGAGGACAGCAGTCAATATGGAACCAGGCAACCTAGAATTTCGCGATGCACTCAACGCTATGAGTAATAACAATCAGGTTTATCGAGATCGATCTGGACAATATGGAGGCCGAGGAATGGATGTCTGTGATATATGCCAATGCCTTATTTGTACCGATTGCTGCTGTGAATGTATGGGAGGAGATTTCATCTCATGTTGCTAAAAAAGCCAAGCACAAGAGAAATTGCCCTTGGTGGCATTATGCTGGCTCTTTCTGTAGTGGTCTTATATGCAGAATCTCTTGCACCTACAGGAAGGATCTCACTATATGCTCTAAGCTCTTTTTTTGTATCCGTAGTAGTTATAGAATCTGGCACAAAGGCAGGATGGCTATTTTATTTGGCATCTTCACTGATGAGCTTTCTCATAGTCCCAGATAAACTAGGCTTAATACCTTACTTTTTGTTTTTTGGCATTTATGGACTTATAAAATATTATTGCGAGAAATTCCCGAATAGAGTAGCAGAATTTATAGCTAAATATGTATATTTTAATCTTTGCTTAGTCGTAGCCTGGTTCTTAGTCAAAGAATTATTCCTTGCCCAGGTTGAGTTTCCGATATCTGAATGGTTAATCGCTATCGCACTTCAGATTGCCTTTTTCATATATGACTGGGTTTACTCACTGGTGATTCAAGCTTACCGGGAAAGAATCAGGAAATTGCTAAGTAAGTAAGAAAAGTAAATTTTATAAGATAAAGCGGATATTAGAAAGTAAACTTATAAGCTCATCATAAGACAAGCAACTTAGAAGCTTATGAAAGCTCATATATGAGAAAAGTAACTTTGAAGCTTATAAGCTCATCTATAAGAAAAGCAACTTAAAAACTTATGGAAGCCCATATATTAAGAAAAGTAACTTATATAAGCACAAATAAAATCGTAAAAAGATCATAAAACCTATTAGGTTTTCTCATAAGCTAGCCTTTTATCTCCATTCTCCAAATAAATAATTCCACAATATTGAAATCCACATTTTGCAAGGAATTTCCTCATAGGTAGATTATCTTCATGGGTATCAATTTTTACACTATGCACACCTTTACCCAAACTAAGTTGCTCAATGTGTTTCATCATCACAGCTGCAGCTCCTGTATTTCTAAATGCAGATGATACTGCTACCCGATGCACCACGGCATAGTCTCCATGGGTCAGCCAACTACCCCCAAATATCTGGCGATAGGTTTTCTCTTCATCAAAAAACACAGCTGCGGTTCCTACTAGTGTCCCGTTGTGTACTAATACATAGCTGCAATATTTCTTAATGTCATTTCCTATTATTTGTTCATCAGGATACCCATCTTTCCATTGGTCCAGGTTGTTTTCATTCATATATATTTTAGCTTGCCGAATGATTTCCATTATAGTTGGAAGATCATCGAAGCTTGCATTGCGAAACTCCATTGTTTCTTGCTCATTAACGTTTTCAATATTACTAATTCGTTCTTTGTTATTCATGCATACTTTCCTTTCATTCCATGTAATATTTACGGTCATTATACACTATCAAACTTTGGACAAGCAACACCATCGTCACTAAATGTCCTACTCGGTACTTGACCAGCTATGAATACTAATGTTAGCGCGTAATACTGTAGGCGTGCTATTTTACACTATCAAACTTTGGACAAGCAACACCATCGTTACTAAATGTCCTACTCGGTACTTGACTAGCTATGAATACTAATGTTAGCGTGTAATACTGTAGGCGTGCCGAATTCTGGACTGGTTTTGGAGTGTTTTGGCCAAAAATGAGCAAAATATCGACTAGTGCATCAAATATCTACAAAAAACCTAGCATTAATTGAAAAATTGCACATAAATGGCTTAAAAACAGACAAATTCGAGAATAAATCATGCATTACTTGATATTTTGCTCAGAAAACCGTAAAAAGCTCAGGAAATCCACTCACTACTTGAAATTTTGCACATGGGGGGTGGGCAGTAGAATTCCGCTCCTAATTAACTCAATAGTAATGAATTTCGATCACTATGAACTCAACAGCGATGAATTTCGTATTGAATATATACAGCCAAAAGAATATAATATTCACTGGGTAAGGAAAGAAGGGGTGAATACTTTGATAGAAACTAAAAATCTTACAAAAAGGTTTAGTGAAATTACAGCTGTTGAGGATCTCAGCTTTAAAGTTGAAAAAGGAGAAATATTTGGTTTGCTGGGGGAGAACGGTGCTGGTAAAACCACAACCTTACGGATGTTAGCTACCATGCTGCAACCTACTTCTGGAAACGCTATCTTAGCTGGATACGATTTGGTTAAACAGCCGAAGAAGGTAAGGAGTTGTATTGGAATTCTCTTTGGCGGAGATAGTGGACTGTATGACAGATTGACTGCTGATGAGAACATAGCTTATTTCGGGAGGCTCAACAATATGGAGGAGTCTTATTTAAGAGAGCGAATAAGTGAGTTAACAGAAGTATTTGGTATGGAAGAATACATACAACGAAAAGCAGGAAAGTTTTCAAAGGGTATGAAGCAAAAGGTAGCCTTTGCCCGATCAATCGTTCATAATCCTGATATCATGCTGTTTGACGAACCTACATCTGGTCTAGATGTAAGCGCTATTCGAAACGTTCATGAATTTATCTTGGAATGCAAGTCCCAAGGAAAAAGCATAATTCTTTCTAGCCATACAATGAGTGAAGTAGAAAAGTTATGTGATCGAATTGGTATTATACATAAGGGTAAACTGGTTGCTCAAGGAAGCATTGCCCAATTACAGGATCAGCACCAAGGACAAAGCCTAGAAGATATCTTTATTGAATTGGCAGGTGATCATAAATGAGTTTCAAGCATGTTTGGATTGTATTTAAAAAAGAAGTTAAAGATATGATCAGGGATAAAAGAACTTTGATTACCAACCTGGTTATTCCCATTGTACTAATGCCCTTGCTGTTTTATTTTATGGGTGGTGGAATGGAGAAGATGGAGCAAGACATTGAAAACATTACAATAGCTCTGACTGCGGAATCCAGCACAGAGGAAATCAGAAGCCTGCTTGAAGGTGAGGTCTTTGCAGATTATCCTAATATTAGCTTCAACGGCACTGTGGAGGATCCAACAAAAGCAATTCAAAATGATGAAGTTCGTTTTGTGCTGGAAGTTGAAAAGGACTTTGCTTCTAAATTGAAAGACGGAACACCGTATGACATATCCATACACTATGATGAAACAGATACAAAGTCTATTAGTAGTTTTGAGATTTTAAATCATGCTATACAGCAGTACAGCCAGAAGCAAATTGCGCAAAGACTAACTGACTTAAATATTGATCTGCAAATTCTACAACCGGTTAATATTGTTCCCATTAATCAAGCAGATGAAAATGCTGGAGGAAACTTCATGCTAATGATGTTGATTCCCATGCTGGCGTCGATTTTAATAGCCGTAGGAGGAATCCCAGCAGCAACAGATCTGGTAGCAGGCGAAAAGGAAAGAGGGACCTTCGAACCCCTATTGACTACTCAGTCTGGAAGGATGTCAATTCTAATAGGTAAGTATCTGACGGTTACCTTGTTTTCATTTGTTTCAGTCATTGCTCAATTATTTGGAGTGCTTATAGGCGGGATGTTGAGTCCCAGCTTCTTTACTATGAGTGACCCCACTGGACAGTTCGGCGCTTTTAGTATTCCTATTGGGGCTTTGCTCTTAACTGTTTTAACTCTTATTACCTTAGGTATGGTGTTTGCAGCAGTTGAGCTTGCAATTAGCACCTATGCTCGTTCCTTTAAGGAAGCACAGACCTATTTGTCCTTTTTGACGATTGTTGCTATGGTTCCTGGTTATGCTACTATGATGATGCAACCTGATGATTTGACATTAACTATGTTTTTCGTGCCGCTACTCAATGCTATAGCTTCTTTGAAAATGATCTTAGGTGGTATGATAAATTACACTTATTTGGGAATCGCACTTAGCACATCATTATTGTATGTAGCAGCTTCTCTTTCAGTAGCAGCCTGGATGTTTAATCAGGAGAAGTACTTGTTTAGAAGCTAGGCCGTATATAGAAGCTAGTCTATTTTAGCATCAGACAAGCCATGGATTATAACCAGCTTCATATAGCTTCCATGAATGATTTGCTTTTATTAAGTGAATTCTAAGTTTTGAATGATTCGTAACGCAACAGCGGTTGAAGTTTATATATTGCTTCAAGTAAATAGCTGTGAGCAGCAACGGAAATCCATTGGATTCAAAGCAAGAAGAACTACACAAAACTACAAGAATCACTTGACAGGTGTATATACACCTGTTATGATGAAGTTAGATTATTGACTAAGTTAGATTATTTATGGAGGCTTTTATTATGAACAGTGTAAACACAATGGATACTAAGAGATTAACTATGACAGCACTTTTGACCGCATTGGCTATATTGGTACCCTTTATAGTAGTATTTAAAGTAATAGTTCCACCTTTTTCTGCAACATTAGGTTCCCATGTTCCGATGTTTTTGTCCATGTTCCTGGGTCCTTGGGCAGCGGTTGTAGTGGGGCTGGGATCCGCTTTGGGGTTTTTCCTCACATTAGGTCCTTTGATTGGGGCTAGAGCATTTATGCATGTTTTTGTAGCCCTAGCAGGTGCTACAATGATACAAAAAGGTGTTCCTTACAAAAGGGCATTTGTTATAACCGCTCCTATACACGGCTTGCTGGAAGTGTTGGTTGTTCTGCCCTTTGTCCCATTCGATGCATATAAGATATTTGTGCTTACTGGGGTAGGCACTATGCTTCATCATGGTGCAGATGCAATTATTGCCTATGCTTTGCTCAAGGTATTGAGTAAATCTAGAGCGTTTAGCCAGTTGCGAACAGACAGTTAATTAAGCTATAAAATCAATGGTAACTTTCGATGAAAGATGCAATTAAAACTCGCAAGGCACCCTAGGAATCAAAAATTAGGGTGCCTTGTTAATATTGTGAGGCATCAGGAAACATTAGAAAATGATCTATTATCGTATGTCATAACTTTCTAGTCTCTTCTCAATCTGTTTACGTGGATTTTCATTTACAAAACTGTTTTTAATATCTATCGGGTCAATATAAGCGCCGTTTTTTAGACATTGAATAATTGCTTCAGCTATAAACATTTCTTTAATGTATGGATCCGCAAAAGATGCCAAAAAGTCAGTATTCATCTTTTTATCTATTCCCTCTATCGCACCAATAAAAAAGTAGCTGTCCGTTCCTAATAGTTCGCCTATTTTTTCAAAACACTCTATACCCTCTCTTATTTGCGATACTGTAATACGTCTCTTAAAAACTGGACGATCTTCTATGCGGAGTATGTTATCAATAGTGGTTTCAAGAGCATCAGATAAGCTAGACAACAATGATATATCAGGTAAAGTCTCGCCGCGTTCCCATTTTGACACTGCTTGAAAAGATACCCCGAGTCTTTCACCCAGATCAGCTTGCGTCAAACCCCTTGCCTTTCTTAAATAGCAGATTTGTTGTCCGATTTTCTCAATATTCATTATTACCACGGCTCCCTTCTAATCCTATAATACTAGAGGTATCTGAGCAGTTCAATAACTGTGTTGTTGAAATCTAAATAAAATATTTCAACTAAAATTATGGGACTAATCTACACAGCAGCTAGAGTCGAGGTGATTTTTTGAATTCACCTACCAAGCTATGAAATATCATTTTTTTATGTTATGCTATATGTACATATGCAAAACATATCGCTAAAAAATGTATACGAAGGGAAAGCAATGAATTATAAATTTGCTATTTGCGATGATGAAATTACCGAATTAAAGTATCTATCATCACTATTGACCGAATGGGCAAAGCAAAGGGGTCATATTTTAAACATTTCAACCTTTGAAAGTGCAGAATCATATCTGTTTGATTATGCAGAGAACAAAGATTATGACATTATTCTGCTTGATATCGAAATGAACGGTAAAAACCCGCAGGGTCATAAGATGAATGGTGTAGAGTTAGCAAAGGTCATTCGCGAATATAACAATAAAATACAAATCATATTTATAACTGGTTTTCCTGATTATATAGTTGAAGGTTATGAAGTGGCAGCACTACACTACCTGATGAAGCCAGTAAATGAAACTAAGCTATTTTCAGTACTTGATCGTGCATGTATCAACCTTAACAAACCTGAACGAGCTGTTATGCTGGATATAGGAGGAGAAACTGTACGCATTAAAACTGGAGAAATAATTAGTGTCGAAGCTTTTGGCCATTCCGTCATGGTTCAAACAGGAGAAAAGAACTTTAAGGCCAAAATCCCCATCTCAGCTATTGAAAAGCTCTTAGGAGAAGGTTTTATACGTTGCCACCGTTCCTATATTATCGGATTAAAATATGCAAAACGCATTACCAAAACAGAAGTAATTCTTGATAATAACAAATCAGTGCCCTTGTCAAGAAATTCATATAAGAAAGTAAACCAAGCATTTATAAACTATTATAAGGGGGCGGATTGATGGGCCTCTTTAGCGTGTTGTTCGGCAGAATGATAGACAAACGTATTCATGCTTATCAAAACGATCTTATCACCAAGCATTGTGAAGAAGTACAAAATATATATAACCAAATGCGAGGCTGGCGACATGATTATCATAATCATATTCAAACAATGAAGGCTCATCTTGCCCTCGACCAGACTACAGAATTGGAAGAATATCTTGGAAAGCTTGATACCGATTTGTCAGATGTTGATACTGTAGTGAAGACTGGCAATATAATGGTAGATGCTATTCTAAACAGTAAATTATCACTGGCTAACGCAAGAAAGATTAATATAAATGCCAAAGCCATAGTACCGAGTAGCATGAATATTTCTGAGATCGACCTTTGTGTTATAATCGTTACGAACATACCAATCGGGATAAATGGACACCGCTGGACAGAAAACTGGGTTATATCGTTACAAAAAGCGCAGATTTTGATTCGGCAAAAGATATACGCATTTACGGACTAAATAAATGGTTTTCACAAACATATGAATCCCTCTCTAAGGAACGTCTATCATGGGATAAAAGGCTTCTGAATAAGAGCTTTACAATAAATCTGGCCGACGTAATCGTAATACTTCTGCGGGATGGCTTTGCCTACTATATTCTTATCACAATGACACTTAGAGGCGAAATAGCAGTGGATTACTTTGTTCTATACTTTGCAGCGATAGGTAGCTTTGCGACCTGGATCGGCGGTATAATCGGAAAATGGAATGAGGTATACTCAGCAAGCCTTAAAGTATGCGACTTACGTGATGTTATTGAATGGCATGATGATATAAATTACGATGATGGGATCAACATCGCCAGTATATCAACTCCTTGCAGCATAGAAATCAACAACCTATCATTCTGTTATGATGGTGCCGAAACTGACACGCTAAAGGAAATAAATCTGAATATCCACCCAGGAGAAAAACTTGCAGTTGTAGGCTTGAACGGTGCTGGAAAAACAACACTTGTCAAAAACATCAGTGGACTATATACACCGTCATCTGGTGAAATCCGAATATCTGGTCACGCAAAAGATGAGTTCAACATAAGCGACTACTATTCCCTTTTTTCTGTTGTATTTCAGAATTTTGATATGCTTTGTGTCACTATTGCTGAAATTGTATCATCGAAAGCCGCAATAGAAGCTGATCGTGAAAGAGTTTGCGAATGCCTAAAGCTTGCCGGTCTATGGGATAAGGTGTCTAGTCTACCTGATGGAATAGATACGCCACTAAACAAACAAGTATATAAAAACGGCATAGATTTATCAGGCGGCGAGAAGCAGAAGCTTGTACTGGCAAAGGCGATATACAAGGACGCCCCAATACTCATTCTTGACGAGCCGACTGCTGCTCTCGATCCCATTGCAGAAAATGAGATGTATTTGCAGTATAACGCACTGACAAAAGACAAAACTTCTATTTATATTTCCCACCGTCTTTCCTCTACTCGCTTTTGTGACAGAATTGTATTTATAGAAAATGGGAAGATCATAGAAGAGGGCACACACACCATACTTATGAATCAAGGTGGAAAATATGCAGAGATGTTTGAAATCCAAAGTCATTATTATAAGGATGGTGAAGCCGTATGACACTAAAAGAAAACCTAGCTTTGTCGAAACGCAGTTTCTTATACATTTATAAACTAGAAAAAACCTATACGACCATGCTCATCGTCACTTCAGTGCTTACGGCATTGATACCATATGTACCAATCTACATGTCTGCTCTTATCATCGACGAGCTAACCAGAGGGCAGGACACAAAAAGATTAACCATTTATGTCTGTATCACCGTCGTACTTACTTTTCTGTTACATACTTTTAATAGTTGGTTTAACAAAATCAAGGAATACCGGCAGAATATGCTGTATCGAAATGAAAGTATGGAATTCTCAAAAAAAACCATGTCAATGGACTACGAACAGATTGAAAGTACCGCAACAACGTCGTTGCGAAGACGCATACAGATAGAGAGTCAGACTGGCTATAACCTGTTTTATTTGCGCACATCAGTTTCTTCAATTATCTCAAATATTGTAGTGATAGCAGCATCTGTTGCGTTAACAGTATCGCTGTTTACTAACTCGAAAATATCTTCAGTAGTAAAATTTGCACTTATCTTACTTGTCGCTCTTATAACTACTATAAATTATTTCACGACAACTCAGAGCCAGAAGATCCATCTGAAATTGTTCGGAGATGTTGTTGAGATAAACGCCTTTGGAAATTACATTTCAGATCATTTTGGAAATTATAAATCGGGTATGGAGGTAAGGATGTACGAAATGGAGCACCTCACCTCTTCCCTGTTTTACAACTATCTAGATAATACTGGTAGTCTGGTATATAAATCACGCTTGATAACACTGAAATATGTTTTCTGTAATGATTTCATGTTGATGCTTCTGCAGTTTTCTGCATATGCATTTGTTTTATTCGGAGCGCTGTCAGGCGAGGTTTCGGTTGGTTCCATCGTAAAATACGTGTCCTGTGTGGTTTTACTTGCCACTGGCTTTCAAGATCTGATTAAAAACATTCAAACTTTTGCTGAAAACAACAAATATCTTAAAACCTATTTCAGCTTTTTTGATATCCCCTCTAAAATGTATCAAGGTACACTCCCCATTGAAAAACGCAATGACAATGAATATGAAATTGAGTTCCATAACGTGTCTTTTAAGTATCCATCTTCCAGCATGTATGCTCTCCGCAATGTTTCTATCAGGCTGAAAATTGGTGAACGTTTGGCAGTGGTAGGCATGAATGGCAGTGGTAAAACAACCTTCATCAAGCTTTTATGTCGTCTATATGAGCCAACAGAAGGAAAGATAACACTCAATAGCATAGATATAAGAAAGTATGATTATGCTGAATATATGTCGTTATTTTCAGTGGTGTTCCAGGATTTTAAACTATTCTCCTTTTCACTTGGCCAGAATGTTGCTGCAACAACTGATTATAACAGAGAAAAGGTAGAGGAATGTTTGAAAGAAGCCGGATTCAGCGAGCGTTACAATGGAATGGTAAACCGTGACAAAACCACTCTGTACAAGGATTTTGATGACAAGGGAGTAGAAGTATCCGGTGGTGAGGCACAGAAAATCGCGCTTGCCCGAGCACTATATAAGAATGCACCGTTTATCGTATTGGATGAACCTACAGCTGCACTTGATCCGATTGCAGAGTATGAGGTTTACAGCAAGTTTAATGAAATTGTGGGGACTAAAACAGCAATCTATATTTCGCATCGCTTGTCCTCCTGTCGTTTTTGCGATGACATCGCCGTATTCCATGAGGGAAGGGTAATACAAAGAGGAAGCCATGATACGCTAGTTGCTGATACAAACGGCAAATACCACGAGCTATGGTATGCACAGGCACTTTATTATTCTTCGTGATTTGAATTACTTTAGCATCTAAATTTTCTAGCTTGCACTATTCCTAATAATTGGTTATAATTTTAACAGCGTGAGAATCTATATAAAAATA
>LFRM01052216.1_pt2 | contig 13326 bp, 14 predicted proteins | sample 618341 | NCBI WGS metagenome assembly LFRM01 (sample SAMN03654438, study PRJNA283298) | anaerobic digester metagenome | isolation source: pool of bioreactors CSTR01a, CSTR02a, and CSTR03a thermophilic anaerobic... | place: Denmark: Kgs. Lyngby | collected 2014-05-21 | reverse complement strand
TTAAAAGTTGAACCTAAGAATGCTCAAAAACTAACTGAAATAGGTTTAAAAATGAGAGATATAATAAATGAAACTATAGAAATACAACATCCAGAATTAGCTCATATAAAAACTGTTGATTTAGTAGAAGTATATGATGAGCCAACTCATCCAGAAGCTAACTACAAAAACGTTGTTATATTCGGTCAAGGTCAAGTTGATAGATCTCCATGTGGAACAGGAACAAGTGCTAAACTTGCTACTTTATACTCTAAGGGAGAGTTAAAAGAAGGTGAGTTATTCGTATATGAAAGTATATTAGGAACTCTATTCAAGGGAAGAATAGTAGGAACTAGTAAAGTTGCTGATTACGAAGCTATAATACCTGAAATAACAGGAGCTGCATATATAACAGGATTTAACCAATTTGTTATAGATGAAGAAGATCCAGTTAAGCATGGATTTATATTAAAATAAATATTAAATAAAATATGAATATGGCTAATTTTATATTAAAGTTAGCCATATTTTATGTACATAGTATTATGTGAATGTTTCAAAGGGGGGAGGGGTTTACATGATTAATTTAGTTAGAATTTTATTAGGGGTATTTACCGCAGTTTTTGGACTAGTTTTCACTAAGGATTTAATTAAAGCTAAGGCTAATAACAAATTTGAAGATGTACCAGCATGGAAAGCTGGTTTAACAGGGTTTGTAACAGACTTTTTTGATACTTTAGGTATAGGATCATTTGCTCCAACAGTAGCTATGATGAATACACTAAAGATGAATGTATCAGATAGATTAATACCTGGAACATTAAATGTATGTCATACAATACCAGTTGTAGTAGAAGCATTTATATTCACTACAGTTATAGAAGTAGAGCCAATAACACTAATAAGCTTAATAGCAGCAGCCGTTATAGGTTCTTATGTTGGTGCTGGAGTTATAGCTAAGATGGATGAGAGAAAAATACAAATAATAATGGGACTAGCTCTAGCTGTAACAGCTATACTTATGTTCATATCACATCCACAAATAAATTTATTCCCAGTTGGTGGAGATGAAATAGGATTAACAGGAATAAAGCTAGTTATAGGTATAATAGGTAACTTTATATTAGGTGCATTAATGACAGCTGGAGTTGGACTATATTCTCCATGTATGGCTATGATATATTTCTTAGGTATGTCTCCAAAGGTTGCATTTCCGATAATGATGGGGTCTTGTGCTATGTTAATGCCAATAGCAAGTACAAAGTTTATAAAAGAAGATGCCTATGCTAAAAAGACTTCACTATTTATAACAATAGGAGGAGTAATTGGAGTATTTATAGCTGCATTCTTAGTTAAAGGTATGCCTATGGATATATTAAAATGGGTAGTTATACTTGTAATAGCATATACTTCATATACTATGCTTAAAAAAGGTTTTTCAAATAAAAAGTAATTTAACTAAATAATTGCAATCTAAGTATACCGTATTATTTAATGCGGTATACTTTATTTTTTTTGATAATAAAGTGATAACAAGTATATTTGTTATTATTTTATTATTAAAAAAGTAATAAAAGATAATTAACTTAAATATATTTATTATATAAAGAAAGATGAAAGATGAAAGATGAGAATGAACAATTATGGGGGGGAAAATATGATTACAATAAAGGAAGATACTAACTTAGTAAGTTTAAGAGGAGAACTAGAAGATAATTTAGAATTTAGTCATGAAATATTTGGAGAAAAATTTTATAGTACAACAATAAAAATACATAGATTAAGTGATTCTTATGATACTTTACCAATAACTATATCAGAAAGATTACTTTCAGAATTAGATTTAAGTAGTAATAATCTAGTAGATGTAACTGGTCAATTAAGATCATATAATAAAAATATAGATAATAAAAATAAATTAGTGCTTACTGTTTTTGCAAGAGAATTAAAAGAAGTAGATGGGGACACTAAAGACCCTAATAATATATTCTTAGATGGATATATATGTAAAGATCCTATATATAGAAAAACTCCATTAGGAAGAGAAATAACTGATTTATTAGTAGCTATAAATAGACCATATAATAAATCAGACTATATACCATCTATTGTTTGGGGAAGAAATGCTAAGTTTGCAAAAAACTTAAAAGTTGGAGATAGAATACAAATGTGGGGAAGAGTTCAAAGTAGAGATTATGAAAAGAAGCTTGATAATGGTGAGGTAGAAAAAAGAGTAGCATATGAAGTTTCTATATCAAAAATAAAAAAACTTCCTGAAAATAATATAAATTAATATATACAAAAAATAACAAAAATAGTATAAATGGTTATTGAATAGTTCACTGTGATTTATTATAATCTATTTTATGAATATAACTAATGTGAATAGATGAAGGGGGATCACTGTGAAAAGTGTAGTACATTGGAATTATGAACTAGAGAATTTCGCTGAAGATACCGAAGAAGACATTTTAAGTAGTATTAGATATGACATAGGAGAAAAGGTGCTTTTAGTAGGGAGTATAGGTAACCTTGGGAAGAAGTTAAGAACCCTTGGTATACATGTAACTATACTTGAAAATGGTGCATACCACGATATTTGCTACTCTTTAATATTTAATGAAAATTGTAGCATAGTAAAAGGCTGTTTAGAAATGCTACCATTTGAAGATAATTCATTTGATAAGGTCTTTATATTAAACCATTTCAACTATACAAGTGACCAACAAAAAGCATTGAAAGAAATTTATAGAGTATTAAAATTAAAAGGCCAATTAATTTTAGAGGATTCAGATGCAAGAAAATTAAAAGTTAAGTTAAAGGCCTTTAAGAATAAAGTATGTGGAGATCGTGTAAAATATCATCGTCCACAAGAATTAATAAATATGTTTACAAAGTTTAACTTCTCGGGTTCATTAGCAGAAATTGAAAGTCAAAAATATATTTATATAGGTAATAAAAAATAAGAAATTAAAGACTGGGATTTTCCTGGTCTTTTGTTATAGGAGGAAAAGTATGCAAATAAATTTTAGTATTATATTTATAGTAATGCTATTTGTAATACTAGTATCAATACAGTATACGTTAAATAAGATGTACAGAATATTGGTAGATATAAAAATAGCATTATATAAACAAAACCTAAAGGATGGTAAATATGATTAACTTAGAAAAGATAAAATATGATATTCAAAACATAGCAGAAGCAATATCTTCAGTATTAGGGATAGATGTTACTATAGTGGATGATAAACTTCTTAGAATAGCTGGAACAGGTACTTATTTAGAAAAGATTGGACAACAACTTAAAAATTATTCTGCTTTCAAGGAGTCATTGATTAGTAAACAAGAATTAATAATTGAAGACCCTAAAAATAATGAAATATGTAAGGAATGCCAGAGTAATAAAGATTGTAAAGAGTTTGCAGAAGTTTGTTGTCCTATAATATACGATAATAAATCTTATGGAGTAATTGGACTTATTGCTTTTACAAAAGAACAAGCAGATATTATAAATAAAAGAAAAAATGATTTGATGAATTTTTTAAGAAAAATGGCTGAACTTATATCTAATAAAATAGAAGCTGAAACTAAAACTTATGAAGTAGAATTAGAAAAAAAGAAACTTGAAACATTACTTAATAATATGGATAAAGCTATAGTATCTATTAATAAAGAAGGAAATATTGAAAAGTATAATTTNNNTTAATAAATGAATTTGGTGATAAGTCACATAGTTTTAGTTATAAAGGAATAAATAAAGAGTTAAAAGGAATTTATAATATAAATAAGATATTATTTAATAATCAATTAAAAGGATATGTTTTAGATTTTATAGATAAGGTGGATGCTATAAATAATTATAATAAGATAAATACAGAGCATAAGATTTACTTAGATAATATAATAGGTAATAGTTATTTAATAAATAAAGTTAAAGAAGAAGCTTTAATGTCTGCTAAAACTAGTTCTACGGTTTTAATAACAGGAGAAAGTGGTACAGGAAAAGAGTTATTTGCAAGAGCTATACATAATCATAGTAATAGAGCGGAAAATCCATTTATAGCAGTAAACTGTGCAGCTATACCAGATAATTTGTTAGAAAGTGAACTGTTTGGATATGAAGAGGGTGCTTTTACAGGTGCTAAAAAAGGAGGAAACTTAGGAAAGTTTGAACTAGCTAATAAAGGTACTATTTTCTTAGATGAAATAGGAGATATGAGTTTACACTTACAAGCTAAGCTACTTAGAGTTCTTCAAGAAAAAGAAGTTGATAAGATAGGTTCTAAACGTAATATAGCTATAGATGTTAGAATTATAGCGGCTACTAATAAAGATTTAGAAAAAATGATAGAGAAGGGAACTTTCAGAGAAGATTTATATTATAGACTAAATGTAATTCCAATAACATTACCTAGTTTAAGAGAGAGAAAAAGTGATATATCTCTATTAATAGAATATATGATTAAAGAATATGCAAATAAATTAGATAAACAGGTTTCTTATATAGATGGAAATACCTTAAGTTATATGATTAACTATGACTGGCCAGGAAATATAAGAGAATTACAAAATGTAATAGAATACAGTGTTAATAGATGTGAAAGCGATACTATAACCTTGGAAAACGTTCCAAATAGAATAAAGCACAGTATCAACTATAATAGTATAAAATCGGTAGATGATGATAGTGAACATAATATAAAAACTTTAGAAGAATTAGAAAAAAGGGAAATACTAAAAGCACTAGAAAAATTCAAAAAATATAAAAAAGATAAAGAACTTATGGCTGAAGCTTTAGGTATATCTAGAGCTACTTTATATAGAAAGTTAGAAAAATATCAAATAGTCTCAAAATGATACTAAGTATCATTTTGAGATTTTTTTATCTCAATATAACACTAAAGCTAAAGATATAAATATAAAAATAATTTGATTTATAGAATATATCTAGGATTTAAATTATTTTTAAAGTTGGCATGTATCTTGCTTAAATATAGTGTGAGAATTAAATCATTATATTATTTGGAGGGATTTAACTATGAATACACAAAGTAAATTAGTTAATATATTAAGAGCAGAAGTAAAGCCAGCCTTAGGATGTACAGAGCCAGTAGCAGTAGCATTAGCATGTGCAAAAGCAAATGAGTTATTAGGGGAAGAAATAAAGAAGTGTACAATAGGATTAAGTCCTAACGTATACAAGAATGGAATGTGTGTTGGTATACCAGGAACAGATAGATTAGGATTAAAAATATCTGCTGCAATGGGATTAATAGGTGGAAAATCAGAAAATGGATTAAGAGTTTTAGAAACATTAACTACAGAAGATGTTAAAGTTGCTGAAAATTATATGGATAATAATAACATAGATATATCACCAATAGATACAGAAGAAAAAGTTTATATAGAAGTTGTTTTAGAAGGTGAAAATAATAAAACTAAGGTAGTTATAAGAACTAAACATGATAATATAGTATTTGCATCTAAAAATGATGAAATCTTATTAGAAGAAGCTGTAGAAGAAGTTGCAGCTACTACTAATAATACACAACCAAAAGAAAATATCTTAGATACTATAACTATAAAGGAAATAGTAGAGGCTATTGAATCTGTTGATTTCGAGGAAATCGAATTCTTATTAGAAGGAATAACTATGAATGAAGAAATAGCTAACTATGGATTAAATGAAAAAGTTGGTGTTGGTGTAGGTTACGGAATGAAAAAGTCTATGGAAGAAGGATTATTATCTGATGACTTAATGAATTATACAATGATGATTACAGCAGCTGCATCAGATGCAAGAATGGCTGGAGTTAAGTTACCAGTAATGAGTTCAAACGGAAGTGGAAATCATGGTATAACAGCTATACTTCCTATAGTTGCATACAATAAAAAATTCCCTCAAACAGATGATAGATTAGCAAGATCTTTAGCTATATCTCACTTACTAACAGCATATGTTAAGAACTACACAGGAAGATTATCAGCAGTATGTGGATGTGGAGTTGCTGCATCTATAGGAGCCACTTCAGGATTATCTTGGTTAATGGATTTAGGTATAGAGCAAGTAGAAGGTGCTATAGAAAATATGGTAGCTAACTTAAGTGGTATGATATGTGATGGAGCTAAAGCTGGATGTGCATTAAAGCTTGCTTCAGCAGCTTCAGCAGCAGTTCAAAGTGCTATAATAGCTAAGCAAAACTGTATAGTACCTCCAATGAATGGTATAGTTGGTAACAGAGTAGAGCAAAGTATCCAAAACTTAGGAAGAGTAAGTGATAAGGGTATGACTACGACAGATAAGGTTATAATAAGTGTAATGGATGATATGAATAAAACTAAATAATAATAATTATTTATAAAAGATTGCATAATTATGCAATCTTTTATAAAATAGATGTAATAATTATTTGTCGGAGGTTGCAAAATGGATATAGAAACTAAAAAATGGGAAGTATTATGTTCAGAAGAGCAAATACAAGAAAGACTAAAAGAACTAGGAGCACAATTATCTAAGGACTACGAAGGAAAAAAATTAATGGTTATTTCTCTATTAAAAGGTAGTTTCATATTCTGTGCAGATTTAGTTAGACATATAACAGTACCTGTAAAAATAGGATTCATGACTACTTCAAGCTATGGACATGGAGAAAATAGTACTGGTAAAGTTAACATGGTAGCAGATATAAGTGATGATATAGAAGGATACGATGTTTTAGTTGTGGATGATATAACAGATACAGCTCTTACTATGAACTTTGTTATTAATCACTTAAAAGAAAAGAAACCTGCAAGTATAAAATGTTGTGTACTTTTAGACAAGCCTAGCAGAAGAAAGGTAGAATTAGTACCAGATTACTGTGGATTTGAAATAGAAGATAAGTTTGTTGTTGGATACGGATTAAACTATGGAGATTACTATAGAAACGTACCTTATGTATTCAATGTAACTAATGAAGATAGATAATTAATAAACTTATAAATGTATAATTTATAAATTATTTTGGAGTAAATATAAAAAAGGATTGATGTTTTACATCAATCCTTTTTTATTTAAGCATAATACTACTATATTAGGCACTAATAACAATATATACTTAAAAATAAGGCATTTATAGTTATACTTATAACATATAAATAAAGATATAATTATAAGATATATAAAGTTAATTTAAAAAGGAGGTTTTATTATGATAGAGAATATTAAGTCAACTATGACTTGTAATAGAAAAGAGTTACATGAACTAGCAGAGTTAGGTAATAATGAATACAAAACAAGTGAATATATAAAAAAATATTTAGATAGTATAGGAGTTAGCTTTAAGTGTTATCTTAAAACTGCTATTGTAGGTATAATAGAAGGAACTAATCCAAATAAAACTATTGCTTTTAGAGCAGACATGGATGCTCTTAGTGTTGGAAATAAAGCTCAACATTTATGTGGACATGATGGTCATATGAGTATTTTATTAGGATTAATAACATATATAAATGAAAATAGAGAAAACTTAAAAGACAATATAGTATTTATATTTCAACCAGCAGAAGAAGGTCCAGGAGGTGCTCTTCCTTTAATAAAAGAAGGAGTTTTAAAAGATTATAAGGTAGATGAAATTTATGGACTTCATATATATCCAGAAATACCTGAAGGATATGTAGGTACTAGACCTAATCATTTTTTAGCTCAAGTTGGGGAACTAGATATAGATATTACAGCTAAAAGTGGTCATGGAGCAATGCCTCAAAATGGTATAGATGGTATTGTTTTATGTTCTAATTTTATTTCTAGTCTACAAACTATTATTTCAAGAAATGTAAGTCCTTTAGATAATGCAGTTCTTACTATTGGAAAAATAGAAGGAGGAACTAGAAGAAATATAATTGCTGAAAATATTAGACTAGAAGGAACTATAAGAGCATTTAAACCAGAAGTATATAGTAAAATAAAAAATAGAATACATGAAATAGCTAAAGGATATGAAGTAGCTTATGATTGCAAAATTGAGATTAATATAAAGGATGATTATCCAGCAGTAAATAATGATGAAAACTTATATAATGAATTTGCTAAGGTTATAGATAATGATAGATTAATAAAACTAGAGCCTATAATGATATCAGAAGATTTTTCATATTACCAACAAGAAGTACCAGGACTATTTTTTATGTTAGGTGCAAAGAATGAAGAAAAAGGATTTATTCATGGACTTCATAGTATGAATTTTAACTTTGATGAAACTATATTAGGCAATGCATTAGATGTATATATAAAACTATTAAAATATAAAAATGCACTAGTTTAATGTGAAACTAAATCACTCCCCTTATTTTGTATAAATTTTATCTAGATGATAAGAATACAAAGTAAAGGAGTGATTTTTATGGAAGAGAAAAAAATAGATATAAATAAACCTAAAAAGAAAACTACTAAGAAAAAGAAAATATTGACAGACAATGATATAATGAAATATGAGATAGCCTCAGAACTAGGCTTAATAGATAAGGTTAGTGAACTAGGATGGGGAGGTTTGACTGCTAAAGAAGCTGGTCGAATAGGTGGAATATTAACCTCTAGAAAAAAACAAAAGAAGAAAGTTGCGGAGGATACAAAAGATAACGATGGAGCAATATAAGGAATTTGCATTTGTATATGATGAACTAATGAATGACGTTGATTATGACAAATGGGTTGAATATATAGAAGAATTAATTAAAAGAGAAGATGCTAAGGTTAAAAATATATTAGAATTAGCATGTGGTACGGGTAATGTTACTATACCTTTAGCTAAAAAAGAATATGATATAGCTGCAATAGATATATCAGCAGAAATGCTTAGTGTTGCAAAGGAAAAGGCAGAAAAACAAGGTATAGAATTAGTTTTATTACAACAAGATATAGCTGAATTAGAGTTTGATGTAACAGGCTTAGACTGTGTGCTATGTGCATGTGATGGATTCAACTATATAACTTATGATGACGACTTACTAAATGTATTTAATAAAAGTTATGAATTATTAAAAGAGGATGGAATATTCATCTTTGATATAAGTTCATACTATAAATTAACTAATATATTAGGTGGAAATATATTTGGTGAAAATAGAGAAGATGTAGCTTACTTATGGAAAAACTACTTTGATGATGAAGAAAATCTATTAGAAATGGAATTAGCATTCTTTATAAAAGATGAAGATGAAAAGTTTAATAGATTTGAAGAAATTCATCAACAAAGAGCATATACAGAAGAAGAAATTATAGAATTACTTCAAGAAGCTGGATTTGAGAATATAAAAGTATTTGGTGACTTTACCTTTGAAAGTCCAAAAGAAGATGCTGAAAGAATATTCTTTGTTTGTAAGAAGTAATTTATATAGAATCAATTTGATTGGAGGAAGGTTATGAAGGATTACGTTATAAGAGCAACAGCAGGAAATGGTCAAATAAGAGCCTTCGTTGCTACAACTAAAAATATGGTAGAAACAGCTAGAGGTTTACACCATACAAGCAAGGTTGCAACAGCAGCTTTAGGAAGAACACTTACAGCTACATCTATGATGGGGCTTATGATGAAAAATGATGGAGATAAATTAACAGTTATAATAAAAGGCGGAGGACCTATAGGAACTATACTAGCAACATCTAATGCAAAAGGTATAGTTAAAGGATATGTTGAAAATCCAGATGTAGTAGTAGAAGATTACCCTAATGGTAAATTAAATGTTGCTGCAGCTGTAGGTACACATGGTCATGTTAGAGTAACTAAAGATTTAGGATTAAGAGAACCTTATAATGGTTCATATCCTATGGTAAGTGGCGAAATAGCAGAAGACTTAACTTACTACTTTGCATTATCAGAACAAACTCCTTCAGTAGTAGCTCTAGGTGTTTACACTAAGGAAGAAGAAGTAGAACATGCAGGTGGATTTATAGTTCAGCTAATGCCAGATGCAGTAGAAGAAAACATAGCTAAATTAGAAGAGAATGTTGGTAAGTTAGAATCTGTAACTACTATGTTAAGAAACGGAAATACTCCAGAAGATATATTAAATATAGTTTTAGATGGATTAAATCCTCAAATTCTAGATACTTGTGAAGTTGGGTTTGAATGTGAATGCTCAAAAGAAAGAGTTGAAGGCGTTTTAATATCAATAGGTAAGCAACAATTAGCTGAAATAATAGAAGAAGATAAGCAAGCTGAAATAGGATGTCAGTTCTGTAATACTCATTATGTATATAATGAAGATGAATTAAAAGATATATTAAAAAAGATGGATTAATATAAATAAGATGACTTAATTAAGTCATCTTATTTTTTTATTTTACAATAAATAATTACATATTAATAAAAACCGTTTTGCATAAATATGCATATAGGTGATAGAATATATATATAATAAAAGGGGATTTATGGGAATAGAGGGCTTATATTATAAAATGAGGTGAATTTGATCATGAACTTTAATCATAGATTAGAGATTAATCAATCTCAAAATTTGATTATGACAACACAGCTCAAGCAATCGTTATCAATACTTAATATGAGTAAGGATGAGCTAGATGCTGAAATCATTAAAGAATCAGAAGAAAACCCTCTATTAGATATTGAGAAAAAAGAGGATATAAATTGGGAAGAGTATGTAAAAAATATAGATAACTACAGTTATAGGGGAGAGGCTAAGTATAATTCTGACAATGAAATAAACTTAGAAAACATTATAAAATCAAACGTCAATATATATGAGCATTTATACTTTCAATTAAGTTTATACAAGTTAGATAAATACGAAAGAAGAATATGTGAGTATATAATAGGAAGTTTAGATGAAGATGGATACCTTAGATTAAATAAAGATGAAATACAAAGAGAATTACAAATAGATGAATTATTATTTGAAAAATGTCTTTCTACTATACAACAATTAGAGCCTAGTGGGGTAGGTGCAAGAAACCTTTCTGAATGTTTAATAATTCAGATGAAAAATAGAGGGATATATGATGAAACCTTAAATAATATAATAAAAGAAGATTTAAATCTTATAGGATTAAATAAGTTTAAAGAGATAAGTAGAAAATATAATATATCATTACAAAAATGTATAAATCTTATAAGTATAATAAAAGAGTTTAACCCTAAACCAGGTAAGTTATGCTCACATGAACAAATATCATATGTTCAACCAGATGTAGTTGTAGAAAAAATAGATAATGAATTTATAGTGTATATGAATGAATATGATAGATATAAAATAAAAATTAATAATTTTTATAAAGAAATTTTAAATAATTCAATAGAAGATGAAAATGCTAAAGAATTTATAAAAAGTAAATTGAATTCTGCAACAGGATTAGTTAAAAATATAGAAAGTAGAAAAAATACAATATTAAAGATTGCAGAGCAGATAATATGCTTACAAGAAGATTTCTTTAGAAAAGGACCTAAATATATAAAACCATTAAGATTGAAAGATATAGCTGATAATTTAGGATTTCATGAGTCTACTATAAGTAGAGGAATAAATGGAAAATATATCTTAACTCCATATGGATTATATGCATTTAAATATTTCTTTAGTTCAGCTATAGAAACCGATGAAAACGAATGTGTATCTAGTATTAGTATAAAAAAATTTATTAAGGAAACAATAAAATCTGAAAATAAGAACAAACCCCTAAGTGATGAAGTTATATCAAAACTTTTAGGTGAAAAAGGAATACATATTGCTAGAAGAACTGTAGCTAAATATAGAGAAGAATTAGGTATATTATCATCAAGCAAAAGAAAAGTATATTAATCTTAAATAAAATTAAAAAAGTTTTAAAAATTTATTGAAATTGGGTAAAATTTACTATAAAATAAAATTAACTTGTGGGACTTAAAACACAACTAGGGACTAAAAATGTCCCGAAGGATGTATTAATCTTAAGGAGTAATTTAATCAAATGGAAAAACTATTAAATTCACAGAAGAAATTAATTCCACAAGTAATAGAGCTTATGGAACGAAGATATTCAATATTAAGACAGATATCATTAAGTGAACCAATAGGAAGAAGAACTTTATCAAATATGATGGAAATCAGTGAAAGAGTGATAAGATCTGAAACTGAACTATTAAAAGAACAAGGTTTAATTAATGTAGCTGTATCGGGAATGACTATAACTGAAGAAGGATTAAATCTTTTAAGTGAACTTAAAGATGTAATGAATAGTGTTATGGGCTTATCAAAATTACAAAGTAGAATAAAAGATAAGTTAGGTATAAAAAAGGTTATAGTAGTCCCTGGAAGTTATGAAAAAAATGAAACATTATTAAAAGACGTAGCTAAACATGGAGCAGACTACTTTTTAAGCATAATAAAGGATGGAAATACTGTATCAATAACTGGTGGAAGTACTATGCTTGAATTTGCAAATAGCCTAAAAGCTGATAAAAAGTATATAGAAACAACTATTGTACCAGCAAGAGGTGGAGTTGGAAAAGATGTAGAAACTCAATCAAATAATATAGTAGCTAAAATAGGAAATAAGCTAGGAGCTAATTATAGATTACTTCATATTCCTGATGAATTAGGAGTAGAAGCTATGAAAACTATTAAACTAGAACCGGAAATTAATTTAACTTTAAACTATATAAAGCAAGCCGATATATTAGTTTTCGGTATAGGAAGAGCAGATCAAATGGCAATGAGAAGAAAATTACCACAAGAAAAAGTTGAAGAAATACTAGCTAAAGGAGCAGTAGGAGAAGCATTTGGACATTACTTCAATAAAAATGGAGAAATTGTTTATAAATTAAATACTGTAGGAATAGAATTAGAAACATTTAAGTCTATTGAGCATAGTATAGCTATATTTGCAGGATCTAGTAAGGCAGAAGCTGTAGTAGCTATGTCAAAGATTAATAAAAACATAGTGATTGTTACAGATGAAGAAAGTGCTTATAAAATTTTAGAATTAAATTAAGTTTGAAATCTAGCTAGGGCTAGTATAAATATATACACACATTTATTTTAGGGAGGAAAAAATATGGTTAAAGTAGCGATAAATGGATTTGGTAGAATAGGTAGATTAGCTTTAAGAAAGTTAATGGAACAAACTGATAAATTTGAAGTAGTAGCAATAAATGACTTAACAGATGCTAAGACATTAGCTCACTTATTCAAATACGATTCAGCTCAAGGAAGATTTAATGGGGAAATAGAAGTTAAAGAAGGAGCTTTCGTAGTTAACGGAAACGAAATAAAAGTTACTGCTGAAAGAAATCCAGCAGATTTACCATGGAAAGAATTAAATGTAGATATAGTATTAGAATGTACTGGATTCTTCACTTCTCAAGAAAAGGC
>LFRM01323421.1_pt1 | contig 13328 bp, 12 predicted proteins | sample 618341 | NCBI WGS metagenome assembly LFRM01 (sample SAMN03654438, study PRJNA283298) | anaerobic digester metagenome | isolation source: pool of bioreactors CSTR01a, CSTR02a, and CSTR03a thermophilic anaerobic... | place: Denmark: Kgs. Lyngby | collected 2014-05-21 | reverse complement strand
AAAGATTGCAAACTCGATGTGCAGGCAATCCCCGGATCCGGGGCTGCAGGCGGCATGGGAGGCGGTATGGCAGCCTTCTTTGGCTCTGCACTGCAGATGGGCATTGAGACAGTCCTTGATACAGTTAACTTTGGGAAACTGCTTGAGACTGCAGACATGGTACTCACAGGAGAGGGCAAGATCGACAGCCAGTCCCTTAGGGGCAAGGTAGTCATCGGTGTTGCCAGAAGGGCTAAAAAGGCCAATGTTCCTGTACTGGCTGTGGTAGGCGACATCTCTGATGACGTGGAAGGCGCCTATGATGAGGGTGTCAGTGGCATTTTCTCCATCAACCGCCTCGCCGTCGACTTCAAGATTGCAAAGAAGCGCGCCCATAAGGATATGGCGATGACTATCGACAATCTGATGCGCTTTACCAAACGTATGGGGCTATGAAGCAGGACCTTCTCCGAGGAAGGCTCGCTTTGATGAGTGAGCCTTCCTATGCCCTGTTCTCTATAAAGCTAAAAACATCCCAACGAGAAATATTAGGCGTCAGGGTCCCCCTCCTAACTGCCTTGGCAAAGGAACTTGCTAAGGCAGAAGGAGTATCATTTCTCGATGATTTTTTTCTGTATCCTTCTGTCTGCTATGAAGAGGTCATCCTCGCCTACAAGTTGTTTGGACTGATAAAGCTTGATATTCAGGGCAACACCCACTATCTGGGCAAGCTGTTGGCCTACAATGACAGCTGGGCTACCAATGACTGCTTATGTTCCTGTTTCACTGCCCCCAGATCAGAACAAAGGGAGTATTGGCCACTGGTCAAGAGCTATCTTGATTCGACCGATCCTTGGGACATTCGTTTCTCAACCATTGCGATGATGACAAACTATCTTACAGACGAGTATGTCAAAGAGGTACTCGCTCTTCTCAAGGCAGTGCACAGCGATCATTACTATGTGAATATGGGCCTTGCCTGGGCTTTTGCAACTGCAGTGGCAAAACATAGGGATGAGGCTATAGCCTATTTGGAGAAGGGCATCCTCGCTGAGAAGGTACGGAAAAAAGCAATCCAGAAGTGCGTCGAATCCTATAGGGTAAGCGCTGATGACAAGGATTTGCTGCGCTCTATGCGCTAAGCACCCGCAAAGCATTCTTTCGCCACATCCCTTCTAGCTCTGTCTGGGTGAAGCCGGCATGGGACAGTGCATCCCATAGCATCTCCATTCCGGAGATATCCTCAATGGCAAGCTTTCCCCCGATACCGTCAAAATCAGTCCCTATTGCCAAAATATCCCGACCACCCTTGTTTCGCATATGCTTTGCATGCCTGACAATATCGGAGAGACGACTCTTCTTGTTGTCCGCTGAAAGAAAGGAAGGACAGAAATTCAAGCCTGCGACACCTCCTGCCTTTCCAAGACAACGAAGCATCTCATCACTGAGATTCCTAGAGACAGCAGTACATGAGCGACAGTTGGAGTGTGAGGCTATAAAAGGCTTCCTTGCGTGTTCCATCACCGAAAAGAAACCTTCATCACTGAGGTGGGATACATCAACGATGATGCCCAACCTCTCCATTTCAGAGACCGCCTCCAAGCCAAGGCCCTTGAGCCCCTTCGTTGGCATCGAGTGCGGATAACCCAGATCATTCTCATAATTCCAAGTGAGGCTCGCTATCCTGACACCCCAGCTCCTGAGTACAGAGAGGCGACAGAGATCCCCTTCCAGGATCTGGCCCTCCTCACAGCTGAGCATGGCTCCTACAAGAGGATTGTCCACTATCTCCTCTGATGAGCTTACCTGCCTCAGACGGCCCTCATTTGCTTGCAGTGAGGAGAGGAACAGGGAGTGGAGATCACAGGCTGCCTCCCAAGGCGATGGGGACTCTTCACTGTCCACAAAGATTGCAAAGCATGAAGTCACATGGGCGGCCCTCTCCATCCTCTCAATATCGACATGAAGGGAATTTGCAAGCAGGGTCCCTGCCTGAGGCTTGTTATGCAGGGCATAGAGAGTATCACAATGGAGATCCAGAAGGGGGTACATAGGTTTTCCTTAGAAGTAGTTGCCATTATCAAATAAAAGTATTACTTTATCTATACGATAAGAGATATTATTTGTATAGTATATATCATAGGAGATGAAAATGATTAAACACGTAACACAGAAGACATATGAAGCAGAAGTATTGAAAAGCTCTGTTCCTGTAGTAGTTGATTTCTGGGCAGCATGGTGTGGCCCTTGCAAGATGCAAGGAACCATCCTCGAAAATTTGGCCAAGGAGATCACCGAAGACCAAGCGAAGATCTGTAAGGTCAACGTTGACGAAGAGGGCGAGCTCGCCGCTACCTTTGGCGTGCAGTCCATTCCTACCCTCTTGTTCTACAAAGATGGCAAGGTAGTCGACAAGGCTGTCGGCGTTCGCGACGTAAACGCTTTGAAGAGTTCCTTAGGTCTCTAATACTTCATTAAAAATTCAGTACCCGTTGGGCCTGCAATGTACGTTGCGGGCCCAATTTCTATCTCCTTTCATCCAAAGGACCTAGGGAATTGCGATTGGTAAAAGCCAGATAATAATACTATAAACAGAAACAAATCTTCAAAATATGAAGCTTTTATATTGACATTGTGTTTCTGTATACAGTAACATAGCAAAATCATAAGGAGCACACCCCATGCAAAATGCTATAACCAAAGAGATCGATACCACCAATCTTCCTGACAGGAATGGAAACTTCGGAGAGTTTGGAGGGTCCTATATTCCCCCTCACCTTCAAGAGGTAATGAATGAAGTCACCAAAGCCTATCACGAGATAGTAACCGACCCGGTTTTTCTTGAAGAGCTCAGCGATCTGCAGATCCACTATGTAGGGCGTCCCTCCCCTGTCTACCACGCCAAACGTCTCTCAGAGAGTGTTGGGGGTGCCCAAATCTATCTGAAGCGCGAGGATCTGAACCATACAGGTGCGCATAAGATAAACCACTGTATCGGTGAGGTGCTCCTAGCCAAGAAAATGGGCAAGAAAAAAGTAATCGCTGAGACAGGAGCAGGCCAGCATGGCGTCGCTCTCGCTACAGCCGCAGCCCTGCTCGGTCTTGAATGTGATATCTACATGGGATCTGTAGACATCAAGAAGGAAGCCCCGAACGTAAGCAGGATGAAGATACTCGGTGCCAAGGTCATAGAAGTGACCCGTGGGACCAAGACGCTCAAGGATGCTGTCGATGCTGCTTTTGAGGCATACCTCGAAGATCCCATCACCCAGATCTACTGCATAGGCTCCGTTGTAGGGCCACACCCCTTCCCCATGATGGTCCGTGATTTCCAGTCCATTGTTGGAGTGGAGGCAAAAAAGCAGTTCAAGGAAATGACAGGAGACCTTCCTGATGCAATCGTAGCCTGTGTGGGCGGAGGCTCGAATGCCATGGGCATCTTCAGCGCCTTCCTCTTTGACAAGGATGTTGATCTCTATGGAGTGGAACCTGCTGGAAAAGGCCTGGACACCCCAGACAATGCAGCGACTCTAACATTAGGGAAAGTAGGGATCCTCCATGGATTCAAGAGCTACCTGCTGCAGGACGAGAGTGGAGAACCCCTGCCTGTCTACTCGATCGCAAGTGGCTTGGACTACCCTGGCGTAGGCCCCCAGCACAGCTACCTGAAGACCATCGGACGGGTAAACTACCAGAGCGCAACCGACAGGGAGGCTGTCGAGGCATTCTACGGCTTGAGCAGGATGGAAGGGATCATCCCAGCCTTGGAGTCAGCTCATGCTGTTGCCTATGCGATCGAGCTTGCTCAGACCATGCCCAAGGATAGTAAGATATTGGTAAACCTCTCAGGACGCGGAGATAAAGACATAGACTACGTTATGGAGCACTACCCCCTCGTCGATTATGAGCCACAGGAACAAGAGACTGGCTTTGATGAATTCCTGACCCATATCAGGGGAAAGTAAAAAGGCAAATCCCGACGAGAAGGGCAAACCCAACCATGCCTCTTTATCAAACATCCCACTACCCTATGGTAGTGGGATGTTTCATGGAAAAACATACAGGGATATTTTCCAACTCTACTTACAAACAAGCAAAAGCTTATTTGTAATACTAAGATGATGTGAGATGCTGAAATCTTCTTCTCTTGCTTGCTCTACAAGCTCACCTGCAGAGCCACACTCGGCCCTATCATAAGAGTCGGTGCATTCTCCTTCTCCCTGAAGATAAGATGGGTCAGGTAGGGTCCTGCAAAGCCGAGGGCGCTTCCTAGAGCAGCTCCTGCAAGCACATCAGTGACAAAGTGATTGCCACTTGCCACGCGTAGGACTGCTGTGGTAACAGCGAGGGCCCATGTGGTAGCAGTCACTGCACTCTTGTAAGGCGAGTCGGGGTACTTCAACGAGAATTGTGTCTGTGTGAATGCAGCCGAGCTGAAAGCCATCAGGGTATGCCCGGAAGGAAATGATTGATTGAAATCAGAATTATCCGAAGGTTGTTTCTGGTCGTTGCCAGGAAGTTGATAGGGTCTTTCGCGTGTGATGGTCCCCTTTAGAAGCGTCCTCACCCCATAAGAGACGAGAAATGTCGGGGCATAGGTAAGACCTATCCCAACCCAGTCCGAAGTGGGGGCGGCCAAGGCAAAAGCAGCAGGTGCGGCCATGGTTAAAGCAGAGGTTATGTCACTGGCCAGGGAGATGTTTTCATTGTAGGGGTAGACAAACAGGTCATCAAGCCAGTTGGTAGCCAGAAGAGGAGACGAGACTAAGGTTATCAAGATGGACATTATCATAAAGAGATCCAGTTTGCTTGTTTTTTTCATATGCTTCACTTCCCTCTTCGTAGTGCAAGTGTATAAGGGAACGCTCATTTGCTCAAGACGAGCAATTTTGCCGTCACCCCCCTCTACTATTCACGTGCATTTTGGTTCTATTCTCTAGTCTTCTGTTCGCTCGAAGGCGAACCGCAATTCAGATTGGGTAAAGCCTCGGTTGAGCAGTTTCTGCTTGGCAACATCTGCACCGAATTTACGTAGGGCCACCGAATATGCCTTACTGACGGCTTCAATAAGAAGTTCTTCGGTGAAGGCTTCTTCCAATGCACGTTCGGTATCTTCCCTGTTCACACCTTTGGCAAGGAGCCTCTGTCTGAGAAGCATCTTCCCTTCCGGATTCTTTCTCTGTCTGCTGAGGATAAAAGACTGGGCATAACGATACTCACTGAGGAGGTTCTGTTGGGTAAGAGTCTCTAGTGTCGGGTCTATTTGAATTTGTTTGAAATTCTTCTTAAGCAGTTTCTGCTTCAGCTCAAGAGCTGTATGCTCTCGTCTGGCAAGATACCCTAGAGCCTGCTCACGGCAGTTGTGCATCAGCTGTTCATCTTTAAGATTGTTGATTATCGCTTCTTCAATTGGCTGGCCTAAAGGCAGATCCTTTGAAAGAAAAAGGGGTGCTGAGATAAAAAAAGGGGAAAGCCCCTCTTGAAGGATAAAATATCCCTCGCCGGAGGCTTTCCGCTCGATCGTTGCAAACACAGTTTAGCGCTTGGAGAACTGGAATTTGCGTCTTGCACCGGGCTGACCGTATTTCTTACGCTCAACCATGCGGGAATCACGAGTCATGAATCCACTGGTGTGCAGCACAGGACGATATGCTTCGTCATTAGCTACCAGAGCCCTGGAAATACCATGGCGGATAGCACCTGCCTGACCTGAAGGACCGCCTCCAACAACGTTGACAAGTATGTCAAACTTGGTGACAGTATCAGTAGCTTGAAGAGGTTGCTTGGCGATGAAGCTCAGCATAGGGCTACCAAAGTATGCCTCAATGTCTCTTCCATTAATAATAATCTTGCCCTCACCTTCTCTGAGGTGGACACGAGCGATAGCTGTCTTACGACGACCTACGCCATGACCAAGATCTACAACTTTCTTTACTTCTTTCTTTGCCATATTTCGTTCCTACCTTAGATTTCAACCGTTATGGGCTGTTGAGCTTCCTGCGGGTGTTTTGCACCGGCATACACTTTCATGTGGGTGAACAACTTGCGACCGAGCGGCCCGCGGGGGAGCATTCCCCTGACTGCATGTTCCATTGGGAACACAGGATTGCGCTTGATCATATCCGCATAGTTGGTTTGGCGAAGACCGCCGGGGTAGTTGGAGTGATGGTAGTACATCTTATCCTCGTACTTGTTACCGGTAAGGGCTGCTTTTTCAGCATTGATGATAATTACGAAATCGCCCATGTCCTGGTGAGGAACATACTCGGGTTTGTTCTTTCCACGGAGGATACGTGCTGCGGCAACAGCTACTCTACCGAGTTCCTTTCCCTCCGCATCTATCAGATACCATTTCTTCTGAACTGTCAGCGGTTTTACAAAAATAGTTTTCATCTATTCATCCTGTTCTGCAAGGCTCTTGCCCTGCTGTAGTGTTTTGGTTCATGGCCAGCAAAAAACATACTTCCATACACAAGGGCTCCTGTCAAGCTATGCTCAACAAGCAGCCGATGGAACATGCCGTACCGCCATCTGTCTATCCATTGGTTAGGGCATACTGTTCTGCCAGCTTCAGGAATAAGGCGACATCTCCCTTGGAGTACTCTCCTGGGGTGATAAACGGAATATCCGCTGAAGGCGGAAGGACTACCTTGAGGCCTAAGGCCTCCCGGGCGAACTCCCTGTAGCGCGAAGAAGAGAGGTGCGTAATTCCGTACGGACCCCGCGTCTCAAACAAGCCTGCAAGAGGATTGCTTTTGCGCTTGGCAACTGCTTCGTCCGACTCAAGGCTCCGAATCAAGGTCGCTACAGTCTTGATGAGCAAATCAAGCAACAGCGGTGAAACAGGGTCTGAAGGCGGCATTTCATCTGCCAGTGCTTGTTCCTTAATGCATACGACCTGAGGTATGAAACTCCCTGGGAAAGGTAGGATAGGGAAGAGCAACTCGGAATCTGCCCCGCCGACCTCTAGGTACGGACGCCAAATGGACACTGGATGATGATCTGTTAGAGGTGAGCATGCAGGGTCGTAGATTGGATCTGACGAAACCTCCATAGCCACCTGTCGGACTACGTGGGCATCGGCATACAACCGAAACTCAGCATAGTCTGGAAACAGTCTAGCCAGTAGCTTTTCGAGCCTTCCTTCAAATACCGAAGGGTATTCACTGATCAAGCCCCGACTCGCAGTGCTCTTTATGGAACGCTGCAACAGTTCAGGTCTGTGACCAAGGACGGCTCTGCCATGGTTTTGAAAAAAATCGACATATCGAAGTCCGTAGCGATCATACAAGTAGAACGATCGTGCACGGACAACGATAGGCATTGTATAGCGTTCGCCCTCAACATGTCTAGTATCTTTCACCCCTTCAAGCATATCAATCACCCCCAATTTTCTCAAGTTGGGCAAATTTGCTGATGAAAGTCGCCTTAGTCCCCCCTACGAAACGCACATCGATGACTTCCCTGTCCCCGCTTTTCTTCAGATTCACCACTTCCCCTTCACCATATTTGTCGCTGTAGACCTTCTGCCCAAGGGGGAACAGGCTCACTCCTTCCTCTTCTGTGTGGAGAGCCTCCATTGTGAAGGCCTTCGCTTTGGAGCCGAAACCCTTTTGGATGAGTGCTCCTGCCGAACCTCCCCACCCGGTGCTGTTCAGCGATTCATTGCTGCCATAGGCTTTTGCCCGTTTTTCACCAAGGCTTCCAAATCCACGGTAGCCTCCCCCCTCAGTGAGGGCATCTATCGTCCCAGGCCTGATTCCGTTTACAGCGACCAGGTGGGTAGGTATCTCATCGATGAAGCGGCTCGGATGCTGAAAGCTTGTTTTTCCCCAGATCTTTCTTGCCTTCGCACACATCAGGTAGAGTTGTTTCCTTGCACGGGTTACGGCCACATAGAAGATTCTTCTCTCTTCTTCAATGTCGTCATCACTCTCCTTGGCACGACCGGGGAAAAGCTCTTCCTCCAGACCGGCGATAAATACCCGGTCGAATTCGAGTCCCTTGGTATTGTGCATGGTGATGAGGGTCACCCCTCTCTTGTCCCTGGGGTCGTCCCGGCCCAAGGTGGTCGGGTCGAGGCATAGCTGCTCAAGAAAAAGCAACAGGCCGTCCCGGGATGAGTCGTAGGAGGCAAGGGCGTTGACCAATGCCTCCAAGTTGTCGACCTTGCCGGTACTGTTCTGGTTGTCAATCTTCTGGTAGAGCTCAAGCACACCAGACTCCCTGATCATGAAATTGACACAGTCCACCAGCTCCTCACTGTCCATCATGCGATTCGCATGCTTGTACAGCTCCAGAAATGCCGTTGCGCCGCTCTTGGCCTTCTTCGACAGGGCCCCCGACTGTATTGCAAGCTCAAGCATACGAAATATTTCGCCGTCCGCTTGGGTCGAATAGGAGAGGATGGTCTCAAGGCTGCTTGCCCCGATTCCTCGTGCGGGCTTGTTTATCATCCGCTTGAAGTTCACTTCATCCTTGCTGTTGGTCAAGAGGAACAACAGGGCCAGCACATCCTTCACTTCCTCGCGGTCATAGAACTGCAGGGCTCCCACTACCTTATAGGGTATGCGCAGCCGCTTGAATGTCGTCTCAAACGCCACCGACTGGGCATTGGTCCTGTAGAGGACGGCGCTGCCGTCATAATTCTTATCCTGTTGCAGGATCCTGCCTACACGCTGGGCCTCATCTATTTCATCCTGCACATACATCAGATTTGGCTTTGAGCCCTTTGTATTGGCAGTCCAAAGACGTTTAGCATGCCGGCCCTTGTTATTCTGTATGACAGTATTTGCAATGTCGAGGATATTCTGGGTAGAGCGGTAGTTCTGTTCAAGCTTGACAGTCTTCGCTCCCTTGAAGATATCAGGAAAGGAGAGGATGTTTTGCACCTCAGCTCCACGGAAGCGGTATATGCTCTGGTCATCATCCCCTACAACACAGATAAAGCAGGAGGGACCGACAAGACGTCTGAGCAGTTCAAACTGTGCGGTGTTGGAGTCCTGGTACTCATCGACCAGGATTACCTGGAAGCGATTGTGCACCCAAGCCTGGACATCTCTTTTGGCATCGAGCAGCTCGACGCTCCGTCCGATAAGGTCGGCAAAGTCCACGTTTCCCACCCTGCGCATCTTCTCCTCATACGCTTCAAACATACGGGGGAAGGTCGCATCGGCCTTGAGGGAAGAGAGGTCATCCTTGCTGGTGAGACCCCGATCCTTGGCATAAGATATCTTGCGCATGACAGGATCAAGCTCACGTTTCTTGTAATTGGGATAGCACGAAGCGAGCAAGGAGAGCGAATCATCATCGTCATAGATGGTGAAGTTTGAATCGAGTCCAATCTCCGAGCCGAACCTCCTCAGAAACCATGCACCGAAAGAGTGGAATGTGCGGATGGTGACATCGTCTGAGACCTGCTGATCATCAAGCATCTCCGTTACCCTCTGGCGCATCTCGGAAGCGGCCCGGTTAGTGAAGGTAACTGCAAGAATCTTATAGGCAGGGATTCCAAGCTTCTCAATGCAATATGCTATCTTGGTGGTGATCACACGGGTCTTTCCCGATCCTGCACCGGCGAGCACAAGCAGGGGGGCGCTGTTCTCCAGCACCGCTTCCATCTGGTCTTCATTCAATTGGGCGAGCAAGGTATCGATATCAGCCATCTAAGCGCTCCACTAGGAGAGCTTCAAGGTCAATGCCCTTCACTGCGCGAATTCCACATCTCACGACAGAGCCGGGGACAAGGTCCCGCCCCATGACAACCGTAAGACCATCGACTTCTGGTGCCTGGGAATAGATTCTCCCAATTGCCAGATCTTCTTGCTCTATTTTTTCTTCTATCAAAACATCATACTCCTTGCCCACAAACTGCTCCAAACGTCTCTCTGTGATCCCCTGCTGCAAGCTCTCCAGCCTCTTTTGAAAGTTTGCCGCGGCTTTATGTGCCTTGGCATGGTCACGCTCACCTCTCAGTTCGTAGGCCTTGGTCCCCTCCTCCCTACTATAGAGGAAGGATCCCATCCAGTCGAGCTGGGCTTTTTCGATGAAATCCAACAACTCAGCGAAAGCATCCTCATCCTCTCCCGGGTAGCCCAGAAGGATGGTTGAGCGAACGACCGCTCCGGGCACTTTGGCGCGGATGGATTCGATCAGGGAGAGATAGCTCTCCTTAGTCCCTATCCTGCCCATACTCCGCAGTATCGGGGTCGAGGCGTGCTGGAAAGGAATATCAAAATAAGGGAGCACCTTCGGATTGTCCGCTATGAACTGAGGCAGTTCTGGGGGAAACGCATCAGGATGGATATAGAGCAGTCGTAGTTTGAAATCCCCTTCCAATGCCACAAGACGGGAGAGAAGTTCCATGAATCTGCTTGAACCGTCCAAGGTATCGGTGCCGTAGGCGGCAAGGTCCTGTGCGATCAGGTTCAACTCCTTTATTCCCTCACTGACAAGATGCTCCGCATCCTTGAGGATCATCGCCATTGGGCGGGAACGCAGGCTGCCACGGATGAGCGGTATTGCGCAGTAGGCACAACGGTGGTTGCACCCTTCGCTGATCTTCAGATATGCGCTGCCTGGAAAGTTGAGCAGTTCGTCCCGTTCGTATACCTCTTCCTTGACAGGAGGGTAGGCGTAAGTGGCCACTACCCTCTCCCCATTGGCCACACGACCGACAACAGAGCGGATTTGGGAAAGGTCGCGGTTTCCGAAGATTGCCGAAGCTTCGGGGAGTTCGTTGGAGAGCTCTTCTGCATAGCGTTCGGCCATGCACCCAGTAAGCAGTATTTTAGCTTCGGGGTTGGCCTGATGAAGCGAAAAAAAGGATTCGATGGACTCCTCGCGCGCGCTTTCTATGAATCCACAGGTATTAACCAACATGATATCGGCTTCAGCGGGGTCTTCGGTCCGGATATAATCGTCTTCTGCAAGAATTTTCAGCATGGTCTCGGCATCAACCTGATTCTTCGAACAGCCAAGGTTCTCCAGATATAATTTTTTCATTACTCTTTCTCCTGAGGCATACAGCCTGACTAGCACAGTACCATAGATTGGGCAGATATTAATACACTTCAACGGACATCCACGCATCCTGACACCATCGACATTTACTGTATAAAACAAACATTTTCAAATTGCACATAACTGCTTATTAGACATACTATTAATTTTAGCCCATGCCGTTTTTTATGTATAAGTGTGCCTATTCTTGCATAATTAAAGAAGTTGGTATAGTATCAGAAATACTGTATGACAGATGGCAATCTCCCATTCTCCATGCAATCCAATCTCACAAGAGGAAGCGAATGACTAAATATATCATAAATCGACTTTTAGGGATAATCCCTACGCTACTGATCATCATTACGTTAAGCTTCTTTATTGTACGTGTTGCCCCAGGCGGTCCGTTCGCTAGCGAACGGAACCTCCCAGAAGTGGTCAAACGCAATATTGAAGCGAAATACCACATGGACGAACCACTAATCAAACAGTATGGAAGGTACATGTTTGACATTATACGTGGAGACCTTGGACCCTCCTTCAAATACAAGGATTACGACGTCAACTACTATATTTCCAACAGCCTTCCCAAATCAATAGTCCTCGGCATCTGTGCAATGGGCTTGGCATTATTGTTCGGCATATCGGCAGGCATCATTGCCGCGGTAAGGCAAAACACATGGGCGGACTACCTGAGCATGGGGGTGGCTGTTATAGGGATATCGGTCCCGCTGTTTGTCATAGCACCGGTACTCCAGCTGATCTTCGCCATGAAGCTCAACTGGCTTCCCACCAGCGGATGGTACACTACAGGTGAAGGGTATCTCACCATTATCCTCCCGGCCGTTTCGCTCTCCTTCGCCTACTTTGCGAACATTGCCCGCCTGACCCGTTCCTCCATGCTGGAAACCCTGCGCAGTGACTATATCCGTACAGCCAAGGCAAAAGGGATGAAAAACTCCACCATTATCTACAAACATGCCATGAAGGGAGCGATGCTTCCTATCGTAAGCTATTTGGGACCTGCCTTTGCAGGAATCATCACCGGCTCTATTGTGGTGGAACAGATATTCCGTGTCCCTGGTTTGGGTAAATTCTTTGTACAGAGTTCCTTTAACCGGGACTACACCCTGATCGTCGGTGTCGTAATTGTATATTCTCTCATCCTAGTGATAATGAACTTTATCGTGGATATCGTATACGCCCAACTTGACCCCCGAATCACTTATAAATAGGAGTGACCTCATGGTAGCTATCAGTAAGAAAAAAGAGGCACCCCTCAACGAATTTAACCAAATTGTTGCTGGAAACAGCCTTACAAAAGATGCTTGGAGACGACTGAAGAAGAACAGGATGGCAGTATTGGGAATGATCATTGTCATCTTGTACTCCCTGTTGGCCGCCTTCGCAATGTTCCTTCCCATCCACCCATACGACGAGATCATACTTGATCACCAGCATCTCAGACCGACCCTGAACAAGAGCGCAGGAGACCTGATGATGGAAACCAAGCTGGAAGACCTCTATTTCAAAGCTTGGAGAAGTGGCAGCCTTGTCGTTACGGAAGCCCAATCCGAACAGATAAAAAAATGGATCAAGGACAACGAAACCAATAAGGTCTGGAACTTCTGCTATACAGAAGGTGAAAGACAGAAAGCAGCCGGTACCTTCACTTTCAGTGATGCGGATACCCGCACCATCGAACGGTTGCAAAAAAGCATAGATTCCGACTTCCTCATCTCTGTCGAGAAGATTTTCTGGAAGGATATGGAAACGGGCAAGATCCAGAACCTGGCAAAGATGTCCTATGAGGAGATCCTCCCCGTCTATGCGGCTATCACCAAGCTTGATATTCCCACTATTGAAGCACAGGTCCTTCAGGAAAAACGTGCACAAGTGATGAATTCCATCAAGGAGACCAACCCTGGACTAAGTGAAGAAGAGTACCAATCCTCCCTGGATATCGAGATGATGAGCATCGGAGAAAAGGGTATCGCCGCCACAGGCAAGACCAACCTCCTGGGTAAGATCAAGACCACCATCACCAGAAGCTCAGAACGGACACTCAAGCAAGAGATCAAGGAGGGGACTGTAAGCTTCCCCATCGACAAGAAGGTCACCATAAGCGAGAACCTCTCTGCTGAGATCGAAGCTACAAAGAAACATAGCCGGCACTATCTTTTGGGAACTGACTACAGCGGAAGGGACATGCTGAGCCGTATCATCTACGGTGGTCAGGTCTCTATCATGATTGGCTTGATAGGGACTCTCACCAGTGTATTCATCGGTATTATAGTGGGTGCGCTTGCAGGCTACCTAGGTGGAAAGGTAGACTTCTTCCTGATGCG
>LFRM01097155.1_pt1 | contig 13330 bp, 17 predicted proteins | sample 618341 | NCBI WGS metagenome assembly LFRM01 (sample SAMN03654438, study PRJNA283298) | anaerobic digester metagenome | isolation source: pool of bioreactors CSTR01a, CSTR02a, and CSTR03a thermophilic anaerobic... | place: Denmark: Kgs. Lyngby | collected 2014-05-21 | reverse complement strand
AATAATAAAGTCTCCAGTATACACAACAGCACCATCATTTGTATTAACAACGTACATTACTGAATCTGGTGTTGAGTGACTAACACTAATTGGAAAAACACTTACTTCACCAAAATCAATTTTTCGATGAGCTTGAATTTCAATAATGTTTTTTTCATTAACACCATCTATTTTTAAAATATTTGCCGTATATTTGGTTGCATATATTTTAACATCAGGAATAACTTTAATTAAGTCTTTTGTTGCTCCCATATTTTCGGGATGACTGTGAGTTAAAAACACCCCTTTTAAACGATTTTTATTTTTTTCTAAATAATCATAATTAGGAATTATATAATCTATTCCAAACATTGTATCAGTTGCATATTTTAATCCACAATCAAAAACAAATAATTGATCATCCACATCAATAACGTAGGTGTTCTTTCCCATTTCATTTAGTCCACCCAAACCAAAAATTTTAATTTTACTCATAAGTCCTTCTTTCTTGAAAACAAAAGTTTTTTCACTAGATACGATTATAACAAATATATCTTATTTTGTCTATTCTTAATTTTGATCAAACTTTTATATTAAACTTTGTAATACTATTAAACTTATTATATGTTAGTGATTAATTACCAATAATTATTATATTGATAATTATAATTAATATTTAGTAGTTATCTTTCTCAAAATATTCCGAATTAGCCTTTTGATTATTACCAACTCCCATGATAAATTCACTACGAAAGGAGGATATTATGCTTAACCAGGTTGTATTAGTTGGAAGGTTGTCAGAAGATCCAGTATTAAATTCCACCGATAATGGAAAACAAGTAATGACGGTTAATTTAGCGGTTCCTAGATCGTTTAAAAATTCTGAAGGAATTTATGAAACAGATTTCATTCGTTGTGTTCTATGGAATGGAATTGCTGAAAGCACATCAGAATATTGCCATAAGGGTGATATTGTCGGAGTCAAAGGCAGATTACAAATGAGTTCCTATGTTGATAAAAACGAGAAGAAACAATCATATAGTGAAGTTATCGCCGAAAAAGTAACCTTTCTATCCAATAAAAAAACAGATGAATAATCTGTTTTTTTATTGGAATATAATATATTATAGTTTAAACATTATCCCTTATTTTTCTTTTTTTAAAAAAACTTAAATTAAAATTTGTTTATTAAATTACTTTTTATGTGATGAATCATCAAGTTGTCGCCATTGGACAGCTAATTCATTTGCAGGAATTGTTGAAAATAAAGAGCAAACACATAAAGTTACGGGATCTTCAGAATTAACCGGAAAATTACTAATTAACCAGTTTGATATTAATTCTGCTTTAGTTTCTGGTGCCCAATAAATACATTTATTATTTAAATCTTCAGCTAATTTTGGAGAATTTATCTTTAAAAATTCAATTATTGCCATCACTCTTCGATCAAAAGCCAAATAACTTTCTTCGTCATAATTTTTTTCCATAATTGTCCTCCTTAATTAAATTATAACAAATACGTCAAATTTAGACAACTATATAAAAAAATAATTAACTAGAAATTTCGTAAAATTATATTAATGATAGAAAAAAAACAGATCAATAATCTGTTTTCTTGTTATTTGTTTTAATTAATACCAGTTTAAGGTTGCATTGCTCCGAACAATACTAACCACGCTAGTGCTGTTTTAGCAACTAAGCTTAGAATTATATATACTCTTTCACCATATAAATAATCTTTCCATTTACCAATCTTTTTATATTGTAAAACCATGTTTATTGGGAATGTATTGAATGTTACGAAATATGTTGCAACAATTGCCCAGACAAACCAAGGAACCATGTCTAAATTTCCATTGCCAAACATATAGATTAATATTACAACCCATGGAGTAATACCAGCTATTGAGCCCCAAATAAATGGTTCCCAATTAAGTTTTTTCTTATCAACTCCAACATTTAATTGTTCCATGACTAATCCAAATAAATTCATTAGTGCATTAACAACAAATATTAATAATAATGACCCAATATCATAAACTCCAAATAATGTTGCAATTAAGACGATCATAATTGAAGATGATAAAGAATATTCAATCCATCTAAACTTATTAATTCCATTTTTTAAATCATCGACATATTTCTTTTTCTTCATAACAATAAAGAAATGAGCAAAAGCTGATATAAATAAGAATAGTGATGCTAATATGCCAAATGGCAAATTAAACAAAGGTTTTGATGCCTGTTCCAAAGATTGAGTGGCTGGATTAAATTGAATAAATAATTTTGTTATGGTTGGTGAAAATTCAGCAATTTTACCGATTACTGAAGTGGCAAGAAATAACATAATTANNGTTACTGGATTAAATTCTAAATACAATTGGGTGATATTTGGTTTAAACTGTGCGATTTTACCGATTACTGAAGTGGCAAGAAATAACATAATTATTGCTTGTACCAAATGTAATATCCCCATATTTCTATTAAATTTAATTAATTTTTCAAACTTATCTTTCATAACTCCTCCATTTTCTTTATATTTATATTCTAGCAATAGTGTTAGACTAAGTCAATAAGTATAAGTTACTACAAAAAAAAACAAATTAAGTAATTTGTTTTTTAATTTCCTTTAATTAAACGGTTTAATTCAACAGCGTATTCCATTGGTAATTCTTTTTTAAAATCATCAATAAAACCCATAATTAATAATTCTTTGGCCATGTCTTCACTTAAACCTTTGCTTTCCAGATAAAACAATTTTTCTTCACTTACTTTAGATATTGTTGCTTCGTGTTCTAAAGTTGATGATTTATTACCTAAAATGTTTTTTGGATATGTATTACTTGAAGCTTTTAAGTTTAGTAATATAGTATCACATTTAACTTTTGCTTCACTATTAAGAGCTTNNTATCACATTTAATTTTTGCTTCACTATTAATAGCTTCTTTACCAATTTTAGTAGTTCCACGATAATTACTTATTCCATTATCAGTAGCGATTGATTTTGCTACTATATTACTTTTAGTGTGTTTTCCAAGATGAATCATTTTTGCACCAGCATCAATATATTGACCTTCTTTAGCATATGCAATACTTATTGAATTACCGACAGAATAATCCCCTTTTAATATACAAGATGGATATTTCATAGTCACTTTACTACCAATGTTACCATCAATCCATTCCATAATTCCATGATCTTCAACGATACTTCTTTTAGTAACTAAATTATAAATATCTTTTGACCAATTTTGAATAGTTGTATAACGACATTTGGCATTATTTAAAACAAATATTTCGACTACTCCAGCATGTAATGATGTAGTTGAATATGTTGGAGCTGTACATCCTTCAATATAAGAAAGATCAGCTCCTTCATCAACAATAATAATGGTTCTTTCAAATTGACCAAATGAGGCACTATTAATCCTAAAATAACTTTGTAATGGTCGATCTAATTTAGTGTGTGGTGGAACATATATAAATGATCCCCCACTCCACAATGCTCCGTTAAGAGCTGTGAACTTATTTTCATTATACTTAACTAATGAATTAAAATATTTTTTAAATAATTCTGGATACATTTTTAATGCTTGATCACTGCTCAAAAATATTACTCCGTCTGGATGTTCGCTATTTAATTTATGATAAATTACTTCACTTTCATATTGATTGGTTACTCCAGCCAAATATTTCTTTTCAGCATCAATTACCCCTAATTGATTAAATTCGTCTCGAATATCTTTATCTACTTTATCCCAATCATCAACTGTATCTTGATTTGCTGATTTATAATAGATAATATCATCAAAATTAATGTCAAGTTTGGGTCCGAATTTTGGCAAATCTAATTTTAAAAATTCTTGATATGATTCCAATCTAAAATCAAGCATCCATTTGGGTTCTCCTTTAATTTTTGAAATCTTTTCTATTAAATCTATTGATAATTTTTCTTTTTTCATAATGTCCACCATTGACATTATACTATATTAATTTTGAATTGTAAAAATTAGTATGTGTTATAATAATTATAGAAAGTAGGTGTTTAGATGAACAACAATGAACAAGCATTAACTCAAAAAGAATATAAAGAATATAGAGAGTTGTTTCTTAAATATTTTGATGATAAAACAATGACTTCTGAAGAATTTGCTAAACTAAAAGCCTACGAAAAAAAATTAAAACCAGAAAACATTTCAGAGCAAGGAATGGGAACTGCACTATCATATTCAACTCCATCCGGAAGGGCTTTGTCAGAAGAAGACAAAAGACAAGCAGGTATTGCTAGTGCCCTATTGATTGTCTTTGGAGTTATAGTCGCCGGTATTGCAGCCGCATTTATATTATTAAAAATGTAAAAAACATTCAATAATGAATGTTTTTTTGATATTAATATATAATTAAAAGTTATAATTATTCATTTCTATTTTTGAATTGGATAACAATTGGTGTTCCTGTTAGATCAAAGTTACTTCTAATAGTATTTTCTAAATATCTTTCATAACTAAAATGAACTAGACCCTTATCATTAACATTAAAAGTAAATTTTGGTGGATGATTACCGGTTTGACTGACAAAAAATATCTTAAGTTTTTTATTTTTATATGAAGGTGGCGAATGCATTAAAACAGCATCAGAAATTATGTTATTAAGTTGACTTGTTTTAATTTCGCTACCTGCATTTTCGTAAGCTTTAATAATTTCAGGCATTAGGGTTCCAACTCTTTTTTTAGTTAATGATGATAAGTATACAATATTAGCATAAGGAATGAATTGGAAATTATCTCTAATTTTCTTTTCCCATTCTTTAGGATTTTTATCTTCAACTAAATCCCATTTGTTAACTGCTAAAACTATTGCTTTACCGGCATCAATTGCTAAACCAACAATATGTTTGTCGTGTTCAATAATTCCTTCATCAGCATTTATAACTAAAACACAAACATCACTGCGATCAATTGCTTTCATACTTCTAATCAAACTATATTTTTCAATACTTTCAAAGATTCGACCTTTTTTTCTCATTCCAGCAGTATCTATTACAACATATTCATTTTGTTCATATTTGAATTTAGTGTCAATTGCATCACGCGTTGTACCAGGTACATCACTTACTATTACTCTTTCTTCGTTTAATAAAGCGTTAATTAAACTGCTTTTTCCAACGTTAGGTCGACCAATTAAACAAAATTTTAAGATTCCATCTTCAATTTCTGGATCTTTTTTTGGTAAGTCTTCAATTATTTCTTCTAATAGTTCACCAAATCCAAAGTTATGTTCACCACTTATACCAATGACACGATCAAATCCTAGTTCAAAGAAATTATAAAGATTTTCTCGAACGTTTGGTGTATCTAATTTATTAACTGCAACGATTACTTTTTTTCCACTTCTTTTTAATATATCTCTTATTTGATAGTCTTCAATAGTTAATTCGCTTTTTCCATCCACAACAAAAACAATAACATTTGATTCTTCTATAGCAATTTCTGCTTGAATCTTAATGCTATCGCTCATTTTATTATTTGATGCTTCAATTCCTCCAGTATCAATTAAATAAAACGAATAATCACGGTAGTTAACTGTTCCGTAAATTCGATCTCTTGTTACCCCAGGGGTATCAAGAGTAATTGATTTTTTTTCACCAATTAAACGGTTAAATACAGTACTTTTACCAACGTTAGGTTTACCAATTATGCAAACTGTTTTTTTCATATTACCTCTTAATCATTTAAATAATCTCCATAAAAATTATCATATCTTTTACTAACTAAAATTCGATGGCTATTTATTGGTAGTCTTGTAACTGGATCAATTACTTGTCCATTTGTTTCAGCTGAATATTCTAAGTCATCAATTAATCTTTGAACAGTTATTTCATATGTTTCACAAGGAATTGACTCAACACCTAGTGATGTATTAACATTACAAGTTGTTTGGTTCCATACAACTTTACTATAGTTGCTTATTCCCCATTGCGCCGCAGCGTTTTCGATACCTTGAATTTTTTTTGTTAAAGCTGCAGCTCTTTGGTTATCAGCAACTTTAGTAATTGTTGATGCGGTTAGAGCAACAATCAATCCAACAATGATTATAGCAACAAGCAATTCAACAATAGTAAAACCTTTTTTGTTATTCATTAATACCATCTCCTTTAATAGAAAAATCAATTATATCATAAATTTCATCGCGACCTTTTTTATTAATTGATGAAAATAAAATTAAACTGTCGGTATCTTGAAGTCTTAATGTTTCTTTAATAATTTTGATTTGTTTTTCACGACTTAATTTACTTACTTTATCATATTTAGTAGCAATAATTGTAACTGGTAAATTAAAATGTTTTATATAATCATACATTAATTTATCATCTTCATTAGGTTTATGACGGAAATCAATTAATAAAAATGTTCTTGCTAAATATTCTCTAGATTGTAAATATTCTTCAATCATTAATCCAAATTTTTTTTGTTGTTGTTTATTAACACTTGCATAACCATATCCCGGAGCATCAACAACATAAAATTCATGATTTACTAAATAAAAATTTAATGTTTGAGTTTTTCCTGGTTTATTACTAGTTCGGGCATAATTTTTTCGATTAATAAGTGTATTAATTAAACTGCTTTTTCCAACGTTACTTCTTCCAAGAAGCAAAAATTCAGGTAATGGATCAGTCGGATACTGACTAGTTCTAGTTGCTAATACAGCAAGTTCGGCATAATCTATTTTCATTTATTTTTCCTCTTTTCGTTATTCTTCATCATTTTTTAATTTTACTAAAACAACTCGTGGTTTAGATCCGTTTGGTGGGCCAACTATTCCTCTTTCTTCAAGTAAATCAATAATTCTTGCTGCTCGATTAAAGCCCAAACGATATTTTCTTTGTAAAGACGAAGCACTTACTGTACCACTTCTTAGGGCAAAGTCAACTATTTCGTCATATAATGGATCTTCATATTCTTCACCACCACTTACTGGATCAAGTTTTGTTGTGTTAATTAAAGATGATTCATCAAACTTGGCTTCTCGGTTACTAGTAACAAAGTCAACCAATCTTTTTATTTCATTATCAGAAATAAATGTACCTTGAATTCTAATTGGAGAATTTTCTCCCATTGGTAAATAAAGCATATCTCCCTTACCAAGAAGTTTTTCTGCTCCTTGCATATCAAGTATTGTTCTTGAGTCAATTCCGCTACTTACAGAAAATGACAAACGAGAAGGTATATTTGCCTTAACTATTCCGGTAATTACATCAGTAGATGGTCTTTGGGTTGCAACAATTAAATGAATTCCCGCAGCTCTTGCCATCTGAGTAATTCTCATAATTGAATCTTCTACTTCTTTAGCTGCAACCAACATTAAATCTGCTAATTCATCAATAATACAAACAATATATGGTAGAGGCATGATACTCTCATTAGGATATTTTCGTTGTTCTTTTTCTAAATATTCATTATAAGAAGCAATGCTTTTACACTCTTTTTCTTGGAATAACGTATATCTATTTTCCATTTCTTCAACTAATTTTTTTAAAATAATATTTGCTCTTTTAGGATCAGTTACAACTGGATATAGCAAATGCGGAATACTTTTATAATTAGATAATTCAACTTTTTTAGGATCGACTAGAACAAGTTTAACTTGTTCATCTGTATAACGCATTAAAATTGAAGCTATAAAACTATTTATACAAACTGATTTACCTGATCCTGTTGAACCAGCAACTAATAGATGCGGCATTCTAGTTAAATCAGCTGTCATAATATTACCCATCAAATCTTTACCCAAAACAACTAAGATATTAGATCCTTCCATGTGTTTTGGAACATTCTCTAATACTTCTCTAATTGGAACTGGACTAATAACACGATTTGGTATTTCTATTCCAACAGTACTTTTTCCCGGAATTGGAGCCATTATTCTAACATCTTTAGCCGCTAGAGCTAAAGCTATTTCTCGATTAATATTGACAATTCGACTTAATTTAGTTCCAGCACGTACTTCAACTTCATATTGAGTAACTGCAGGTCCTTCATGAATATTTACTACTTTACCATATAATTGAAAATCTTCTAAAACTCGTTCAATAACAACTTTATTATTTCTTAAATATTCAGTTGAATCACTTTTACGAGTATTAGTTGGATTATCAAATATATCAATTGGAGGTAAAACATATTGACCATCATGATTAACTTTAGCCATGACAATTTGTTCTTCCTTTGTGCCTTCAATAATTGGTTTCTTGTTTAAATCAGCAACGCTAGTTATTACTACTTTATCATCTTCTTTTTCTTGATCAACTTTGACTTTTTTATCTTTTTTAGGACGGTTTCTAAATTTAGATATTCCTTCACCAATTTTTCGAATAATATCACCTAATGTAATATCAAATAACATAACCAATCCAAAGACACCTAAAACAATTACAACAAGTTTTGTACCTTCAACTGCAAATAAGGATACAAATACCCATGAAAATAATGCGCCAATAAATCCGCCACCAACACTAATTGCAACATCTTTATTACTAACCGCATCCATAAAATTATCATAGGTTGTGCTAAACACTTCATTTGTTGTTAAACCAGAATTAGATATTAAAGTCGCATGAGAAAAAGTTAAAATTACAATTACAATTATAAAAAAACCTATTGCTCTACTTGTAAAAAAATCAGGCATACTTCTTTTGCCCACCATATATATACCTAATGCTAATAAACTAATTAATAAAATATAAGGATGATTTCCCATTAAAAATATTGCAAAATTGTGAACAATTTTACCAACTAATCCAAAAGGACCAATTCCCATAATTGAAAATAATATTAATAACAGACCATTTAATTCAATTCCATAACGAAATGGTTTTGATTGTGTTTTTCTTTTTCTTCCGCGTTTTGCCATATCATTCACCATATTCATTATAATATAAAAGATTGTTAATTACAATTATTGTTTTATTTTACCGTCTAGACTAAATGACTTAGCATCTTCGATTAACACTGGTACAATTGAACCGATTTCAATTTTTTCCCCAGAAACATTAACAACTTTTAAAGACTCAGTATAACCCATATATTTATTTAAATCTTTTTCACTTAAACTAACAATCAAAACTTCTACAACTTTATTCAACAATTTTTTGTTATTATTTAATGAATAATCATTAACTTTTTTATTTAATACTTGAAGCCTATCTTCTTTTACTTTTAATTCAATTTCATCAATCATTTTAGCTGCGGGTGTGTTTTCTCTTGGTGAATAAACAAAAGTAAAAGCTCCATCAAATTGACACTCATCTACTAAAGATAAAGTTTCATTAAAATCTTCATCTGTTTCATTAGGAAAACCCACGATTATATCTGTTGTGATAGCTATATTTGGTATTTCTTTTTTTAATTTATTAAATAATTCTATATAATTTTCTTTTGTATATCTTCTACCCATTAATTTTAATATTTTATTACTTCCTGATTGAACTGGTAAGTGAACACTGTTCATTACATTTGAATTATCTTTAATTACTTTGATCATCGCATCAGTAAAATCCCAAGGATGACTAGTAACAAATCTTAAACGATTAATTCCAGTGTTACAAACTAATTGTAATAGTTGGGCAAAATCAATTTCATCATCACGATCTTTTCCATAAGCATTAACATTTTGACCTAATAAAGTAACTTCTTTATATCCAATACTGATCAAATCATTTACTTCTTTAATAATATCTTCGTGTTTTCGACTACGTTGTTTTCCTCTTGTATAAGGAACTATACAGTATGTACAAAACTTGTCACAGCCATACATAATATTAACCCAAGCTGTAACTTTTGAATCAGGATTAGCTTTAATATTTTCAATAATTTCATTACTATTACTAACAACGTTGATATTTAATTTTGGGTTTAAATTGATTAACATATTACTTAATTCGTGTTTATTATGTGTTCCAATTACAATATCTATATAATTGTGCTTTTGTAATATTTCATCACAAACACTTCTCTCTTGAGCCATACAACCACAAATACAAATAATTGTTTCTGGTTTATTTTTCTTTAGATGTTTACACCTGCCCAAAAAACCAAAAACTTTATCATGAGCATTCTCTCTAATTGCACAAGTATTTAATATAACTAAGTCAGCATCTTCCATATTCTCTGTTTGGCTAAAACCAAGATTCTCAACCAAATACTTAATTTCTTCTGAATCATGCATATTCATTTGACAACCATAGGTTCGAATAAAGTATTTTTTTCCAAGGTAAAAATCCGATATATTAATATCTTCTATATATGTAAATTCGATTTTATTATTATCTCTTTTTTTTGCTTCAATCATATCTGGTAGCTTCATAATATCACTCCAGTGGTAATTATATCATAACTCATTTATTTTATTAAATGTTTATGATAGAATTAAACTATGGAGGAATTAAAATGATTAAAGAATTTAAGAGTTTTATCAATCGTGGAAATGTCGTTGACTTAGCAGTTGGGGTTATGATTGGAGGAGCATTTGGTAAAATAATCACATCAATTGTTGATGATTTATTTATGCCTTTAATTGGTGGATTAATAGGTGGAGTAAAATTTAGCAGTCTTTCATTTAGTATAGGTGAATCAATCATTAAATATGGAATGCTTATTCAAAATATTGTTAATTTTATCTTAATTGCTATATTTTTATTTATTGTTGTAAAAGCTTTAAATAAAATGAAACCAAAAAAAGTTGAAGAAGAAGCCAAAGCTGTTCCCGCAGCAGATGTTGTTCTTTTAACTGAAATTCGCGATTTGTTAAAAAAGAATAAAAAATAGTGTTGCTTATGAATAAGAAGATTAAAGTAATCATTATTGGAGTAATCATTTTATTACTTATTGGAGTAATGGTTTTTTTATTAAGTAAAAAAGAAAATAATAATGATGAACCAAATCAACTATATTGTTCTGTTAGCGAAAAAAATAGCGAAAATGGTTTTGAACTTAAAACTGAATACTTCGTTGATTTTGATTTAATAACCAACGAAGTAACTAAGAGTAAAATATCTAAGACAATTGTTTCTAATGTCGAAGAATTAACAAACTATTTTAAAAACAATACATTAGATAATTATCGTTCAATGAATGAAAGATATGGTGGGATTACTACTGAAACTAAAAGTGATAGTAATAATATGACTGTAATTGCTTATTTTGATTTTACTAAAGTTGACCATGAAGCATTTTTAAAAGATTATCCAACCTTACAATCTTATAAAAGTATTGATGGAAAGTTATTACTTGGTGGCCTTAGATCTTTATATGAAGCTGAAAAAGCATCATGTGAAATGATAATTAAATAAAAAAATAAATCTTAATGATTTATTTTTTTTTGGTATAAACTTGATCGTTTGAATGAACAACTGTTTTAAATTCATTATATCCAACAATAACCGCTTTTTTAAATTTTATGAGTTTGTTTTTTAGCGATTCTTTTTGTGGTATTGGTTTAGATAATGGTTTTTGATATCCAAGATCAACTTCCGGTGTTGTTTGATAATTTTCATAATCACTAAGTCCATAGTTTTTAATACCTATCTGTCTTACATGATTTAAAATAATCACTCTTTGATTCGATTCCATTGTAATCATTTTATTTTTTAATTGATTAAGTTTATTTTTTAGTTTTGCTTTTTTATAACGATTAATTAAACTGTTACTTAGTTCTCCACTTGCAATTATATTCTCAATTAATTGTACTCGATCATTTTCTAATGATCTTAATTTATTTAGTTCACCATGAATGAAAGTATAATCTTCTTTATTACCAATAATCTTGTATTTTGCAGCATTTGTATAATAATAGACTGGTTTTTGTTTATGACGAGTTTTTAAAGCACTAAGGGTTTTTCTGACTAATTCTCTTTTAGCAACCAGTTCTAAATAACTATCATCTCTATTTGTAAAAAAAAGTTCATAAATATAAATATCAGTATCATATTCCTCCTTTTCATTTTGATATAAAGCAATAATTCTTTGACTTAAATCATATTCAAATTCATATAAATTCATGTTAAAAACTCCTTTGCCGTTTATTATAGCACATTTTTATGATTTTGAAAAAAAAAATTTATTTGGTAATATCAGTAAACTTGACTAATTATAATACTACTCTATAATAATCTTTAGGAGGTTTTTCTCTATGAAAAAAGAAATAATGACAAATGAAACTAAAATTGGTAACTTACTTGAAAAATTCAGTCTAAAGGTTAAACAAAGCCAAGAAACTGAAGAACATATTGAAGAGTTCTTATCTGAATTAATCAATCACGATTTGATTGGTGCTGATGAATTATATGATGTTGAAACATATGCATCTATTGTTACAGCCTTTAATATTTACGCTAAAACTAGCTTAGATGAAGAAACAAAGAAAGTCTTAAAATTTTCTTGTATAAAAACAATTATAAATGCCATAAATAAGAAAAAAGGCAAAGCATATACTAAAACTCAAGTTGGTAATGAACAATAACTCTATTGAGTTATTGTTTTTTTATTGTAACTAATTTACAGATTAATAATAATTAATCTTAATCTATCTATATTATTTGCTATAATATAGATAAGGAGAATAATTATGGAAGATTTATTTAGTTTATTACCAGCTCCATCATTTAATTTTATTCCTGGCCTAATTATATTTTTTGTCATAACTATTATTATGGTTGGTGTTTTTTTATATATCTCATATTTAATAAAAATTAAAACTGTCAGGATTGGTACTCTCCAAGCTCTAAAAGAGTGGGACAAAGAAAAAATTGATAAAAATGTTGAAGAAAAAAAGATTGTACCATAACAATCTTTTTTATTTATATAATCTTTATTATTTGACAACTGAAATATCTATTGATGTGTAATTACAATTTGGACAAACTTGTTTTTTACTGATTAATTTTTCATTATTTTCTTTTTTACTTAAAAAAAAGTTAACACTATGAACTATTTTCTGGTTGCTTTCTATTCCACATTTGGCACATCTTACTTTTTTTAATACAACTTTTGTCATATTATACCTCCTTTTCTTGGAAATTTTGAAAGCATAATTAATGTTATAAATATATTTAGATTATTGATTTCAATCTTTTTGTTCCCCAATTGTTTAGTAACTTATCAAAAATAAAATTAATTATTAATAAAAACAAAGAAATACATACAGATATGTTTACAAAAGATATCTTATCAAATCCTTTTATAAATTGCGATGCCGTTAGTATTAATATAAATATAAGCATTGGTCCCAAAATAGTTATCACTGAACTCAAACTTTGTTTGACTACAACTTGATCATTGATTGCATCCATTTT
>LFRM01349827.1_pt1 | contig 13331 bp, 14 predicted proteins | sample 618341 | NCBI WGS metagenome assembly LFRM01 (sample SAMN03654438, study PRJNA283298) | anaerobic digester metagenome | isolation source: pool of bioreactors CSTR01a, CSTR02a, and CSTR03a thermophilic anaerobic... | place: Denmark: Kgs. Lyngby | collected 2014-05-21 | reverse complement strand
ATAATTACAATTTCGGCATTTCTTTCCGCAATTCCGTACAACATATTCTCCATAATCTGGTTTGCCCTTGTGGTATCGATTGTGCCTATCAGGGGGACAATGAGAATGCTGTCCAATAGGGGAATAACGGGAGTGGAAAGCTCGATTATGGCCTTTTGCTGCTTATTGATCATTTCCAGCCGCTTATCCAGGAAAACCCTGGCCATTTCCGTCCGGCCCCGGATAATGTGGATGTTTGCCTCCCGGAGGAACGCAAGGGCGGTCCTTGGCGTATCATACCAGCGCTTAAGTGCGTAGTCCCATAGAACTGTAGTCAAAGCACCCAGCATAATCCGGAAAAAGTTTTCACTAACACCCATCTTTACAAGGCGGTTGGCTTCCCGCTGGGCAACGCTGTCCCAGGTATCGGGAGTCCCGTCGCCAATACCCTCAAGAAGGGCGTCCAGCCAGCTTTCCAAGCTTTCCCGTTCAACGATTTGTGCCGTTTCATACTCCTTATTCTTGGAAATTTTCTGTTCCCATTCAAGAATAAGAGTTTGTTTGTCTTTTTCGACGTCGATCAAAGCCTGTTTCAAAATATTCCGGTCCATTAATATAAACCTCCTAAAGTATTAACAGGTTGAAATATAATTGGAAAATAAAGTCTGAAACGTTATTTCTATCAAAACACAGAAATTCCTGTCTGTTTGTTCTTGAAAGTTGAAAAAGCTATAATTCAAATCTCCGGGTTTTCGTTTTTTTCGGTGATAGTGTATACTTAATTGGGGCAAACGAGATGTTAAAAAAATTTTATGTGTTTGTCCTTTAAGCAGTGGACACCACTGCCGGCTCCCTTTAGGACAGCTCTTCCCTGTCATTCCATGGACCAGGTGTTGTCTACTTTGCAAAATTTGAGAAGGAATTTACATGACAAGCGGGGGTGTCTCCTCTGTTGCCGGAAAAGTCCTGCCAGGGAAGATTAAACGGTTTTTGGTGAGTATGATACGATAGGGAAGAAAGGGTACGAATGCCCGGGGTAAATGGGGTACAGGTGCGGTCTCGGGTAACACCATATCCTTCTTGAGTTTATTCTGTGGGGTGAGGAAGTTGTCACTCATTGATGATTTGCAGCGGGTTTTTCCCAGACTGCAGCTCAATCCTACAATTGAGGGTACAATGATCAAGCTGGCAGAAGAAGTCGGAGAAATGAGTGAAATTGTGGGCAAAATCAGGGGTATGTCAGGAGAAGATAAAGAGAAGGCGCTAATAAAACTGCTCAGCAGAGACATGGGTCGGGAAATTTCCGAAGCTCTGGGAACGGAAGGCCCCGTTGACAAGGATTTACTGGGCCGGATAGCGGACGATTATTCTGCCCGCAGGGTAAAAGCCCTCGCCGAGGGAGTTTCCCAGGAGGATATCGAGGTATGGATAGCCAGGGAGCTGCTGGATGTAATGCAGACCTGTGCTACTTTTGCCTATCAATTGGATGTTGACATGGAGAAGCTTCTCGCAGAGCACCGGGAAAAGCTTATCAAGCGGGGATATCTGAAAGAGTAAGGGGAGGACGCACCGACGTAAGATATCCTTCGCTTGGCTCAGGATGACACAGCTGTAGACGAAATACTGGTAAACAAAAGGTTGGTGTAATAATTGACACTTAAGGCCCTTGTTGTATTCGGCACCCGCCCGGAAGCCATTAAAATGGCCCCTCTTGTTTCCGCATTAAAAAGAAAAGAACAGGTACATACACTGGTAGCTGTTACGGCCCAGCACAGGGAAATGCTGGACCAGGTGCTGGATTTGTTCGGGATTGTCCCCGACTATGACCTGAATATAATGAGTCACGGCCAGACCCTGGCAGACATTACAGGCAGGGTGGTTTCCGGGATGCAGGAGATCATTGACAAAGAAAAGCCTGATATAGTATTTGTCCACGGGGATACGACTACCACTTTTGCTTCGGCTCTTGCCTCCTTTTACTGTAAGACACCTGTGGGCCATGTTGAAGCCGGCCTGCGGACCCGTGACAAGTATTCACCTTTTCCCGAGGAAATGAACAGGCGCCTCACCGCCGGCCTAACAGATTTCCATTTTGCCCCCACTGCAGCTGCCAAAAATAATTTGCTGGCCGAGGGGATCAACGGAGGGGATATTTTTGTTACGGGCAATACGGTTATCGACGCCCTCCTCAGCAGGGTGAGAGGTGATTACCGCTTCAGCAGTCCCATACTCAACAGGGTTCTTTCCGGACAAAAAAAGATCATCCTCGTTACTGCCCACAGGAGGGAAAACTGGGGTCAGCCCATGGAAAATATTTTTCTTGCCCTGCGGGATATTGCAACTGCTTTTAAGGATATTGAAATTATTTTTCCCGTACACAAAAACCCGGTGCTTCAGGATTTGGCCGCCCGTATCCTGGGGGATTGCCAGGGAGTCAACCTGGTACAGCCTATGGATTATGAACCTTTTGTTAATTTAATGGCCAGGAGTCACATCGTCCTCACTGACTCAGGGGGACTTCAGGAAGAAGCTCCTGCCCTTGGGAAACCGGTACTGGTCATGCGCACGGTTACTGAACGCCCCGAGGCCGTGGATGCGGGGACAGTAAGGCTGGTGGGGGCAGACAGAAAGCTTATCTTTGAAGAAACGGCACGGCTGCTTACGGACAGTGAGGTTTATAATGAAATGGCAAAGGCAGCCAATCCCTACGGGGACGGGCATGCCTCAGAGCGGATTACAGGCTGGGTCCTCAACCGTTTTAACCTGAGCCCCGGCATGCCCCTTGAATTTTCATCCAGCGCAGGGGAAAATTAATTAAATTTGCTTAAAAAAACACGAAAAATTTTTGCTGTATAAAAGGATTTCCCCTTGCTTAGAAGAATTACTATGAGTATCCTGGTATACCAAATACCTGTCAACCAAATAAGGGTATTTCAGGTAACTCACCCACATAATTGTTTTTTTTTGGGGAAAAATTTAACTTGAGTATTTTTGCCCCTGTTTTTGTGGGGTACAGCGGAAATCCAGTCCGGTAGTTTTGCGGTTGGAGGAGGATATTCCTGCCCTGTTGAGAAAAGCTGGAGCTTGGGGGTGAGTGCCTGTGAAGAACGAAAGGCTAAAAACCGCATTAAAGCACGCAAATGTAGGAGTTGCTTTTGGTGTCGGGATGGCTCTTCGCCTGGCAATTTTCTATTACGGAGGCAATTGGATAGACGGCAAACTGGGAACTAAACCCTGGTTTGCTTTTGCTGGGATTTTACTGGCAATAGGGTTGTCTTTTCACCATTTGCTGACTGAAATGATTAGTACTAATACGAGAGGCAGTGATGATGAGACCACCCGAAAAGAAGAAAAATAACCGGGGCCTCTGTAATTATGATTATTGAATTTCTTAAAGGTTTGGCGTTTGGTACTTCAGTCAGCATTTTTAATTATTACCTGACAGTCCGGCTTCTTTCCAACTGGGGGGGCAGCGTACATAAGGGAAAGAGCCGGGTCACGGTGGTATTTATTATTCGCTATGCCTTGAACTTCCTGACGTTATTTCTTGTCTACAAAAACGTTCCCATGCTCGTTGGTGCCGCTATAGGGTTGACGATGGTCAAGAACGTATTATTCTTTAAATATCTCATTAAGAGAAGGGGGTGAGGAAAGATTGGAACATGCAGCAGGTTATCTGTTTCATATTGGGCCGCTTGGAGTGACCAGCCATGTAACCACCATGTGGGGTATCATGGCAGTAATTGCAATTATCAGTTTTGTCGCTACGCGCAACATGCAGCGCCAGCCTTCAGGGGTCCAGAATATCGTAGAAATGGTTGTTGAAGCTTTACTTAACTTTTTCGGAGACATATTAGGCGAGAAAAAAGCCAGAAAATTTCTGCCATTTCTTGCTACCTTGTTTTTGTTTATTCTTTTCTCCAATTATTCGGGTCTGCTGCCGGGTGCAGGCCACATAACCGGACTGGCGGCACCTTCATCAACGTGGAGTGTGACAGCCGGCCTGGCTATTTGTGTGTTTTTTGCCACCCATTTTTATGGGGTCAGGGCTCATGGGATAAGGTATTTTAAGTCTTTTACCCAGCCCATAATATTTTTGCTGCCGTTAAATATTGTTGAGCAGTTTGTGCGTCCGCTGTCATTATCCCTCAGGCTTTTCGGGAATATCTACGGTGAGGAAATGACTCTGGCGGTATTGTTGTCACTGGTTCCCTATTTTGTACCCATAACCATGATGGCTCTTTCACTGCTTTTTGGTTTAATCCAGGCAGTGGTATTTACCCTGTTGGCCTCAATCTATTTCCTTGAGGCTGTTGAGGAACACTAGATTTTAGTACTTTTAACTTTTTACAATTCAAAAACCAAAACCGATACAAAGAAAGGAGGGGGATTATCAATGGCAACAGGAGCAGGCCTTATCGCTATTGCAGCAGCATTGGCAATTTGTATTTCCACTATTGCTCCGGGATTGGGCCAGGGTATTGCAGCAGGTAAAGCATTGGAAGGTATGGCACGCCAGCCCGAAGCAGCAGGCGAAATCCGTACTTCAATGATCTTGGCACTGGCTTTTATGGAAGCCCTGACTATTTACGGACTGTTGATCGCATTCATGCTGTTAGGGAAGTTTTAAGCAGTATTATCGCTAAGGACCCTACTTGCAGGCGGCCCGGGTGGCCTACTCGGCCGCCCGTAGGGTATTTTAGTGGAAAAGAGGGGGCAGTGCTTTTATGAGTATCGACCTTAATACTTTGATTTGGGCTATCATAAACTTTTTCGTTTTGTTAGCCATTCTATATAAATTTTTATATAAACCCGTTCTAAATGTATTGGACAGCCGCAAAGAAGAAATAGCCAACAATCTATCTCATGCTGAAGCCTCCAGAAAAGAAGCAGAAGAGATGTTTTCTGACTATAAAAAGCAGCTGGAAAAAGCAACTCTTGAGGCTGCTGAAATAATCAACAAGGCAAACAAAACCGCTGAAGAGGCCAAGGATGAAATTATAGCTCAGGCCAGACAAGAGGCTGCAGCTATATCCGAAAAAGCACAAAAGGAAATAATCCGCGAAAAGGAAAAAGCTATGCAGGAAGTTCGCGACGAAATTGCAGGCCTTGCCGTCCTGGCAGCGGGCAAGGTGCTGGAAAAGAGCATTACCAAGGAAGACCACGAAAAGATGATCAGCGACTTTGTATCTCAGGTGGGTAATGTACAATGAGCAACAGGAGTCTAGCCCGCCGTTATGCCCAGGCATTATTTTTGAGTTCGCAGGAAAAGGACATGCTCAATGAAGTAGAGGCGGAACTGAAGATGGTTGTAAAAACTATCGAGGACAGTGAACAGCTCGCAGCAATTATCAACAGGGATGTTATTTCCCCTGATGAAAAGAAGGCTCTCCTGGTCAAAGTTTTTGACGGCAAAATTTCTTCCCAAACAATGAACTTCATTAAACTGGTTTTAGACAAGCGCCGTGAAAAATATCTTCAGGAAATGCTGGTTGAGTATACCATTCTTGCGAATACTGCCAGGAATATGCTTGAGGCTGAAGTTAGGACAGCCGCGGAATTGTCCCCCCGGCAGGAAGAGCAATTAAAGAAAAGTTTATCAGACTTTACCGGCAAGGAGGTTCTTTTAAAGATAGAGCTTGATCCAAGTCTCCTGGGTGGAGTGGTAATAAGAATCGGGGACAAGGTTTATGACGGAAGCGCCCGCCAGCAGCTTCAGTCCTTGAAGAAGCGGTTGGAATCTGTACATTTTGAGGGAGATAGGGGTGAAATTGCGACATGAGTATTCGGCCGGAAGAAATAAGTTCCATTCTCAAAAAAGAGATTGAACAATACGAAGCTGAAGTCCGGGTGGATGAAGTCGGTACCGTTATTCAAGTTAACGACGGTATTGCCAGAATATACGGTCTGAAAAACGTGATGGCCGGTGAATTGATCGAATTCCCCGGCGGAGTTTTTGGAATGGCCCAGAACCTGGAAGAAGACCATGTTGGGTGTGTTATCCTTGGTGATTTTGAGGGGATCCGTGAAGGTGACGAGGTTAAGCGTACAGGCAGGATTGTGGAAGTTCCTGTGGGGGAGGCTCTTATCGGACGTGTTGTAAACCCGTTAGGACAGCCCATTGACGGACAGGGACCCATTGAAGCCACAAAGTTCCGTCCCATTGAATTTAAGGCCACCGGTGTTATTAACCGTCAGCCTGTTAAAGAACCTCTCCAGACAGGTCTTAAGGCACTGGACGCCCTGGTTCCTATCGGGAGGGGCCAGCGTGAGTTAATTATTGGCGACCGCCAGACAGGTAAGACAGCCATTGCCGTTGACACAATTATCAATCAGAAAGACACCGATGTTATCTGTATTTATGTAGCTATCGGACAAAAAGCTTCCACTGTTGCCAACGTTGTTGAAAGACTGAAATCCACAGGGGCAATGGACTACAGTATTGTAGTTGCGGCTACAGCCAGTGAACCCGCTCCCATGCTCTTTATTGCCCCCTATGCCGGGGCGGCTATGGGTGAGGAGTTCATGTATAACGGAAAGCACGTTTTAATTATCTATGATGATTTGTCCAAGCAGGCAGCAGCCTACCGTGAACTTTCCCTGTTGCTCCGCCGCCCGCCGGGACGCGAGGCATATCCTGGTGACGTTTTCTACCTGCACTCCCGTTTGCTGGAGAGAGCCGCTAAACTCAGTGACGAAATGGGCGGAGGTTCATTGACTGCCCTGCCTATTATTGAGACCCAGGCAGGGGACGTTTCAGCATATATTCCTACCAACGTTATTTCTATTACTGACGGCCAGATTTACCTGGAAAGCGACCTTTTCCACTCCGGTGTACGTCCTGCTATCAACGCAGGTCTTTCAGTTTCCCGTGTTGGTGGGTCGGCACAGATTAAAGCCATGCGCCAGGTTGCAGGGCGTCTACGTCTGGATATGGCCCAGTATCGTGAACTCCAGGCTTTTACCCAGTTTGGTTCCGACCTGGACAAGGCTACACAGGCAAGGCTGGCCCGAGGTGAAAGAATGGTTGAAGTACTGAAGCAGGCCCAGTACCAGCCAATGGACGTTGCCGAGCAGGTGATGATTATCTTTGCAGGCACAAACGGCTTTTTGGATGATATAGCAGTTGGAGAAGTCCAGCGTTTTGAAAAAGAATTCCTGGAATTTGTCCGCAGTCAACGGGGAGAGGTGCTGAGCGAGATTAAGTCCAAGGGCAAGATCGATGACGAGTTGGATGCAAAAATCAGGAAAGCAATCGAGGACTTTAAAGGCACATTTACCCAGGGATAACCGGGAATTTGCCATTTAGCCTTTTACAAAGGTGGTGAAATGATTGGCTGAAAGTACCGGCGATATCAAACGTCGAATAAGAAGTATACAGAGTACCCAAAAGATTACCAAAGCCATGAAAATGGTTTCAGCAGCAAAGCTCCGCCGGGCACAGGAAAAGCTTTTGGCTTCCAGACCCTATGCGAAAAAACTGACGGAAGTTTTAGGGAGGCTTGTCCAGGGAGCAGGGGAATTTGAACACCCTCTCCTTGATGCCCGGGAGGAAGGTAAGATAGGGTGCGTGGTATTTACCGGTGACAGGGGACAGGCCGGCGGTTACAACGTAAACATTGTCCGCCTGGCCCAGGCTTATGTGGACAGCATGGAAAAAGATGCAGCTGAACTCATAGTCCTGGGGAGAAAGGGCCGGGATTATTTCCGTTTCAGAAATTACCCGATTATGCAGGACTACATCAATATCGGGGACGTTCCGACTTTTATCCAGGCCAAGGAACTGGCCAGGCAGCTGATGGAATGGTATCACGACGGCACACTCCGGGAAGTGCACCTGTTCTACCAGAAATTTCATTCTGCAATTCACCAGGTTCCCACACACATTCAGTTACTGCCTCTTGAGGCAGCAGCAGACAGTGAGGGGGCAGGGGAGGAAGTTGAATATATCTTTGAACCATCACCCGAAGGGGTTTTAGGCACGCTGCTTCCCAACTTTGTTGAAATACAGGTTTACCAAGCTTTACTTGACGCCAAAGCCAGTGAACACGGCGCAAGAATGACAGCAATGGGTTCAGCAACGGATAATGCTCAAGAGATGATTGAAAAGCTTACCCTTTCATTCAACCGTGCCCGCCAGGCAGCAATCACCAAAGAAATATCCGAAATCGTGGGCGGAGCGGACGCTCTTGAGAATGCCTGATAGAATAACCGGGGGAATACGTGTTTTTCGACAATCGAAGGGAGATTCCCCTGGATTAATCGGTAAGGAGGAGGGAAACGGACATGAATATGGGCAAAATTGTTCAGGTTATCGGGCCTGTTGTTGACGTGGAGTTCGAGCCTGGAAAGCTGCCTGAAATATATAACAGTATTTTGGTTCGCACTGAAGACCAGCCCGAGGAGATGCGGAATATTGATGTACATCTTGTTCTTGAAACTCTCCAGCATTTGGGCAACAACAGAGTTCGCTGCGTGGCCATGGACGCCACTGACGGTTTGCAGCGGGGTATGGTTGCGGCAGATACCGGTGAGGCAATCAGTGTTCCTGTAGGCGAAGAGACCCTGGGCAGAATGTTTAACGTTATTGGGGAGGCAATAGACGGGAAAGAAACCCCCGATACAGGGAAAAGGTATCCAATCCACAGACCTGCCCCTACTTTTGAAGAGCAGAACCCCACAACTGAGATGCTGGAAACAGGAATCAAGGTTATTGACCTTCTCTGCCCCTATGCAAAGGGCGGCAAGGTTGGTTTGTTTGGGGGCGCAGGTGTAGGAAAGACTGTTTTGATTCAGGAACTTATCCGTAACATTGCCTACGAGCACGGCGGGTATTCCGTATTCGCCGGTGTTGGTGAGCGTACCCGTGAAGGTAACGACCTGTGGCTGGAAATGAGCGAGTCCGGGGTTATTGAAAAAACGGCTCTCGTGTTCGGCCAGATGAACGAGCCTCCGGGGGCCAGGATGCGTGTTGGTCTTACAGGTTTGACCCTGGCTGAATATTTCCGTGACGAAGCAGGCCAGGACGTTCTCCTGTTTATTGACAACATCTTCCGTTTCACCCAGGCAGGTTCCGAAGTGTCCGCACTTCTGGGCCGCATGCCTTCCGCTGTAGGTTACCAGCCTACCCTGGCAACTGAAATGGGTGAACTCCAGGAAAGGATTACTTCTACAAAGAAAGGTTCCATTACGTCGGTTCAGGCTATTTACGTTCCTGCTGACGACTTGACGGACCCTGCTCCGGCAACCACATTTGCTCACCTGGACGCTACAACGGTTTTGTCCAGGCAGATTGCAGAATTGGGTATTTACCCTGCTGTGGACCCTCTTGACTCCACATCAAGAATTCTTGACCCCCATGTGCTGGGCCAGGAGCATTATGACGTGGCCAGAAATGTACAGAGCGTCCTCCAGCGTTATAAAGAGCTTCAGGATATTATTGCTATCCTGGGTATGGACGAACTGGCAGAAGAGGATAAGCTGATTGTTGCCAGAGCCCGTAAGATCCAGCGGTTCCTGTCACAGCCCTTCTTCGTGGCAGAAGCATTTACGGGTACTCCTGGTGTTTACGTTCCCATTAAAGAAACCATCCGTGGTTTCAAGGAGATCCTTGAGGGTAAACATGATAATCTACCGGAGGATGCGTTCTTCATGTGCGGCACCATTGAAGAGGCTGTAGAGCAGGGCAAGAGAATTATGGAACAATAGAAGGGTGCTGATGATAATGGCTGACAAAATCATTCAAATGGAGGTTGTTACCCCGGAAAAGCATGTTTGTTCCCTGGAAACAGAGTCCGTGATTGTACCGGCCTTTGAAGGGTATCTCGGGGTATTGCCAAACCATGCACCTCTCATTACCCAGCTGGGGATTGGCGTCGTCACCTACAAAGTAGGAGGCGAAAAAAAGAAAATGGCAATCACCGGCGGCTTTATGGAAGTAGCTGACAATAAAATGGTTATCCTGGCTGATACAGCCGAGCTTGCTGAAGAAATAGACGTTGAAAGGGCAGATGCTGCCAGGGAAAGAGCAGAACGCAGGCTCCAAGAGAAAACTGATGATTTGGATTATGTAAGGGCACAGGCTTCTCTGCAGAGGGCAAAAGCAAGACTGGAAGCAGCAGGCAAGTTAAAAGAGAATAAACACTGACGGGGTCAGGCCCCACCAATCAATTTACAAAACGCTCCTCAGGGGCGTTTTTTTTCTGGGAAACACTTATCTTGTATAAGCGGGCGTGTCATCCTGAGCGTAAGCGAAGGATCTTATGCTGGACTTCAACGGCGTGGTCACCCTGAGCGTAAGCGAAGGGTCTTACGCTGTGCATACCTTAAGATCCTTCGTCGGCTGTGCCTCCTCAGGATGACAGGGAAAAGGTACGCCCTTCCTCAGGATGACCCCATCATTGTCATCCGCAAGCGGTATGTCATCCTGAGCAAAGCGAAGGATCTTATTCCGGCGCAGTACTTCAAGATTCTTCGTCGGCTATGCCTACTGCTGGTTGCAGGGATTGTAACCGGATGTGGCGGTGGCGGGGAGGAAACATCAGAGGCTGATGATGTTATTAAGATCGGTGTGTTCGAGCCTCTGACCGGTGCCAATGCTGCAGGTGGGGAACTGGAAAAGGAAGGGATAGAGCTGGCAAATAAGCTGTATCCCGAGGTACTGGGCAAGAAGGTTGAACTTGTGGTAGTTGACAACAAGTCCGACAAAGCAGAAGCAGCTTCTGCTGCTGCCCGTCTCATTGAAAAGGATAATGTCTGTGCAATTATCGGTTCCTGGGGTTCCGCATTTTCCATTTCCGCCGGTAATATCATCAAGGAAAATGAGGTTCCCTGTGTAGGGGCTTCCTGCACCAACCCCCTTGTAACCCAGGGCAATGATTGGTACTTCCGTGTCTGCTTCATTGACCCCTTCCAGGGTAAAGTTATGGCCAGGTATGCCTACAACAACCTGGGAGCCAAAAAGGCTGCCATAATTCAGGAAGTATCCAATGACTATGCTGTTGGTTTGGCCAGCTTCTTTAAAGAAGAGTTTACAAAACTTACCGGCGATCCTAATGCTGTTGTTGAAGTCTCCAACTACCAGACCAATGACACTGACTTTACCGCCCAGTTGGGCAACGTTAAAGCCAAAAACCCAGATGTTATCTTTGCTCCCGGAAACTTTACCGAGTCTGCTCTCATTATTAAACAGGGTAGACAGCTTGGAATCGATGTGCCTTTCATCGGCGGTGATACCTGGGAAGTACAGGAATTCTTATCGGTAGGCGGCGAACAAGTTGAAGGTGCTGTCTTCTCAACATTCTTTGATCCTTCATATACCTTCACTCCCGAGTCGGAAAAATTCCTTGAAGCCTTTAAGGAAGAATACCCGGACAGGGAACCGGCAGCTGTTACCGCTCTTGGTTACGATGCCTACATCCTGATTCTCGATGCTATCGAACGCGCAGGTTCTGCTGACCCGGCTGCAATTCGTGATGCCCTTGCTGAGACCAAAGGATTTGAAGGGGCAGCAGGTGTCATTACCCTTGACGAAAATGGAGACGCAGTTAAAGATGCTGTAATTAAGACCGTTAAGGACGGAAAATTTGTCTTCATGGATGTTGTGAAAGCTGATTAGTACCATATTCAACAAAATGTAAAAAGCAAATGCCGTATATCAAAACTACTTCGGCAAGCTGTGCTTGCCGAAGTGTTTTGATGGTTTTTTCGGTAAACATTCAATGGTGGTGATAGTTAATGCTGCAGCATTTGGCCAACGGGGTGTCGCTTGGCAGCCTTTATGCCTTGATTGCTATAGGATACACTATGGTTTACGGAATCTTAAGATTGATTAATTTTGCCCACGGGGACATTTTTATGATGGCCCTTTATTTTGCCTTTTTTGGGATTGCCGCCTTTCACCTTCCCTGGCCGGTTGCTTTCGTCATGGTTATCCTGGCTACGACTCTCCTGGGAATGGCTATTGAACGCACGGCGTACAAGCCCCTGCGGGATGCTCCCAAGAATTCTATTTTGATATCGGCAATTGGTGTATCCTTTTTGCTGGAGAACTTTGCCACATACGTTTTTTCCGGCAAGCCAAAAACGTTTCCGGGAATAGCATTCTTTTCTCAATTTATTTCCCTCGGGGGTGTTGAAGTTCCGTGGATTAACCTTTATATACCGGTGGTCAGGGTCCAGGTAGTTACTTTCTTTATACCGGTGGTCACCATTATTTTTCTTGCAGTCCTTCTTTACATCATTAACCATACTAAACTGGGTATGTCCATGCGTGCCGTTTCCAAAGATTATGAAACGGCAAGTGTGATGGGGATAGACGTTGACAAGGTAATCACGTCAACCTTCGCTATCGGTTCGGGGCTGGCTGCAATCGGTGCCGTTATGTGGGGAGTCAGGTATCCCCCCGTGTGGCCAATGATGGGGGTAATGCCCGGTCTAAAATGCTTTATCGCCGCAGTAGTCGGCGGTATCGGAAATGTACCGGGGGCAGTTCTTGGAGGGTTCATCCTGGGAATGGGAGAAATACTCCTGGTTGCCTCACTGCCGTCCCTGACCGGATATCGAGATGCCTTTGCTTTTATTCTCCTGATTTTAATTCTCTTATTCCGGCCGACAGGAATACTGGGCGAAAAAACAACCGAGAAGGTGTAAACCATGAAGAAGCAAGATATTATACTTTCAATCGTACTCATAGTAGGGCTCTTTGTATTTGTGCTGGTGGCAGATAAATTCTTTGACTCATATATCCGGCGGGTACTAAACCTCTGTGCCATTTATGCCATTTTGGCCTTATCTATGAACCTGATCAATGGTTTTACCGGACTATTTTCCTTGGGGCATGCAGGTTTTATGGCTCTCGGCGCCTATATGGTAGGTATGTTTACGGTGCCTGTGGAAATGCGGCCGTCTATTTACTTTCTTGAGCCTATGCACCCTGCAATTGCAGGTATTGAAATGTCCTTCGTAGAGGCACTCCTTGCCGGCGGGCTGCTGGCAGCCTTTGTGGCTTTCCTGATTGGTGCCCCTGTCCTGAGGTTAAAGGATGACTACCTGGCTATTGCTACCCTGGGCTTTTCAGAAATTATCAGGATAGTAATTACCAATCTGCAGAACATTACCAACGGTTCCCTTGGTATTAAGGGTATCCCTCCTATAGCCAATCTCTGGTGGATTTACGGTACCCTTGTGGTGACAGTAGTGTTTATTGCCCTGCTGATTAACTCCAGCTACGGCCGGGCATTTAAAGCAATACGTGAAGATGAGATTGCTGCGGAAGCTATGGGAATCAACCTTTTCAAACATAAGATGATGTCTTTCATGATCGGGGCCTTCTTTGCCGGAGTTGCCGGCGG
>LFRM01219641.1_pt1 | contig 13334 bp, 7 predicted proteins | sample 618341 | NCBI WGS metagenome assembly LFRM01 (sample SAMN03654438, study PRJNA283298) | anaerobic digester metagenome | isolation source: pool of bioreactors CSTR01a, CSTR02a, and CSTR03a thermophilic anaerobic... | place: Denmark: Kgs. Lyngby | collected 2014-05-21 | reverse complement strand
GCCTGGACAGGGTCCGTATCCTGGAATTCATCAACTAAGAGATGGGTAAACCTTTTTTGGAAATAGCGGCGCACCTCAGGGTTTTCCTTGAGAAGTGAGGCTGTCAGCAGCAGCAGGTCCTGGAAGTTTAGTTTTGATTTTTCAGCTTTGAGGTTTTGGTAGGACTCAACTGCCGGCAGTACAAAACTCACCAGAATATAATGACAGTATTCCCTCCACTGTTGCAGAGCAGGTAGTATAAAGCGATCCTTTAAATCTTCAAAGGCAGCTTCAACACTTTCGGCAGTATCCTTATCATCCCAGCGGTTCTTAACAGCCTTGGGTTTGCGGTCCAGTTCGTTAAGCAGCCTGATAAGCTGCAGAGAGTCATTAAGATCAAAGATCCTGCGGTGTCTGTCACCTTTTCTGATCAGCTCCTGAAGGGGATCCCAACCTTTAGGAGGCACCTGAGCAGGCAGTAAAGCTTCAGCCCATTCTAAAAAGTGTATCAATTCGTCCTTCACCTGAGATAGATCCGGTTCCGGCACTGCCTCTTGCACTATTTCCACATCAGGGTAGGTGAGTATTGTTTCAAAAAAAGTAAAAAGGTCCGCTGGCTCACAGCCGATCTTCTCCAGTTCAGCCAGATCTTCCGGTTTATGCACCTGAACCTCAAGGAGATATTCATCCCAGGCCCTTTTCCTCAATAAAGCATCATCCAATTCCTCCAGTTCTTCAAAGGAGGGATCAGCCCCAGCCTCTACCGGCCTTTCTCTGAGCAGTGCGGCACAAAATGAGTGAACTGTGCCTAAAAAACACCGCTCAAGTTTACCTAAAGCCTGATCCAAGCGCTCCTTTTTCAGGGGATCGGTCTCTCTAGCAAAAGCCTCCTCCAGGGACAACTGGAATCTCTCTTTTAATTCTGCAGCTGCCTTGCGGGTAAAGGTGATGGCTGCCATATTATCCACCTGGCATCTGCCCTCTTTAATCAGGGCAACCATGCGCTGAACCAAACTGCGGGTCTTTCCTGAGCCTGCACCCGCCTCCACCATGATACATCTATCCAAATCATTGATAATTGCCTGTCGTGCCTGTTCATCCTTAAGTTTATTAAACATATTCCTGCAGCCTCCTCCAGGGATCCAACCTTCTGACAGCTCTGTTTTCAAAGAGCAGTTTTGCCCTCTTCACTGCAGCCTCTTGGCCGCAGACCAGTTGATAATCACAGTAATGGCACTGGGAACCCTCATGAGAAGCAACAAATGTACCCTTTTCCATGATCTCCAGTAGAGTTTTCAGCAACTCCACCAGCTTCTGCCTGTTTGCTACTTCACGAACCACCTGTCTGCCTTCCCCCCTGACTGAGGGGAAGAGATAGCCAGCGAATTTTACCTTAGGTGATCGGCCTGGAAACTCCTTTTTGAGAATCTCTTCTGCTGCAATGGCATAGAGAGCATGCTGGATCTGGCGTCCTTTATTATAGTACAACTGCTCTCCGTAATCCCTGGCGCTTCCGGTTTTATAATCCCAAACACAGTAAACATCCCAGCCGATTCGGTCGATCCTGTCTATGACCCCGCGGAAACGAATGAAACGGCCATCCCTTAGATCTATCGAAATAGGCCTGGCTAGACCGCATCCGGCCTTTGCCACTTCATCTGGGCCAAGACCAAAAGGAACTTCGAAGAAAAGGGGCTCTGAATCCCTCTGCATTTCTGCAGTCAGAAAGACATGACAAGAGTCAAAAAGCTCATTGACCTCCCTTTGATACACAAGCTTACTGGGGGGTGGAATCATCTGTTTATAATAATTAATCTGATGCTCAGCTATATCCCGGAGCAAAATTTGGTGTCTCTCCAAATCCGGCCGCTCCCCACGGGCTTTAACCTGCCGCATAAAATCACAGAAAACGCTGTGGAGTAAGGTACCCCGTGTCAATGGATCAAGCCATTTAGACGGATCAAACAAGATTTCCTCAGGTGGTTGAACCCTCAGCACATATCTGAGAAAAAAGGCATAGGGGCAACCGGCTAGGTACTCAATTTGACTACTGGAGAAAATATGAGAGGATAAACTCTGTGCAAGATCAAGCTCTGGCAGTGCTCCATCATATTCTGTAGGCTCTGACAGCTGTCTGGCATCCAGCGCTTTTTGTCCGCTGCTGATGTTGCTGTAGCAGTTGCTCACCACAGTTTGCTCAAACAGCTCTCCTGCTTTATTTATACAGAGCCACCATTCCACCTCATCTAAAGGATCGGCGTTTCCGCAGGAATACCCCACCGGTTCCCCAAGAGAACTGAGGAAATCGGAATAATCCAGCAGAGGATCAGCTTTCATTTGCCGGTAGATCTGTAGCAACAGAGGTGCAGGAAATAGCTCCCTGTTATCTATAACATCAAAGGACTGGTAGCTTAAAACAAGTTCCCCCCTGCGGGAAGCCAGAGCATTAGCCATGGTTGACAACTTTTCTTCCAACTTGTTAACAGAAAGGGGCAGCTCATCATGGATATTTTTTCGCTCTGAATCAAGAAGCACCGGATCCTGTCTTAAACTGCCGGGGAATGAGTTGGCATCCAAACCAACCACAAAGGTATAAGGACGACCGGACCAGACCAGATTGCGGTAACTGCTGAGGTGCAGCTGTCCTGGTTGAGGGCCGGAACTGCCTACCTTTAAATTTTTCAGGAGGTCTGTCAAGCTATCTACAGCTTCCTCCACAGTCATCTCCAATGAAGAAAGCTCACCAATACCTTTAAGGCAAGATGTGATCACAGTTAAAGCGGTACTATCTAAGTCACCCTTTACCCTGGTCAATAATTGCACCATCTCTGACAGAGCCCTACAGAAATCCCCGAAAGGAATATACCCTTCATCATTCTCTTCTGGGAGCTGTTTAATTAGGGATTGGAGCACTGAATTTAACTGTTGGGCCTGCTCATTTCCCATTTTTTGTGTATAGCATTCCAGCAGCTGATAGCGGTCCTTTCCCCAACCGATCCCGGCATCTCTCAAAATACGGACTGCCTGATGGGGAGTAATCTCTTTTTGCCCACCGTCAGCTTTGATAACCAGATCACCGCTCAGAAGCAGGTTATTAAGAACTCCGGTGGAAAAGTCGCTGTTTACCCAGGAGAGAATACCCTGAAGGGTACGGCCGGGACCGGTCAAAAAAGCAGAAATCCCTTCAAAAACAGTGAGCCCAAAATCCAGTGTATGGGATAGAGAATACATAGCAGAGACATATTCCTCATTTGTATAGGCCACTGTCACCTGATCCAGCGGGATTCTCCCGGCATGGAGCCGGCGCAGAACTTCCCGCAGTTCATTGGTGATGCCGTAAGCATGATAAAAACTTACAGTACTATGTCCCTTCAGCGGTTGGTTATCCTGTAGTGTATCCACAGCTAAGGTGAAAAGCTTTTCCCCTGCCAGGGCATTGATCAGCTTTCTCTGCAGAGGTGTCCATTGCACAAAAGATGGCATTAAATAGATGATCTCATCCTCAGAGTTGTAGGAAGTTGCAAGCTGTACGGCCAAGGCTAGCAGACCGGAGGGATCCAAAAGGCTGTGCTCCTCCAAATAACGCTCATATTCCTGAAGGATCAACTTGATATCCTGCCCCTTCTCTGAAGAAACAAAAGTATCAGGTACAAGGCTGCTGCCGGTTACATTGCTCTCTCTCAATTCCAGCAGTGAAGCGGTTAATGCCGCAGCCAAACCGCGGGTTGCTTTCTGCTTGTTAAAAAAGTGAAGTTCACCTCTTTCCTGCAGCCTCTGCAAAATCTCTATCACAACATAGCTGGTTAAACAACCATCGAGCAATGTAATATGCCTTTCTGTCAGGTAATCCCCTGCAATCTGTAGAGCAAGCCCGGTAGGCGTCTCTGTGCGCAGATTAACCCATCCAACACCGGCCTGGGAAAGAGTTTCACACAGCACATGACCGGTCTGGTAACTGGGCACAACAAGTCTTTTCTCCTCTACCGGGTATTTTTCACAAACCTTGGCCATCTCTGTTAGAAGATGATTCACCCTTCTTCCCTCCTCCCTTTACTGCACCATAACGCAGAAAAGTAGGGCTTAAGAAAAGACTGGTTTTGGCATTATCGCCTTTGCGGTCAAGACCAAGCTCATGAAAAATCCTTTCTGCCCATTCGGTAATCTCCTTTCCTCTTCTCCAGGCAAAATACTGCTGAACCAGGTCATCTCTGTTGCACAAAAAAGAACGCACATCTACCGCATTTCCGATAATCTCATAATAACCGTTGTACTGGTCCACACCCAGGGATAAAACTGCATGAACTATCCCCCCGGCTGTCACAGGCTGTGAACTGAAGAACTTCAATCCAGAATTCAGCCTGGCCAGATACCAATTGTTGCCGCTTCTAACATCAACTACTTGATCTCTGACATAAAAAAATGGTTCAGGGTTGTCTTTTCCATGAGGCTCCAGGCGATCCAGTAAAGCCACTTCCTGAGGAGATGGGAGAGAACTGAGCCCTACATCAACTTCGATCCAGGATACCTGGTCTTCAGGCTGTAGATGTTCCCTGGCAAAATTATTGAGAAAGGTCCTCACCTCAGGAATATCTCTGGGGTGAAGGGAAAAACCTGCTGCTAATTTATGCCCTCCGAACCTATGAAGAGCGCCTGTTTCAGAATGACACTCATCCAGCGCCTCCACCAGATCGAAATCGCCCAGGGAACGGGCAGAAAAACGTGCCTCATCACCAGAGATAGCACCCACTGCTGCCGGACGTGATACAGCCTGTGACAGGCGGCCGGCAGCGATACCGATGATTCCCTCATGCCATTGGGGTGAAGCAAGCAAAGGAAAATGGGAACCGTCATACTTGGATATGCACTCCTGTTTGATTATTTCAACAGCATTTTTTCGCTCTGCATTGATTCTTTTTAATTCACGGGCAATGGGTTCTGCTTCCTCTAAAGTCATAGCGGATAACAGCTTATAAGCCAGATGCGGATCATCAAATCTCCCAGCAGCATTAATATGGGGTCCCAAAATCCACCCCATAATGCGCCCAGTGATCTTATAATTGTTCCCGTTCAGCAAGGCCTGCAGTCCTGGCCGCATCTTCTTTCGCATCTGCAGTAATCCGCGCCTAGCCAGCAGGAGATTCTCTCCGGTCAAAGGACAAACATCAACAACAGTGGCCAGGGAAACCAGATCTAAATAATCATCAGGATACGGTTGATTAAGCAGTTCTGCTGCAGCACAGCAGGTGAAATAAGCCACCCCGGTCCCAGAATACTCCCTGTAACACTGAGAACCGGGAAGTTTGGGATTCACCACCGGTGCATCGGGCAGCTTCCCCTGAGGCTCGTGGTGGTCAGTTATTAGAAGATCAATCCCTAGGTTGTGAGCTGCTGACACAGCATCAAAAGCTGAAATGCCGTTATCCACAGTCACTATCAGATCAAAACCCTCATCAACAGCACGCCTCACATGATGAGAAGTGATTCCATAGCCATCATCCTGGCGGGAGGGCAGAAAAGGCTTAACTTCTGCACCACAGCGTTCAAGAAACCTGGTCATGATCAGTGTGCTGCAAATCCCATCACAATCGTAATCCCCAAAAATGAATACCTTCTCTTTATTTGCGGCAGCCCTGGCCAGCCGCCGGGCTACCTGCTCCATTCCCGGAAGCGAAAAAGGGGAAGGTAACTGCTGATCATCAGATAGAAGGTCCATGCTCAGCCCTCTGGCAGCAAGAACACCTTCTAAGAGCCGATATTTAGGGTAATAGACATCAGTATTTCGAAACTTCCAAACTGGCATATTTATTACAGCGATGATACGCTGTGTATCACCTCCCCTAAAAGATATTCGCAATGGAAGGAGGAACTTCCTTTTTTTCCGAAGATGCTTTTAGGGGATGGTAAGATAATTACCTTTCCGACATCTGACTTGTGGCATCCGACCTCTAATCTAGCTAGACTTGCTTTATTGCTTTATTTGGAATATTGAACTGGCTTACTTTATTGCTTTTTTGTATAACAAAAAAGGGACAGGTTTTGAATCTAAAACTGTCCCTTTCTTGGTTTTATCCAAAGATTTAAGGGCAAACTGTCCTTTATTAATTCCCTCATTTAAAGAGCCTACTGCTGCAAGTTTGCCCGAACATTGTACCAAAGTTTGAAATAAGCTGTTTAATATCACTGCTACCGCATTTTGGACATTTCACCTGTTTCCGTTTCCACCAACTAACAACAACAGTGAATTGTTCGTTGCAGTTCTGACACCTGTACTCGTAAATCGGCATTAAAACCACCCTTCCTATATGTTTTCTTTAGAATTGAGTTCATGCTCAAGATATATAGAAATAAGGAGTCACCTTGGTTAAATAAAGAGTGTTGTTCCTGACTTATCAGCGGCATTCAAAAATGTGGCCACTCCGCCGATCTCCACACCATCGATCAGTTCTTCTTTTTTGATCCCCATAATATCCATGGTCATGTTACAGGCAACCATCTGCACATTGAGCTGCTTCGCCTGTTCGATCAACTCCTCCAGAGAGGACACATTCTTCTGCTGCATGATCTTCCTGATCATCTGCGGCCCCATGCCCAGCATATTCATTTTGGAGAGGGGTAGTTTGACACTTCCCCTGGGCATCATCCAGCCAAACATGCGCTCCATAAAGTTCTTTTTCACAGCTGTGCTTTGGGCTTTGCGCAGTGTGTTCAATCCCCAGAAGGTGAAAAACATGGTTACCTTTTTGCCCATCGAAGCTGACCCATTGGCGATAATAAAGGAGGCTATGGCTTTATCCAGGTCCCCGCTGAAAACAACCAATGTATTCTGATCCCTGTCCTGAAGCCGATCCTGGGAAGAGTCACTCTCTAAAGGATTCTGTCCTGTCTGACCCTTTCTGATCACCGCCTGGATAACATTCCCTTCTTTTTTTATTTCCAGCAGCCGGTTGCCTGTGTTGTCACACCAGGACTTAATATCACTGAAAAAAGCCGGGTCTGTTGCTGAAACCTCTAAAATGTCACCTGTTTTAAGCTCCTGCATCATTTCAAAAACCTTAACAATTGGACCTGGGCACTGCAGGCCGCAGGCATCTATTTTCAACCTTTCAGTCTCCTGTTCAGGTTCACAACTGTCTTTTACAGCCACTTTTACAGCTGGTTCCGCAGCAGCTGAAATTTCTTGAACCAGCTGTTCTGTTTCCTCTTGCCTCTTCTCATCAAGCACTGCTTTATAGGTCAACCATCCGCCGCTCAAATTCCTCACTTTTTTGAAACCGCTCTGCACCAGAATCCGGTAAGCCAGATACCCTCTGAAACCAACCCGGCAGTAAATAATGATCTCCTTTTCCTTAGGCAGTTCTGACAATCGATTACGTAATTCCTGTACTGGTATATTGACCGCACCAGGCAGGTGGCCGATCTCATATTCTGCAGGTGTACGAACATCAAGCAGTAATGTTGATTCTCTGTCCAGTTGATCTATCTCATGCCAGTAGATAACTTCCATATCCCCATTGATGATATTTCCTGCTGTGTATCCTGCCTGATTAACAGGGTCCTTGGCTGAAGAGAATGGGGGCGCATAAGCCAATTCCAACTCCTGTAGATGAAAAACCGTTTCTTTCCTTCTCAGCGCAGCTGCCAGCACATCGATCCGCTTGTCTACTCCTTCCCTGCCGATGATTTGAGCGCCTAAGATCCTGCCCTCCTTGGGGTCGAAGATAAGTTTGATGTGCATTGCTGAAGACCCCGGATAATAGCTTGCATAAGCACCTGGATGGGTATAGGAAACCTGATAGGGGATCCCCATCTTTTGCAGGGTTTTCTCATTGGCACCTGTGGACGCTGCCACCAATTCAAACACCTTGGCGATAGCTGTCCCTTGAGTCCCGCTGTACGCTGCTTTTCTTCCGGCTATAATGTCAGCAACGATCCTCCCCTGCTTGTTGGCAGGCCCAGCCAGAGGAATTAATGCTGCCTCACCTGTTATATAATCCTTAACTTCAACAGCATCACCGATAGCAAAAATATGGGGATCACTGGTCTGCATTTGCTCATTGACCACAATCCCTCCCCTTTCACCGATAGCCAGACCAGCCGTTTTTGCCAGATCAACTTCCGGTTTGACTCCAACTGACATAATCACCATATCTGTTGGAATTTCTCTGCCGCTGCTGAGGCTTACCTTGGAGACTGAGCCATCTTTTTGAATAAAAGAAGCAACAGCATCATTTAGAACCAGTTCCACACCTGATTCTCTCAGGTGTTTATGCAGGAAAACAGCCATATCGTAGTCAAGAGGAGGGAGCACCTGCTTTGAGGCTTCAATTATTGTTGTTTTGATACCCAATAGATGTATATTTTCCGCCATTTCCAAACCTATAAAGCCACCGCCAACAACTACTGCCCTTTTTGCCTGGCTCCTTTCTACATATTCTTTTAAAACATCCACATCAGGAACACTGCGCACAGTGAACACATTATCTGCATCGATTCCCGGTATCGAAGGCCTTACAGGTGCAGCACCCGGTGAGAGAATTAAATAGTCATAGGATTCACGGTAAACCTTCCCAGCATGATCCAGCACCTCAATCTCTTTTTTGTCCGGATAGATCGCTGTCACCTCATTGTTAATCCGCACATCGATGTTAAATACATCTTTCATAGCCTCCGGTGTCTGTACCAGAAGCTTTTTCCGGTCTGTGATTACATTACCGATATAATATGGCAAACCGCAGTTGGCATAGGAGATATATTCTCCCCGTTCCAACATGATGATTTCCGCCTGTTCATCCAGCCTGCGGAGTCTGGCTGCCGCACTTGCTCCACCGGCCACTCCACCTACAATCACAACCTTATTACTCATCAGAGAAACCTCCTTTTTTTCGTATATTCGGATATTTGGATATAATACTCAAAAAAATATATCTTATCCATTAAATAAAAGCTGAACTATTTTTCTTGCATCATCATTGATCACACGATAAAAAACTTCCAACCCACTGCGCCTTCCTTCGATGATCCTCGCACTGCGCAATTTAGCCAGGTGTTGAGATATAGTCGATTGGGGCACCTCAAGGCAGTTTTGGATATGGGATACATTGCACTCCTCATTTGATAATAAACCCCTGACAATACACAGCCGCACAGGATGTGCCAGAACTTTCAGCAATTCTGCCTTTTCTTTAAAAAGTACTGGATTAGTCTTAAAGGTCTCCAGCTCTGGCATTCATCTCACCTCAATACAAAATATTTGTATATTATAATATATCGATATATATAAAATGTCAAGTATTATTTTCCAAGGCAGAGTCAATTGCTTAGAAGAACGGAAAGCACAATACAGGATTGTTAACCGGCAGCAGGGCAGCATTAAAGGTAAACCCGCCTTGTCGGCGGGTCTACCTTGACAATCAGAATAATTTATATTTTTCTCTCAACCGCTGTGATAATCTCCTGAGTATAGAAAAGGATTGTTCCACATTTGATAATGCCGGGTTTAGAAAGAAGCAGTGGTCCGGAGCAAGCCAGGCTTGGGCTAATATCTGCTCTTTAGGTATACCCCGTGTGGCTAAAAAGTCCCAATACCTCTCAAGTTTTGCTTGTAGTTCGGACACTGTAACAGCCTTTGTCTGTTCATCAGTTGTGGGTGATATCCCCCAGACAATAATAGCTCCTTTATCTAAAAAAGCTCTGATCTCATCTGTGTAATAGGTAAAAACCTCTCCCCAGGACAGAGCATCTAGAGAAAGTATGTCCAGGTCAAGATTGAGCAAAAATGACCAGTCGGGATTAGCACACAGATGCACACCCTTGGGGCTGGGGATTGTTTTTAAAAAATCGGTATACTCCTCCCGGGCCTGTTCAAAGGTGTAGCCGATATTAGCATTGAACAGCATGGCCAGATGGGGCTCATCGATCCAGACAAAGGCCCGGTCATTCTTTTTATTGAGCTCCTGATACTGAACATTTATCTTCCGGGATATAAACTCATATAGAAACTCCCGTACTTCATCATCATATATGATCAATTTATAGTTTTCATCGATAATATTGAGACCGAAGCTGAGAGGACCTATCAACTGGCCTCGCACAGCATAGTAATGCAACAGGTCCTTCTCTAAAAAAGCATGGTAAACAGGAGAGTAAGCAGGAGATAACCTTAAATAATCCTGCTTCTCCATGTTACTGAAGTACTCTGGAAGCTCTTCACAAAATCTATCTTTCGAAAAAGAAATCCGCCCCTCATTTGCATTGGTGATGATACCGGGCAGATGTTCAGTAGCCTGCACATACATATCTTCATAAAAACTCATTCTAGGAAGCTGCGGCCAAAAAGGAATATCCAGTGACAAAGCAAGATTTAAGGCGTCTTCCACAGAAGTGTGGGGAAGTATCCCCATCGCGGTTGTCTGACAGTTCCCGATCAGATTCATTGTCCTTTGCCCCTCTCTGCTGCGACCTATATCCTATCGGTGCTAGGCTTGCTTTATTGCCTTTTTATTGGGATGCTTATTTCATTCCATTTCCGTATAACAACAAAAAGTTTCTAACCACCTCAGGATCAAACTGTTTTCCTGCATTTCTTTTTATCTCTTCTAGGGCCATTTCTTTGCTCATGGCTTTACGATATGTGCGATCGCTGGTCATGGCATCAAAGGCATCACCTACAGCCAGAATACGGCAAAGCAAAGGGATCTCTTCAGCTTTCAACTTCCTTGGATAGCCCGTCCCATCCCAGCGCTCATGATGATAAAGGATATATTCAGCTATCTTTGAAAGCTCCGGGATATTTTGTGCAATACGGTAACCAATTTCGGGATGTTTTTTTATCTCTTCCCAATCTTCCGGTGTCAGCGGCCCTGCCTTTTGTAAAACACTTTCTTTTATGCCTACTTTGCCAATGTCGTGCAGTACTGCCAGGAGTGATAATTCATCCAGTTCTTTTATGGAAAGTTTCATTTTACTCCCAATTGTAAGACAATAATTCTTTAACCGTTCCGCGTGCCCCTCTGTTTCCATACTCTTGACAAACAAGGTAGCCAGAAGGGTGCTGATCAGGGCATTCCGGTAGCTTTTCCCTTCCATCAGCTTCTGCCTGTACATTCTTTCCTCGGCTTCTTTGATAACATGATCCAACCTTTCAGAGGCATCTCTTTTTACAGCGCAACCCATGGCTATGCTCAACTGGGTTTTGATGCTTTTTACCCGCGAACACTCATTTTTGATTCTCCTCATGATTTTTTCCGCATTGTCGGCTGTAGTACGAGGCAGTAAGATAAGAAACTCATCTCCACCCCAGCGGGATATAATGTCATCGTTCCGGCAGTTTTTCTTCAATATCTCTGCTGTTTTTTTCAGAAGCTTGTCTCCTTCTTCGTGACCGAAAACATCGTTTGTGAGTTTCAATCCATTTACATCAGCCATAATTACCGATATCGGCAGATCTCGTGATATGTCTAGCCACTCCATCTGTTCTTCAATAAACCGTCGATTATGAAGACCGGTCAGTGAATCATGATAACTGAGATTGAGAATTTTTGCCTGCCAAGCTTTCTCTTGGGTAATATCGCGAAAAACCATGACAACTCCAGAAGTTTGTCCTTTTTCATCTTTAATCGGTGCAGCACTGTCGGCTATTGGCTTCCTCCGCCCATCCTTGGTAATCAATACCGTATGGTTAGCCAAACCAATAATCTTTCCTGTTTCAATAACTTTAGCTACTGGGTCTTCCACTGGTTCGCCCGATTCTTCATTAAGCAACTTGAAAATTTCCGCGAAGGGCTTGCCCTTCACTTCTTGCTCTTTCCAGCCTGTAATCTCTTCGGCAACTTGGTTGAGTACTATTATCCTGCCTTTCTCATCTGTGGTAACCACTCCATCTCCGATGGAATGCAAGGTAGTTTTAAACATCTCTTTTTCTCGGTAAAGCTCTTCTTTATATTTTTCCCGATCAGAAACATCGATGATTATGGAAAAGAGCAATTTTTCATCTTGATAAGATATCGGGCAGGAATAAACATCCACCAACCTGATTTCGCCGTTTTTCAACCGGTGGGGAAAGAAAAAATACCGCTGTTTTTCACGTAAAGCCATTAGCCGCCTTTTTTCAAGTTCTTCTTTTGGCAGCATATTGATGTCCTGAATGTGCATGCTTAAAAGCTCATCTCTGGTATAACCGTAAAAAGCACATGCGGCTGGATTGACATCCACAATCTTGCCGGATAATGGCTCAATAAGCAGCATAATGGCAGTGTGCTCGTTAAACATGGCCTGCAGTCGGTTAAACAGTTCTTCTCTTTCTTTTTCAGCCTGCTTCTGTGTGGTGATGTCTTTGCGAGAACCCACCAGGTATTTTATGATCCCGTTTTCCATTACCGGTGTCAAAGTTGTTAACCAGGTTCTTGTTCCAGCCGGAAAAGGTAATGTCTCCTCATAGGTTATCGGCGCATTAATATCTACACATCTTTGATAATTAGATTTGAGGATTTGGCCGATTTCTTCTCCTGCCGCCTCAATAGGAGTTTTATCACTTAAATCTTCCAGGGTGTAACCTGCCAATTTTTGATGGGCAGCGTTATTTTTAATATATCTGAATTCACCGTTTTCAACCCTGACTAAAAACATGGCATCTTGTGTACAGTTAAACACTGTCTCTAGTTGGGTGGTCAGGTCCTTTATCTGTTCTATTTCCGGTGTGATATCCTGGCAGTAAATAACAAAATAATCTTTTTGCGGAATAAAAGCTGAAATTTTATACCTGCTTCCCAAAGACTCCATGTATTGGGTAAATTCCTTTTTTTCAACAGTTTTGCGGTAAAGATCTACCCAGTCAAAATCCTTATTTCTGGTATGAGGCGGGATCTCGGTTGTTTTTTTATCCAGGATTGCTTCTCTTTTCAAACCGGTTATTTCTTCAAAGGCAGGATTAACATCAAGAAAGATTAAGTCCTTAGGAAGTCCCTCAGCGTCATAAACTACTTTGTAGTAGGCATAGCCGAAAGGCGACTGCCGTAAAATTTCCTGAAATGTTTTTCCCTCCATTTTATCCCCTCTCCTGATTTGAAAGCTGTTTAAGACGGGTAATTTCATGATCTGGTTCTTGTTTAACCACAATAATCCTATTTAATCTGTAACCTCAATGTTTCCACATTGAATCTTTCTCTCAGTATGGAGGTATGTCGGAATTCTTGTCAGCCCATTTCACTTGAGTTTTTCTAAAAATTATTCAGCAAAAAATAGAAGGCCTATAGAATATAGAAGCAAAGACCTGATAGATATGCTATATTCCCCCATTGTGTATAATATAAGAGTATTATTATGTTTTTTCAACATTATTATTTCATATATTCTATAAT
>LFRM01290791.1_pt1 | contig 13335 bp, 12 predicted proteins | sample 618341 | NCBI WGS metagenome assembly LFRM01 (sample SAMN03654438, study PRJNA283298) | anaerobic digester metagenome | isolation source: pool of bioreactors CSTR01a, CSTR02a, and CSTR03a thermophilic anaerobic... | place: Denmark: Kgs. Lyngby | collected 2014-05-21 | reverse complement strand
AGGAAAACCAGCGGGATTTTGCGCTGGCAGCACAGTTCAATAAAGTGGGTGCCTTTTTGGGCGGCTTCGGAAAACAGAATGCCATTGTTGGCAATAATGCCCACCGGCATGCCATGGATATGGGCAAAGCCGGTAACCAGGGTGGTGCCGAAGCGGGCCTTGAATTCATCAAATTCTGAGCCATCGGTAATGCGGGCAATCACTTCACGCACATCGTACGGCTTGCGGGTATCCGCCGGAATAATGCCGTTGAGTTCTTGCGGGTCGTAAACGGGCGGACGGCTGGGAATGATGTGCAGCTGCTGCGGTTTCTTGCGGTTCAGGCGGGCCACGGCCTGGCGCGCCAGTTGCAAGGCATGCATGTCGTTGTTGGCCAGGTGGTCGGCCACACCCGAAAGACGGGTATGGACATCGCCACCGCCCAGGTTTTCGGCGCTGACCACTTCACCGGTGGCGGCCTTGACCAGTGGCGGGCCGGCCAGGAAGATAGTGCCCTGATTTTTGACGATGATGGATTCATCGCTCATGGCGGGCACATAGGCACCGCCAGCGGTGCACGAACCCATGACCACGGCAATTTGCGCAATGCCCAAAGATGACATGACAGCCTGGTTGTAGAAAATTCGCCCAAAGTGATCTCGGTCTGGGAAGACGTCATCTTGGCGGGGCAGGTTGGCGCCGCCTGAGTCAACCAGATAAATGCAGGGCAGGTGGTTTTGCTGGGCAATTTCCTGTGCCCGAAGGTGTTTTTTTACCGTGATGGGGTAGTAGGTGCCGCCTTTCACGGTGGCATCGTTACAGACAATCATGCATTCAATGCCATTGACACGTCCGACACCCGTAATAATGCCACCGCCGGGGGCTTCGTTGTTGTACAGGTTGTGGCCGGCCAGTGGCGACAGTTCCAGAAAAGGGGTGCCCGGGTCCAGCAGGCGTTCCACACGTTCGCGAGGCAGCAGTTTGCCACGCGCGACATGTTTGGCACGTGCCGCTTCACTGCCGCCCAGTGCCGTGTTTTCCAGCAGTTGTTTCAGGTCATCAACCTGTTGCTGCATGAATTGTGCATTGTCAATGAATGATTGTGCACGGGTATTGATTTTTGATGTGATGACTGGCATGTAGGTATGTCTCCTGTCCCTGCCTTTAAAACCTTCCCCGATTTGGCGGGGAAGGTGTGGAGGTCTTGCAAAATGAAAATTGTTTTATTATTAAAATTTTATTTTTTTATTAATGCTTAAAGCATTTCAATGGCAACGGCAACCGCTTCGCCACCGCCAATGCACAGTGTGGCCAAGCCACGTTTGCCGCCGGTTTTACGCAGTGCGCCAATAAGGGTGGTAATAATACGGGCGCCCGATGCGCCAATGGGGTGACCCAGGGCGGTTGCGCCACCGTGAATGTTGACCTTGGCGTGATCCAGGTTCAGGTCTTTCATGGCTGCCATGGTTACCACGGCAAAGGCCTCGTTAATTTCATACAGGTCTACTTCGTCGGCTGTCCAGCCCACTTGTTTCAGAAGCTTTTCAATCGCGCCAACGGGGGCGGTGGTAAACCATTCGGGCTCATGAGAGAACTGGGCGTGACCAACGATTTTTGCCAGGGGCTTGACACCCATTTCTGCAGCGGTTGAGCTGCGCATCATGACCATGGCAGCGGCACCGTCAGAGATAGAGGAAGAGTTGGCGGCGGTAACGCTGCCGTCTTTCTTGAAGGCGGGTTTCAGGGTAGGGATTTTTTCAGGTTTGGCTTTGCCGGGGGCTTCATCAATGCTCACCACGGTGTTGCCGCGACGGTCTTCAATGGTGACCGGGGCAATTTCCCATTCGAAGCTGCCATCTTCAACGGCCTGCTTGGCGCGACGCAGGGATTCAATCGAGAAGGCATCCTGTTCTTCGCGGCTGAAGCTGTATTTGTCGGCACATAGCTCGGCAAATACACCCATGGCGGTACCGCGCTGGTAGGCGTCTTCCAGGCCGTCCATGGCCATATGGTCGTAAACGGTAGAGTGACCGTAACGGTAACCCTGGCGACCCTTAAGCAACAGGTAAGGGGCATTGCTCATGCTTTCCTGTCCACCGGCAACCGCTACATCAATGGAACCGGCTGCCAGCATGTCGTGGGCAAACATGGCTGCTTTCATGCCTGATCCACATACTTTATGAATAGTGGTGCAGGAAACGCTTTTTGGCAAACCGGCGCCCAAGGCTGCCTGACGTGCAGGCGCCTGTCCCTGTCCAGCTTGCAGCACGTTACCCATGATGACTTCCTGAACGGCTTCAGGCTTGATGCCGGCACGCTCTACGGCACTTTTGATCGCTACGGAACCCAACTGGTTGGCAGCCAGGGGTGACAGGCTACCCATCATGCTTCCCATGGGGGTGCGGGCAACGGAAACGATTACGATAGGATCAGACATTACAATTCCTTTTGGTTGGTAAGTTCAGGTTGCCTGACATGCAGGCGACGCGAGAACGGATAAGGGAAAATATCCTCGATCTTGCCGGCGGCGACACGATCTTTGCGTGTTTGCCACCATTTATAATCGAGTAAATACGGATGGTGTTTCATGAAGGCGGCGCGCACGCGCGGATTGCCTAGCAGGAAACGCTCAAATTCTTCGGGAAAGACATCATTGGGATGTATCGGATACCAGGGCTCACCCGACATCTCGGCCTCTTCGTTGGGGGCTTGCGGGATGGCGCGGAAGTTCATTTCCCGCATGGGCTGGATTTCATCGTAGTCATAGAAGACGATCCGGCCCAGGCGGGTAACACCAAAGTTCTTGAACAGCATGTCACCGGCAAAAATATTGGCCGCCGCCAGTTCGGCAATGGCGTCGCCGTAGCCCTTGATGGCGTTGTCCAGGGCTTCATCATTGGCCTGGCTCAGGAAGATGTTCAGTGGCGTCATGCGTCGTTCGATGTAGACGTGGCGAATCACGATACTGTCTTCGGTCTCTTCTATCAGACTGGGTACCTGGCTGCGCAATTCTTCGAGCAGTGCGGGTGAGCAGCGCTTGCGCGGCAGGGCCACCAGCGAGTACTCCCAGGTATCAGCCATGCGGCCAACCCGGTCGTGCATTTTAACCATGTGATATTTTTTCATCACGATGTCATGGGTCATGCCGTCTTTGTTGATGCGGTCGCGGATGAGCTTGAAGACATACGGGTAAGAGGGCAGCGTGAAAACGGTCATGACCATTCCCTTGATACCGGGAGCGATGTCGAATTGGTCGTGCGAGTTTTTCAGGTGATACAGGAAATCGCGGTAAAACAGGGTTTTACCCTGTTTTTGCAGGCCGATGGCGGTGTAAAGCTCTGCCTTGGGCTTGCTGGGCAGTAGCGATGACAAAAAGGCCACATACGCCGAGGGTACTTCCATGTCGACCAGAAAGTAGGCGCGGGTAAAGCTGAACAGGGTACTGATGTCATCGGTGGTGCTCAGGAAAGCATCCAGTTCTATTTCGTTGGCAGGCGTGTGCAACAGCGGAATGCCAAACGGGTAAACAATATTGTTGTTGATGAAACGTCCCACAATATAGGCACCCTTGTTGCGAAAGAACAGGGTATTCAGGACATGGATCTGGCAGTCGGGGGCAATACGCTTGCCACCGCTTTTGATTAATTTCTGGCGCAGGATGCCAACCGCCCTGCGGGCCACTTTGCGGGCATCGTAGGGCAGATTCTTGAAGGGCGCGGCCAGGCCGTAGTCGGCCACCATTTTGATGATGCACTTTTCAATGCCATGGATATGCGGGTAGTAAACACGGTAAGACTGGTGTTCCGAATCCAGGTATTCGGTGGCAATGGCCGGGCGCACAAACAGGAAGGCATTGTGAAAGTAGTCGCGGTGCAGGATGCGGCAGGTGACCGAATTGAAGAAGGTTTCGGCGCATTCGGGCTGCTGGTGGTTGGCAAGCAGGCGAACATATTCCTGCTTGATCGTCTGCCAGTAGTTGATTTGCTGCGGTGTCAGGTCGCCGTGTTTTTCTTGCGGCATGCCCTGGGTCTTGTTGAGCATCTTGTTGATCTGATAGGTACATTCGCGTACCCGGATGTCGTAGTATTCGATCCTCTCTTTGGACACCCGCTGTATGCCGTGCCAGTCGTGCGATTCAAACAGGGACTTGGCACGCTGGGCCACATAGCGGAACAGGGAATAATGCCGATCAAACCCTGCCAGGATTTTTTGCGCCACTTCCACCGGCAGGGGAAGTGTTTTGTCCAGTTGCTGTACGAGTTGGTGATCGGCGTTATAAGTCATGACATTGTGTGACAAGTAATTAGAATCCTATTATTGCCTTATTTTGTTTCATTGAACAGTTCCCGGCCAATTAACATACGACGGATTTCACTGGTGCCGGCACCAATTTCGTACAGTTTGGCATCCCGCCACATGCGGCCTGTGGGGTATTCGTTAATGTAACCGTTACCGCCCAGGATTTGAATGCCTTCACCGGCCATCCAGGTGGCTTTTTCAGCACAGTACAAAATAACGGCAGCACAATCTTTGCGCACTTCGCGCACATGGCTGCTACCCAGGCGGTCCAGGTTTTTGCCAACGGTATAGCAAAAGGCGCGGCTGGCCTGCAGGGTGGTGTACATATCGGCCACTTTGCCCTGGATAAGCTGGAATTCGCCAATAGACTGGCCAAACTGTTTGCGGTCATGAATGTAAGGCACCACCACGTCCATGACGCCCTGCATGATGCCTAGCGGCCCACCGGCCAGCACGGCGCGTTCGTAGTCCAGTCCGCTCATGAGCACCTTGACGCCACCGTTCAGTTCACCCAGGATGTTTTCTTCGGGCACTTCGCAGTTGTCAAACACCAGTTCACCGGTGTGGCTGCCCCGCATGCCCATTTTGTCCAGTTTTTGCGCCACTGAAAAACCCTTGAAGCCCTTTTCGATAATGAAGGCGGTAATGCCACGCTGGCGGGCTTCGGGATCTGTTTTGGCGTAGACCACCAGGGTGTCGGCATCGGGGCCGTTGGTAATCCACATCTTGCTGCCGTTCAGGATGTATTTGTCACCTTTTTTCTCGGCACGCAGTTTCATGCTGACCACGTCGGAACCGGCTCCCGGCTCGCTCATGGCCAGGGCGCCAATATGGTCGCCGCTAATGAGTTTGGGCAGGTATTTTTGTTTTTGGGCTTCGGTGCCGTTGCGGTTAAGCTGGTTGACACACAGGTTTGAATGGGCCCCATAGGAAAGGGCAATGGCGGCGCTGGCACGGGACAGCTCTTCCATGGCAATCATATGCGCCAGGTAGCCCAGATTTGTGCCGCCGTATTCTTCGCCAACCGTTAAGCCCAGCAGGCCCAGGTCACCGAATTTTTTCCACAAGTCCATGGGAAACCGGTCGCTATGGTCAACCTCTTGGGCACGGGGTGCAATTTCAGCCTGGGCAAAGGTTCGCACGGCATCGCGCAGCATGTCCAGGTCTTCGCCCAAGTCGAAATTCAGTCCGGGTAAATTCATGATGTTTGTCTCCTGTGAAGTTTTTTTCTTTGGATTATATATATGAAATATAACAGAAATAAGATATTCCGTTTACGTTAACGTTAACATTGGATCTGCTCGTGTTTTTTTAGCAACCCAATGCAGTGCTCCTCCTGGTTGTGGATTTCCTGCAAAATGGCCTCAAGATCGCGTTTCTGGCTTTCAAGCTGCTCTTTGTGCCGGTTAAGCATGGCAATGTATTGTTTGAGCTGGGGAGCTGTACTGCCCGGGCCGTCGTACATGTCAATAAGGCTGCTGATGTCGGCCAGTTGGAACCCCAGTCTCTTGCCGCGCAGGGCCAGCTTCAGGCGGGTTTTGTCTTTTTGCGTATAGATGCGTTTTTGGCCTTCGCGCCTGGGGTTGATAATGCCGTGGTCTTCATAAAACCGTAAAGTGCGCGGGGTTATATTGAATTCCTGCGCCAATTCCGAGATGGACCATGTTCTTTGTGTCATAATTAATTCTAATAATTACAGTTTACGTAAACGTAAAGTATCATCCATGAATTAAATATAAAAGTCAATAAGGAGAAATAATGAATGTGAACGAAGCAAAGCTGGTTTACCCCTTGGGTGACACACAGCCAGAGCCGGGTTTTGCACTTGAGGTGGCACCTGGAGTCAAATGGATACGCATGCCTTTGCCGTTTGCGCTGGACCATATCAATTTGTGGTTACTGGCCGATGAAATCAATGGGCAAAAGGGCTGGACCATTGTTGATTGCGGGATTGCCAAAGATCCGGTCAAGGCTTTATGGGAAGAGGTGTTCAGGAATGAACTGGATGGCCTGCCTGTGCTGCGGGTGGTGGTGACCCACATGCACCCTGACCACGTTGGCCTGGCGGGCTGGTTGTGTGAGAAGCACGATGTGCCCCTGTATATGAGCATGACCGATTATTACGTTTCACGCATGTGGTCGTCGCAACCGGTGGGCGGGGCGGGCACGGGGGGTGATGTCGCCGTTCGGCATTTTTCACGTCATGGCCTTACAGACCCGGATTCCCAGGAAAAAATCCGTGCCCGGGCCACCTATTATCCAGGCCTGGTTTGTACACCCCCCAATCGTTTTTGCCGCCTGATGGATGGCGACACCCTGCGTATTGGCAACAACGATTGGCAGCTTATTTCAGGCTACGGGCATGCGCCCGAGCATATGGCTTTGTACAGCCCTGCACTGAAGGTATTGATTTCAGGCGATATGGTGTTGCCACGGATTTCAACCAATGTGAGTGTGTTTGATCATGAGCCCGATGGCAATCCCCTGCCTTTGTATTTGAAATCATTGGATAAGTATCTGGCGCTTGATGAAGATACCCTGGTGTTGCCTTCGCATGGTCGCCCGTTCAAGGGCCTGCATGAGCGGATTCGCCAGCAGCACGAGCATCATGCCGAGCGTCTGGCCGAAGTGCTGGCATTATGCCGGCAGCCCATGAGTGCCAAGGATGTGGTGCCGCATATGTTCAGGCGCGAGCTGGATTTGCACCAGCTAACGTTTGCCATGGGCGAAGCGCTGGCGCATTTGCATGCCTTGCATTTTGACGGCAAGCTAAAGCGCGAAACAGGTAGTGATGGTATTGTGCGGTTTGCCGTTATTTAACGCTGAATGCCAGCCTGAGGGCCAGCCCTGCAAAGACCAGCGCGGTGAAACGGTTCAACATGACCTGCGCCCGGGCCGATCTTTTCAGGAGCTGGCCAAAATAACCTGAAAATAGCACGATACTGCAGAACACCAGGAATGCGGACAAGATGAAAATTAAGCTCAGTAAAATCAGTTGAAATTTTACCGGGCCAATCGCAGGATTGGTGAACTGGGGTAGGAAGGCCAGAAAGAACAGACTGACTTTGGGGTTGCTCATGCTCATTAAAATGCCGCGTCGGTAGAATTGGCGATCGCTTGGGGCAGGTGCGCCAGGGGCCTCTTTAGTGGCAGTCACTGCTCCTACCGGCCCCGCCTTGAAGGCACCCCACGCCAAATACAGTAAATACGCGGCACCCAGCAGTTTCAGGATGGTAAATGCCGTGTTTGAGGCGGCAATTAATCCGGCAATGCCCACTGTCACAATAAAGGTATGAAACAGCAGGCCGGTACACAAGCCCAATACAATCAGGAATCCGGTGCGGTAACCGTGCAGGGCGCTTTGCAGCAGGACAAAAATATTGTCGGGGCCAGGAGAGATAGCCAACAGGACACACAGGCCAACGTATACAAAGAGGGTTTCAGGCGTCATAAAATCGGGTAGGGCCAGTTAAACTAAAAGGGTATTTTAACGGGCCAACCCCTATAATGGGGGGTAATATTTCACCCAAAATAAAGAATATCTCCATGGACACAAAACTTTCCCTGCTTACCCAATTACAGCATCTTGGCACCGCTCCCTGTAATGAAACCACCCCGGTTGCGCCGGTGGGCCTGCCTTCCATCAGAACCAGCACGGTTCGTTTCAATACCATTGAAGACCTTGAGTCCACTTACCGCCGTAAAAGCAAGGGCGAGCGGCTGGTGACTTATGGCCGTATGGGGATGGAAACGCATGCCGCACTGGAAACCGTTTTTTGCCAGCTGGAAGGGGGTAAGCGCTGTTTCCTGGCATCGTCCGGCCTGGGGGCCATTACTATGTCGCTGCTGTCCCTGTTAAGTGCGGGCGACCATATGCTGGTGGCCGATTGCGTGTACGGGCCGGTGCGTCACCTGGCCAATACGGTATTAAGCCGCATGAATATTGAATTTACCTATGTGCCGGCGCAATCCACAAATGCCCTGCAGGCGCAGCTCAAGGCCAATACCAGGGTTTTGTACGTGGAGTCACCCGGTTCATTGCTGTTTGAAATGCTGGACATTCCTGCCCTGGCGGCATTCGCCAGGCAGCATGGGCTTATTCTGGTGGTGGACAATACCTGGGGTTCGGGCTATGCCTGTCAACCACTTGAACTGGGGGCCGATGTCAGCGTGATTGCCGGCACCAAGTATGTGGGCGGACATTCCGATTTAATGTTGGGCGCGGTGGTGGCCAAAGACAAGGCACTTATCGAGCGGATAGACCTGAATCAATATGCCATGGGGTATTCGGTCAGTGCCGATGATGCCTGGCTGGCGATTCGGGGTGTGCGTACCTTGCCTGTTCGTATGGATCAACATGCCCGCAGTGCCTTGCAGGTATGCCGTTATTTTGATGACCTGCCAGAAACCCGCCGCATTTTTCATCCGGCTTTTGAAAAAGACCCCGGCCATGCCTTGTGGAAGCGTGATTGCACGGGCTCCAACGGTATGCTGTCAATTGAACTGGCGCTTTCCGACCGCCAAATCCGCACTTTCGTGAATGCGCTGGAACTGTTCAGCATTGGTTATTCGTGGGGCGGCTTTGAAAGCCTGATCCAGTGGGTGGACCGCCCGACACTGGAAAACCATGCGTACTGGAGTCGGGAAGATAACCAGATCATCCGCCTGCATATCGGGCTGGAAAGCGTGATAGACCTGGTTGACGACCTGGATCAGGCCTTGCAAAAAGCCCGGGCGGTTTGAGGTATTGCAAACAGCACACCTTTTCTTGGGTGTGCTGTTTGTGCCTCTCAAGGATAATGCCCGGTTCTTGCCGGGTCATGGTACCGATTGATTACGTGCTTACTGTTTGCCGGCCAGTACCTGGTCGAGCAGCGCCTGTGCTTCCAGCAGGCTGGATGCGTAGGTGCCGGTCATGCCAGGTGAAGTCAGGTATTTGCCGCCAATGGCAATTGAAGGGGTGGCCTGTACCTGATACAGGTCGGACAGTTCTGCTGCGCGCTTGGCTTTGGTGCCCACACCAAAAGAATCGTAGGCGGCAATGAATTCGTCTTTATTGATGCCCTGTTCGACAGCCCAACTAATGATGGCATCGCGATTGAACAGTTTTTTGCCTTCTTTGTGGATGGCATTAAATACTTTGGGGTGCAGGTCTGTTTTGTCTAGTGCCACCAATGAGTAATACAGGTGCTGCATGGGTTGCATGGAAGCATTGAAAGCGACCGGCACGGGTATGAAATCCACGTTGTCCGGCAGTTTCTTTTTCCAGTCCTGGAACAGGGGTTCCATTTCAGCGCAGTGCGAGCAGCTGTATGAAAAGAATTCCAGCACTTCGGTTTTATCGGGGGTATCGGAAGGCTGTGCAGTTTCAAGCGTGATGTATTTAATGCCGGATTGGGCCATGGCTGGAACAAAAGCGGCGGCACCCATAATGGCCAGGGCGGAAAACGTGTGTTTGAAAATTGTTTTAAGCATCATTGTTTATTCGCATTAAAAAGTATTGATCAGGGGCTTGTTGCACTTGTTGTTCTTGCTGAAGAACAATAAGTCAGATGTAGCGCAAAAATACAGTAAAAACCTTGGTAGGACCAGTTATAAAACAAAAAGTTCAGCTTGTGTATGAATGGAAACGCGATGCAACAGATAATTGGCGCGTAGTCTAGCGAACAATGGTTGAGCTGATTTTCGCTTTGCTTAATTCGGTGCGCGAGCGATTCAGCTCGTCATCGTTTTTGAATGGGCCAATCCGCACCCGGTTTATTTCCACATTGTTAACAGTGATCTTGGTAATTTCCGCGTTGTAGCCCATCAGGATCATGCGGGCCCTGATAGAGTCGGCCTCTTTGGCATTGCGAAAAGCGCCTACCTGAAGATAGCGGCTGCCAGCGGCCTCAGGAGTTTTGCCATTGCTGGCGGGCTTGATTGTGTCTAGCGGAATGTCCTTGTCTTTGGCAGCCAAGGCCAGCTTCTGTTCTGCAGCTGGACTGACCGGCGTTGCCGTTTTGGTGTCGGCACCTGCCTTGGCAGGTGTAGTGGTATTGGCAGCCGGTAATTGATTGATTAATGAGCCAATCTGGTCTTGTGATACGCCCGATGGTGGTGTTTTCACAGGGTCCGCCGAGGTTAACGGACGAAGAGGTGGCAGCTTGCCTGTGCCTGAGGGAGTGCTTTGCTGGCTGGTGATGCGGCCATCATTGCTGAGCCAGGCGTTAGGGTCTATTAAAGGCTGGTTGCCAGGCGACATGCTACCCACCGTTGAGGATGTGCCCGGCATTTTGATGCCCGATGAAGACGTATTGCCCGAATTGTCCTTGAGTGGTACCGGTGTGCGGGTAAGCATGAAAGCGGCGATCGCGGCAATGGTAAGGCCAATGATAAGCCCGGTCAGGATTGACGAGAACGAACTGCTGCTGTTGCTGCTGCTTCTGGACCTTGAGGATGAGGATCGGGTAGTACGTCTTTTGGCCATATTACATTTTTTCTGGAGCGCTAACTCCAAGCAGGTTAAGGGCGTTTGCAATAACCTGACGGGTGCTGTCGGCCAGGCGCAAACGAGCCAGTTTAAGGGCCTGGTCTTCTACCATAATGCGTTCGGCGTTATACCATGAATGGAAATCGGCGGCACAGTCCAGTAACCAGAAAGCAATGTGGTGGGGCGCAAGCTCTTTTGCGGCCAACTGAATGACGTTGGGCAGCTCGGCCAGTCGACGCAGCAGGGTGATTTCACTGGGCGCTGTCAGCAGAGAAACATCCGCATCTTTAAGATAACCCAGCATATCGGCCGAGTCACGTAAAATCTTGCAAATTCGTGCATGTGCGTATTGTACGTAATACACCGGGTTTTCTTCGCCCTTGGCCAGCGCCAGGTCAATGTCAAAAACGAACTCGGTATCGGCACGGCGCTGGATCAGGAAAAAGCGCACGGCGTCTTGCCCAACCCATTCGATCAGGTCACGCATAGTGACATAGCTGCCGGCCCGTTTGGAAATCTTGACTTCCTGGCCGCCACGCATGACTTTGACCATTTTATGCAGGATATAGGCGGGGTAGTCTTTGGGAATGCCCATATTCAGGGCCTGCAGGCCGGCTCGCACGCGGGCCACCGTGCCATGGTGGTCGCTGCCCTGGATATTGACGGCATGGTTGAAGCCGCGCTGCCATTTGGTCACATGGTAGGCCACATCGGGTACAAAATAAGTATAGCCGCCATCGGACTTGCGCATGACGCGGTCCTTGTCATCGCCGGTACCCAGTTCAGTGGTTTTCAGCCATAGCGCGTTTTCATGCTCGTAGGTATGGCCGCTTTCAATCAGCTTTTGTACCGTTTCAGCCACTTTGCCATCGCTGTACAAAGAGCTTTCCAGATAATAGTTGTCGAACTGCAGGTTGAATGCCTGCAAGTCCAGATCCTGTTCATGGCGCAGGTAGGCCACGGCAAAATGGCGGATGTCGTCCATGTTGTTGATATCGCCGGAAGCGGTAACGGTTTTGCCATCGGCTTCAACCGATTTTTTAGCCAGGAAATCGCGCGCAATATCGGCAATATAGTCGCCACGGTAGCCATCGGCAGGGTATTCTTTTGAATCTGGGGTAATGCCTTTGGCGTGGGCCTGTACACTGATGGTCAGATTGTTGATCTGGTTGCCGGCATCGTTGTAGTAGAACTCGCGGTGTACTTTATAGCCACTGGCTGAATACAGGCGGCAAATGCAGTCACCCAGCGCGGCCTGGCGGGCATGCCCGACGTGCAGCGGGCCGGTGGGGTTGGCGGAAACAAATTCAACAATAACGCTTTCCCCATTACTGGCGGCGTTGCCATAAGCACTCCCCTGTTCCGCAATGACATTGGCCACGGCCTGATGGGTGGATTGGGTAAGACGCAGGTTGATAAAACCCGGTCCGGCAATTTCAGCGGCAGCCAGGAAAGATTGGGTGTTTTCATTACCCAATAGTGCATTAACGATTTCCTGTGCCAGCTCACGCGGATTGCGTTTGTTGGGCTTGGCCAGTTGCATGGCCACGTTGGTGGCAATATCGCCATGTTCGGGTTGTTTGGGGCGCTCCAGTTTGATAACCGGGTTGCTGCCGGGCAGAATGCCTTCAACAGCGGTGGCCAGCGCGGCCTGGATTTTTTGTTGTAGCTCTGGGAGCATAGGAGTTGACTGTATAAAAAGGTGGTAAAAAAGCCGGTTGCCCCCGTTGCTTGGTGAATGTGTCACACCTGGAGCACATGGGGTGCAAATGTTATTAGACCGGCCTGTTCAATGAATCTGGAAAATTGCCATAATCATAGCATATTGACCGTTTTTAACGGCCAGATCGTTACTGCCTTGTTCGCTTTAACATTGGCAGCGGGTGTGAGGATGGAACGTGTTTTGTACCCGGGTTGCAGGCACTCCGGTATCGCAGGCGGCAGAGAAATGCCTGCCTAAATACCTTGGCTGGCAAGATGGATTTACATAATTTTTTCCATTATACTTTCTTTGCCCGAATGGGTAACTGAGTTTAATTTCAATTTCAATTTCAATTTCAATTTACTAATAGAGAATAAAGACAATGAAATCCTTATTGCGCACAACATGCCTGGCTTTGATGCTGGCTTTACCACTGACTGCTTGCAAAACCATGCAAGGTGGCGGCACTTCTGGTGCCAACAAATATGACATGACTTATCTGCGTACCCAGATTAAGCCTGGTGTTACAACGTCTGATGAGATCCTCAGCCTGTTTGGCCAACCTTCCTATCGCGATGATGGTGCGAAAGGGCCTAATTATTGGGCCTATAATGAGTCCGATGATAATGCTCTGTTCAGTACCGCCATGAGTTCTTTGGGGCTGGGTACTGCTGGCAATGCAATGTCTACCAGGCGTCAACTGAATATCCACTTTACCAATAATCGCGTGCACGACTTTAGTGTTACCCAATAGTAACATTTGAAGGAGTTGGTTTTGGCCAGTTGGTAAACCCCCTTTTGTGTTGAGCAGGGGGGGTTGTTTTTTTTTGGCCAAATCAAGGCTGGCGTATTACTGCCTAGATATTGAAATCCAGGGGATATT
>LFRM01360842.1_pt1 | contig 13338 bp, 15 predicted proteins | sample 618341 | NCBI WGS metagenome assembly LFRM01 (sample SAMN03654438, study PRJNA283298) | anaerobic digester metagenome | isolation source: pool of bioreactors CSTR01a, CSTR02a, and CSTR03a thermophilic anaerobic... | place: Denmark: Kgs. Lyngby | collected 2014-05-21 | reverse complement strand
GTGTGGAATGAAGAGGTCATATCGGATGATTCGCGTGTCGTTGATGTTCACGTTCAGAAGTTAAGAGAAAAACTTCAAACGCGTGTCATCCAAATGGTTCGAGGAAAAGGTTACAAATGGTTCGAATAAGACACTGAGGCATTATCGCTCAGTGTCTTTTTTTGGACTATTTTATGGTGCTGTGATTTGTACTAGTGAAGTGGCACATAAATATGGTATAGTTATACTATTATGGAGGAATTACGTATGAAAATAGCAGTAATAACGGACTCATCTGCGGGTGTATCAACTCAGGATGCACTGGATCAGGGCATCTATGTGGCGAGAATGCCTCTTGTCATTGATGATCGTGAGTTCATGGAAGAATCAGAAGTATCGCGTGCGGATCTCATTAATGCGATGCGCTTGGGATCGAGTGTCAAAACATCTCAGCCTCCTTTGGGTCAATTAATTGCGATGTTTGATTCTCTTCTTGAATCACATGACCACATTATTTTCTTACCCATTTCATCCAAGCTCAGTGGAACGTATCAAACAGCAATGGCCTTAGTTGAGGATTATGACGGGCGTCTTACAGTGATTGATTCCTTATTTGTATCGGCTCCGCTTTACTACGCAACACTTGAAGTAAAAGCGATGGCGGATATGGGGATGGATCCTGATGCGATTCGTAATAAGGTTGAAAAGGAATCGTGGATGTATGCATCACTCATTCCTGATGACATTGTTTATCTTAAGCGTGGTGGTAGAATCTCTTCTGCTGCAGCCGCAATCGCGAATCTATTAAAGATTGTGCCGGTCTTAAAGGTGTACAATGGTGAAATTGATTTAGCGGATAAAGTACGGACGCATAAGAAGGCGGTCAAGGTGGGGATTGAACTCGCAATGGCTCAATTTGATCCTGAACATTACGAAGTTGTGGTATTGGATGGGGATTGTGATCCAAAGATGTATCAAGGTCTTGTGAAGGATATTGAAAGCAAGTATGGTATTACAGTAATTCAGCGTGAATTGTATCCCATTGTTATGGCTCATACGGGTCCTGGGAGTGTTGCGATTAGTGTTAGAAAGAAATTAATTTAGGAGATAATATAAACATGAACTTTATTGAAGAAACGCTTGTAGCAGCGATTGAAGAAATTATTAAAAAAGAATTTGGGATTGAAAAGGAATCGGGTCTTGTAATGCTTGAGATTCCTAATAAAACTGAAAATGGGGATTATGCCACAAACATCGCAATGCGACTTACAAAGCGCGTTGGGAAAGCTCCGCGTGATGTAGCGTCAGTAATTGTGGAGGGTTTGTCGGATCATGAGATGATTTCATCGATCGTAGTTGCGGGTCCTGGTTTCATTAACTTTTTTATTAAGCCTGATGTGATGGCTGGAGTAATTCCAATCATTAGGAATCTTGATCGAAATTATGGTAGTTCTGATTTCGGTGAGGGTCGTAAGATTCTTCTTGAGTATGTTTCGGCGAATCCAACGGGGCAATTGCATGTTGGGCATGCTCGTGGGGCTGCTTGGGGTGATTCATTGCTTCGTATTCTTAATTTTGCGGGATATAAAGCAGATGGGGAATTCTATGTGAATGACTTGGGTAACCAAATCACAATGTTGTCTCATTCATTATTTGCGCGTTACCAACAGGCTTTGGGTGTTGATGCAAAAATGCCAGAGGATGGTTATCATGCTCAGGACATCAAGGATATTGCGCTGGATGTGATTGAACAAGAGGGCGATGTTTGGCTCGATAAAGATCAATCGCTATGGGAACCTTACTTTAAGGAATTGGGGATTAAGTTTGAACTTGATCGTATTAAGCGTGATTTAGTTACGTTTAATGTTCGTATTGATAATTATGTAAGTGAAAAGAGTCTTTATGATGAGGGTCGCGTTGAGAAGAGTTTAAATGAACTCAAGGATCGTGGTTTCACCTATGAAGCAGATGGTGCTTTATGGCTTCGTACTACGGATTTCAAGGATGATAAGGATCGTGTCATGATTAAGTCAGATGGTTCGTATACTTACTTGGTTCCGGATATTGGGTATCACCTTTATAAATTAGAGCGTGGCTATGATGAATTGATTGACCTTTTGGGGGGTGACCACCACGGGTATATTGCGCGTATGGAAGCTGCTCTTGAAGCGTTGGGTTATAAAGATGTTTTTGATGTGGACATTATTCAAATGGTGCGTCTCATCGAGGACGGTGTTGAGGTTGTGATGTCTAAGCGAACAGGTAATGCGGTTGGCTTGATTGAACTTGTGGATGACATTGGTGTTGATGCTACGCGTTATTTCTTTGTCTCTCGTGCGCTTCAAACGCCGCTTGATTTTGATATGACGCTTGCGCGATCAAAAGCGAATGATAATCCTGTGTTCTATGCTCAGTATGCTCATGCTCGTATTTGTTCAATCTTAAGAACGGTTGGATCTGTTGATGAGGTTAAAAATCTTGATGCTTTAGTTCATCCTAAGGAAATTGAGTTATTGAAGCACTTGAATGAGTTTCCTTCTGTTGTAGCGGACGCGGCGAAGTCGCGTCAGGTTCATAAGGTTGCGAATTACATTCATAATCTTTCGAGTTTATTCCATAGTTTCTATGGTGCTGTGAAGGTCATTGATACTGAAAATGCGGATGCGACTGCTCAGCGTGTACTCTTGCTTGATGCAACGCGTATTACATTGAGAAATGCACTTGATTTAATTGGGGTTAGTGCTCCAGAAAAAATGTAGTTGACAGCTTATCTGTGTCGGTGTATTATGTAAGTGGTACAAGGAGGTTTTTATATGTCATTGAAAAATGGTTCAATTGCTATTTATCGCCAAATCATTGAGTATTTTGAATATGAAATCGCTTCGGGTCGTTTGGGTGTGGGTTCTAGAATCGATTCAATTCGGGATCTGGCTCTGCATTTTAAGGTCAATCCGAATACGATTCAAAAGGCTCTCAGTGAGCTTGAGCGCGATGGTCTAATTTATACGGACCGCACAAATGGTAAATTTGTTGTGGATGATGTTGATCGTTTAAAAGACTTGCGACACGAAATTGGTCGTCGTATGGGGATGTCTTTCGTTGAAAAATCCAAGGCTCTAGAGTTAACGATCGAGGAAACTTTAGGACTTGTTGAAAATATATGGAGGCAAGATAATGAATAATACAATATTAGAGATTAAGGACTTAAACAAACATTACGGTAAGCGTGAAGTTATTCGTGGGGTTAACTTATCCCTGACTTCAGGTAAAATCGTTGGTTTATGTGGTCCTAACGGTGCGGGTAAAACAACGATCATTAAAATGATTGTTGGATTATTACGTGACTTCAAAGGGGAAATAAGAGTCAATGGTGATTTGGTTGGGTCAACATCTAAAGCGGTTATTTCATATCAACCGGATGTTGAGGCTCTAAATCCATCACTTACAGGTAAAAAGGCTGCAGTTACTTATTCTGAAATGTATGAGGATTTTGATGCAGGCCTACTCGAGGATCTATTTTCTAAGTTGAAACTTGAATCGGATCTTCCAATCAGAAAGATGTCTAAGGGGATGCGTGAGAAGTTCCAATTGGCACTCACTCTATCTCGTAAAGCTGATATTTATATCTTTGATGAACCGATTGCGGGGGTTGACCCGGCGTCGCGTGATTCAATCATGGATACTATTTTAAGTAATTATACACAGGACGCATTGCTTATTATTTCAACGCACTTGATTCAAGATATTGAGTCTGTGCTTGATGAAGTTGTGTTTGTGAATGATGGTCTTATTACACTTCATGAAAATTGTGATGATTTGCGTGAGGCTCGTAACATGAGCATTGATGAGATTTTCAGGGAGGAATTCAAATGGTAATCAAATTAGTTAAGCGTGAATTGCGCGATTCTTCAACTTCATTTGTTCCTGTTCTTGCAGCAATTCTAGCGGGTTCAGTGCTCCTACCCTTACAAATTCGTTTCTTTAATTCCATTGGCTTCTTAAATGCCATTGTGAATATCGTCTTAATGCTTTTATTCTTTACAGCAATGATTCTATCCATTCGTGCTAGTTTCTATATCTTATATACAAACATGTACAACAAGAGTGGTTATGAACTCTTTACTCTACCGGTTAAGCTATGGGAGATTGTAGTTTCAAAACTAATCACACTTGTGATTTGGTATGTTGCTCTTTCAATCGTAACGGGTGTTGGTATGGTCCTGATGACTGCCATCTTATCTGGTGACATAGGATTTATTTTCGAACAAATTGGATATGCATTCAGTTTCTTCAGTGACTACTTCAGTTCTTCGGATGTACTCTTAACAGTGCTTGTAGGAACTCTTGGTCTGCTTCGGGATGTTCTCGTGATCTTCTTTGCAGGAGCGGTTGCGAATTCAAGTCGTTTCTCTAAGAATCGTGCATGGTGGACATTCTTATTCGTTGTCTTATTATCATGGGGTTTGAGTTTGATTTCTACTTCATTGGATCTAAACCTCTTCAGAGGATTTAATTTCGTTCTCTATGGTGATAGTATTTCGAGTTTCACACTGGGCATCGTTCCAGGTCTTGTAATCGCAATTACTGCATTCGAACTTGTATTGAGTGGTTTATTCTTCTTTGGAACTCTTTGGTTCTGGGATAATAAGCTTGAAATATTGAACTAAATTAAGAGAGACCTCATTATTAATATAATGAGGTCTCTTTTCTTATAGTTGATGTGTTTTATATAAGGTGTGGTCTAGGGTGTAGATGCTCAGTGAATCTGAACTGAGATAACCATAGCTTGCTGGGTGGCCTCCTTTGGGGAGTGCGATGGATCCGGGATTGAATAGAATGGTTTTATTGATTGTTTCAATACCGGGTAGGTGGGTATGACCAGAAATGAAGATGTCTGCTCCGGTAGTGGGTGCATAGCTTGCGGGATCATTGAGGTGTCCGTGTGTTAGGTAGACCATGTGTTCATTGAGGTGAAGTATAGTATAGTCTTGCATCATGGAGTGGTTGAGGAGCATTTGATCGACTTCACTATCGCAGTTGCCTCGTACGGCTAGAATGGGTTTAGTGACTGCATTGAGTCTGTCCGCAACTTTTTGTGGATTGTAGTCTGGTAGGATCGGGTTACGGGGTCCGTGGTACATATGATCGCCTACAAGGATTAATAGATCGTAATCTAAGGGTGTATTGAGTGCTGTTTCGAGTGCTTGATGGCTTCCGTGAATATCTGAAATTATGAGTGCATTCATTAATTCACCTCCTTTTCTTATATTATACGTTATTGATTGTGTTAAAATAAGGGAGATGTGTGTAATTAATTGACTAATTTTTGTGATAATTATACATTTAAATATATTAAGGAAGTAACTTATGAAAAAGAAAAGTCGTTTTTTTATGAAATACATTGCATTCATGTCCGTTGTTCTTTTGCTTGTAGGCGGGTATTTTTCTGTGCGTGCAATTCTATTGGATCGGAAAGTTGATGTTGTAGGTGTTGACCAACATAACCTTTATTACTCCTTGCGTAAAAATGGAACAGATTATCAAAAAGCGATTTATACTCAGTTAAGTGATGCTTTCGATCAAGAAGTGATTAATGAGGAAGCGATTAGTGGCTTAGTGGTCCAGAATTTTGTCGCTGATTTTTATACTTGGACTAATAAATTGCGTTTCAATGATGTGGGTGGTCTCCAATTTCTTCACAATGATGTGGAGGGGTGGGTTAATGCTCAAGCGCTTGAAACGTTTTATAACGATATGAACTATTATCTACAAAATGGTGATCTAGAGGATACGCTTGAAGTAAGCCGTGTTGATGTAAGTGCTGTAAAGAGTGAATTTGAAATGGGTGAGGATGATGAAATCACGAAGGTTCCATCATATGTGGTTAATGCATCGTGGTCCTATCTCCCAAGTTCAAAGATTAGTGTTGATGAATTCCAGTCAAGTGCCGTATTCACGCTCATCGCTGATGACGAAGGTCTCTTTACGATAGTGGAGGTGAGTGACATTGAAGAAGAATAATAGAAGTTTTATCGCGCGTTTGTATAGTAATAAGTCATTGATGTTCGCTGCGAGTGTTTTACTTAATATTGCTTTATTGGCCCTGATTGTTTGGATCAGTCGTTATGCGAAGGTTAAGGGAAACATCTTTGCTTCAATCATTGCGGTTGTTGTTCTTGTGGGTCTTTTAGTTAATGTCATTTTCTTGTTGGCTTATTCTAAGAATTTAAAAATTTTCCGTCAATTATTCTTTTTTGTCGCGAGTATTCTTCTCGTCATATCATTAGTTGGTACTGTATATATCGTTCGTGCTGAATTGAGTTTAAATGAGTTAGTGAATAGTAATGGTGAGGAGACTGTTGATTATTCTGTGATTTCGTTTAGTCCTGAGTATACTGAGGACAATATGGGTGAGAATAAGATTGGATATTTAAAACAAGGTGAAGAATTTGAAATACTCTTTAAGGATAAGGTTCGTGAACATTCGCGTACTATCCAATATGTAGAGTATGATGACTACAATGATTTATTAACTGCTTCTAAGGCAGGGGATATTCAATACGGTCTTGTACCTTTGAATTATTCTCGTTTGGCTGAAGGCTTCGAAGATGAATCCTTTGATCCTTTCGCAGAGGCGACTGTTTTATTCTCGTTCTCGACGGTTGTTAGTGATGACTTCTCTAATGTGAACGTTACGAAAGAACCGTTTACTGTCATTCTATTGGGTAATAATGAGGGTCTATCGGATTCCATTATTGTCGCAACAGTGAATCCTAAGACGCTTCGTGTCACGATGACCAGTCTTGCGCGTGATTCATATATTCCAATTGCATGTTATTCAAATAATTCGCGAGATAAGTTAAATCATTCTCGTATGAGGGGGCGTCAGTGTCTCGTGGACACGGTCGAGAATTTCCTTGATATTGAGATTGACTTCTATTTTGAAACTGATTTCTATGCGTTGCAAAAAATAATTGATGCCTTGGGGGGTATTGAAATTGATTCGCCACTTAGTTTCGCGGGATCATTCCCCATTGAAGGGGAACCCAATGAATATGAAACTGTGAATGTTCCAGAGGGTTTAAATTTATTGAATGGTAAACAGGCTGTAACTTTTGCGCGTGAACGCAGTAGTTTTGGTTCGGGTGACTTTACGCGTCAATTAAATCAACAGTATGTAATTCGTGAGATTGCGACTAAGTTAATTAATGAGCGTAACCCAGAACGGCTTGTATCAGTGTTGGAAGGTGCTTCTAAGAATTTGACGATGAATATTTCCGTAGATGATCTAACGGCGTTGTTAGGTTTCGCAATTTCGGAAACAAATTCTTCGCAACTTGATCCTATGAATACTTTTAGAATTGTTCAAACTCAAGTTACCGGTGATACACCATTTATTAATGGGGCATCCGTCGTGTTACCTTATCAATCGGATTTGGATGAAGCAAGACGCGTGATCAAGCATAACCTTCAAACTGAACCAGAATTGCTTGAAGAAACCTCATTTACTTTCTCAATAAAGAAACCATACAAACTTGCGAGAACGCCATACAATGATGGAACCACGATTGGTAAAGGGCAAACGCAGGAGCCTGAAACCAACGAGCAGTTTGTTGTTCCTAACTTCACACGTGATTGGACTAAATCAAGAGTAAAGGAATGGGGTAACAGTAATGGTGTCGATGTCACTTTACGTATCATCGACAACAAATCCCCTGAGTTCAGGGAATCGTATGCTGATGGTCAAATCATTTACCAATCAGTTGATCCAGGCACCTATAAGAAGAAACCGGGCGGTGTAAGTATCTCGATTGTTGAGTATCTTGAGGTTGAATCTGGGGATTTGGATGAATCTGACGAATCTGATGTTGTTGTTGAACCAACTGAACCTTTGAGTTTTCCTGAAAAAGATTGGACAATTGACGAAATCAATGCATGGGGTGTTGAGAACGCTTATGAAATAAAGTACCTCAAGATTAAAGAAGAAGAGGGTGGCGATGAGAAAGTAGTGTCCATCCAAAAACCTGATGAGGGTCATCCTCTAATACTGGTTGTTACTTTGTCGTATGAAACAATAAAATATGAATAAAACTACCCATGTTCATTCGGACATGGGTAATTAAATTAATTTGAGTGTTTTCTGTGATTCGTTATAATAATACTATTAGAAATTGAGGTGCTTGAAATGGATCATGTTTTTATTGTTAATCCGGTGTCGGGATCGGGTCGTTATACTAAAGTTTTGACGATTATCCAGGATTATTTTTCTGATCGGGAAGATTCTTTCGAGATTCGCTTCACTGAATATGTTGGGCATGCTACTAAAATTGCTGCTGAGTATTCTTCTGAGGGTACCGTACTCTACTCTGTTGGTGGTGATGGGACTTCTCATGAAATCGTTAATGGTTTGTGTGATGGTGTTTTGTTGGCAATTATTCCAGTTGGGTCGGGTAATGATTTTTGGCGTATGATAAATTATAGGGGGTCGCTTGAGCGTATCGTGATTGATACGATTGAGGGTAAGGATGTTTTGATTGACGTGGGTCTTGCGAATGGTGTTCGTTATTTGAATTGTGCGAATATTGGTCTTGATGCTTTGGTGAATAAGGGTGCGAATGAGTTTCGTTTTAAGTGGTTTCCTCGTAACCTTGTGTATGCTTTGTTTGCACTGAAGTGTGTCGTGACTAAGGAGACAATTGATTTTTCTTATGAGCATGAGGGTGAGGTTGTGGAGCATACTGCGCTTTTGGCTTCGTTTATGAATGGTCAGTATTATGGTGGTGGCTTTCGTTCTGCTCCGCTTGCTTCTATGACGGATGGCTTAATTGATATTTGTATCGTGAAGGATGTATCGCGTCGTAGAATTATCTCGTTGTTGCCTAAGTATTTTAAAGGGGCTCATTTGGATTTGGATATTGTTTCCTTTATGCAGGTGTCGTCTTTTAGAATATCGAGTGCGTCGGACTTGGTGTTTGGCTTGGATGGTGAAATTTCTTTTGCGTCTGTAATTGATGTTGAGGTACTTCCTAAGGCTGTTTCTTTAAGGGTTCCGAATAAGATACTTATCAAGTAGGTCATATTTATCTTGTATTAAATATCTTTATGATATAATAGTTTAGTCAGGAGGTATATTAATATGAAAATAGTTAAAACAAATGAATTTGATGACATCGTTAAAGAAGGTGTTGTCTTAGTTGATTTCTATGCTGATTGGTGTGGTCCTTGTAAGATGATCGCTCCGATTCTTGCCGAACTTTCTACTGAGTTAGATGGTAGTGCGGATATCGTCAAAGTGAACGTTGATGAAGAGGGAACTCTTGCTCAACGATTCGATGTCATGTCGATTCCTACACTTATCTTGTTCAAGGATGGTAAGCCCGTTGGTCGTAAGACTGGGTTCTTGCCTAAGCCAGAACTTGAGAAGTTCATTCAATCTGCTTAAAACATTTAAAGATTCTTTCTTCGGAGGAATCTTTTTTTGTATATATATTGCATTTTATTTTCCATTGGTTATAATATACTTGTTTGCGGTTACTAACTAATTTGTTTAGTCTGGCTAAACAAGGAGGCGGTACTATGGAAATAGGTAAAAAAATTAAACAATTGCGTACTCAGAACGGATTAACCCTTGATGAGCTTGCGAGTCGTACTGAGTTGTCGAAAGGCTTTCTTTCTCAATTGGAGAATGATATTGCTTCGCCTTCGATTGCGACCTTACAGGATATCGTGGAGGCCTTGGGAACGGATTTGTCGTTGTTCTTTCGAGCTGATCGCGATGAGCAGATTGTATTCAGTGATGAGGATTATTTTGTGGATGTTCGAGAAAATTCAACGATTCGTTGGATTGTGCCGAATGCTCAGAAAAATGAAATGGAGCCGATTCTTCTTGAACTTGAAAAGGATGGTCGTTCCAATGAAATATTACCCCATGAGGGTGAGGAGTTTGGATTCGTATTAGCGGGGAAGATTGTCCTTGATTATGGTGATGGGAATAGTATTTCCGTTGCGAAGGGTGAGACGTTCTACATAAAGGGTTCGCGTGCTCATACGCTTGTGAATGAGCATGTACAGACTGCGCGTGTGATTTGGGTTTGCACGCCGCCGATTTTTTAAGGAGGATATTATGGAAGCTTTAATTTCGTTTAAAAATATTGTTAAGAATTTTGATGATCAAATGGTCTTGAAGGGGATCAACCTTGATATCTATGAGAATGAGTTTGTGACTTTACTAGGGCCTTCGGGTTGTGGTAAAACAACACTCCTTAGAATATTGGGTGGTTTCTTGGAGCAGAGCACGGGTGAGTTGTATTTCGAGGGGATTGAGATTTCTTCGGTTGCGGCTTATAAGCGTGAGATTAATACTGTGTTCCAGCGTTATGCATTGTTTCCCCATATGGATGTCTTTGATAACGTTGCCTTTGGATTGCGTATTAAAAAACAAACTGAGGATGTGATTTCACAGAAGGTGCTCCGTATGTTGGAGCTTGTGGGGCTTAAGGGCTTTGAGCATCGCTCGGTAACCTTGATGTCGGGTGGTCAGCAGCAGCGTGTTGCGATTGCGCGTGCCTTGGTGAATGAACCAATGGTATTGTTACTGGATGAGCCATTGGGTGCTCTTGACCTTAAGAAGCGTAAGGAAATGCAGCATGAGCTTAAAGAAATTCAAAAGAATGTTGGGATTACGTTTGTTTATGTAACCCATGACCAAGAGGAAGCTTTAACAATGTCTGATAAGGTTGTGGTTCTTAATGAGGGGGAGATTCAACAAATAGGTACGCCAATGGATATTTATAATGAGCCGGAGAATCGTTTCGTGGCGGATTTCATTGGGGAGTCTAATATTGTTGAGGGGATTATGGTTAGGGATCGTCTTGTTTCATTTGATGGTTTTGAGTTTGAGTGTGTTGACCATGGTTTCGATGAAAATGAGCAGGTTGATATTGTAATTCGTCCTGAGGATATTGATATTGTTTCTATTTCTGAGGGTAGTTTAGTGGGAAGTGTGGAGACGTCGTTGTTTAAGGGTGTTCATTACGAGATTGTAGTGAAGACTGAGCATCGTGAGTTTATCATTCATACAACGGATAACGTTGAGTTGTATCAGGAAGTGGGGATTCGTTTCTATCCTGAGGATATTCATGTCATGTACACAATGGATGCGTACTAATGAATACGTATCGTAAGTTAATTTATCCGTATATTGTTTGGGGGAGTGTATTTATTTTACTTCCTATGCTCTTAATCTTTCTATATGCAGTAACAATGCCTGGTAATTCAACGATTTCCTTGCAGTTTACTTTAAAGAATTTTACTAAGTTTTTTGATCCTGTATTTTTGAAGGTCTTATTAAAGTCGCTTCAAATTGCTGGGATGACGACTGTGGTGTGTTTGGTGATTGGTTATCCTTTGGCCTATGTCATTTCGAGGAGAAGTGATCGTGTTCAAACGCTCTTGATTTTATTGATTACGATTCCAATGTGGATTAACATGTTGGTTCGTACGTATGCTTGGATCAGTATTTTATCGGATAAGGGTATAATTAATACCGTTCTTGGTTTCTTTGGGATTGGGCCTTTGAAGTTAATGTATACTGATTTTGCGGTTATCGTTGGGATGGTTTATAACTTCCTTCCGTTTATGATTATTCAAATTTATAATGTTTTGGCTAAGATGGATGAATCGCTGATTGAGGCGAGTTATGATCTTGGGGCGAACAGATACCAAACGTTTAGGAAAATAATCTTTCCTTTATCGCTATCGGGTGTTATTTCCGGTATTACGCTTGTGTTCTTGCCTTCGCTTTCTACGTTTGTGATTCCGCAGTTCTTGGGTGGGGGTACCGTATTGATTGGTAATCTCATTGAGAAGCAGTTTATCAATATTGGGGACTATAACTTTGGGTCTGCGATTTCGTTAATCATGGCAGCATTGATTATGTTGTCGATGCATCTAGCGAATCGTTATGATCGTGATCTAGAGGATCGTTCGGTTGCGAAGGAGGCGAAAGTATCATGAAAAACTCAAAGCGTAAGCATTCTGGTTTTGTGAGTATTGGATTGATGTTGTTGTTCTTCTATGGTCCAATAATTGTCTTAATGGTTTTCTCGTTTAATGGTTCTAAGTCTTTGACGAGTTGGTCGGGGTTCTCGTTCCAGTGGTATGAGCGCTTGTTTAATTCGCGTGACGCTTTGTCTTCGATTCGAACTTCTGTGGTAATTGCCTTATTGGCGACTGCGATATCTACGTTTGTGGGAACGATTACTGCGATTGGTTTGAGTAAGCATAAGCCGATTATTCGTAAGACTGTGTTGAATGTGAATAATTTTCCGGTTTTGAATCCGGAGATTGTTACTGCAATTAGCTTTATGTTGTTGTTTGTTGCGTTTGGTGTTGATAAGGGCTTTACAACTATGTTGATTGCTCATATTACCTTCTGTACTCCGTATGTTATCTTGACGGTGTTGCCGAAGCTTCGTCGTTTGGATCCCAGTCTTGCGGATGCGGCGATGGATTTGGGTGCTCGGCCTGTTCAGGCTTTGACGAAGGTAATCTTGCCACAAATTATGCCGGCAATTATCTCGGGTGCTTTAATTGCGTTTACGATGTCGTTTGATGACTTTGTTATTTCGTACTTTGTTACGGGTAATGGCGTCAGCAATATCTCAATTCTCGTCTATAATATGGCGAAGCGCATCGATCCTTCAATTAATGCATTGTCCACAATTATCATTGTGATTATTACGTTGACGTTAATTGTTATTAATGTCATTCCAAGTCTAAAGAAAAATAAGAGAGGTTTAAGTTTATGAAAAAATTATTTTTAATGGGTATTGCGTTACTCCTGGTATTAGCTGGTTGCTCTAAGGAGAGTCGTGAAGAGCTACGTGTATTTAACTGGGGTGCTTATATAGATGAGTCTGTCATTACTGAGTTTGAGAACAAGTTTAATGTTAAGGTTATTTATGATACGTTTGAATCAAACGAAATCATGTATACAAAACTACAAGATGGTTCGAAGTATGATATTTTAATTCCTTCGGATTATATGATTCAGCGTTTGAATGATGAGGGGCGTCTTCAGGAATTGGATTATTCTAAAATTCCTAATTACTCAAATGTAATGAATTCTCTTAAAGAACCTCACTTTGATCCTGAAAACAAATACAGTGTTCCTTATTTCTGGGGTAATGTAGGACTTCTTTATAATCCAGAGGTTGTTGCTTTGAGTGAGCTTGAAGCACAGGGTTGGAATGTTCTTACGAATGAGAAGTACCAGGATAACTTATTCTTCTACGATTCTGAGCGCGATGCGTTCATGGTTGCTTTGAAGGCACTTGGTTATTCAATGAATACAACTGA
>LFRM01234408.1_pt1 | contig 13351 bp, 11 predicted proteins | sample 618341 | NCBI WGS metagenome assembly LFRM01 (sample SAMN03654438, study PRJNA283298) | anaerobic digester metagenome | isolation source: pool of bioreactors CSTR01a, CSTR02a, and CSTR03a thermophilic anaerobic... | place: Denmark: Kgs. Lyngby | collected 2014-05-21 | reverse complement strand
TGATTTCGACGAAAGAATGGCACGTGAAATTATGGTGCCCCGGACAGACATGGCTGTCGTCTGGACCGATGATACATTGGAAGATATTGGGAAATTAATTCAAAAAGAGAAATATACGCGTTACCCCGTTGTCGAAGGAGATAAAGACAACGTTTTAGGTGTGATTAATGCCAAAGAAATATTTGGTGCGTATGTGGCTGCATCCCAAGGAAATACCACAGATACTTTTAATCTACAGGACTATTTACGCCCGGTTATTATGGTTATTGAAACCTTGCCAATCAAAGATTTATTATTCAAAATGCAAAAAGAACGCCATCAAATCGCTATTTTGGTGGATGAATACGGTGGGACAAGTGGATTGGTTTCAATGGAAGATATCGTCGAAGAAATCGTCGGGGACATTTCTGACGAATATGAATCGGAAGAAACGCCCGATTTCATCCAACTTGATAATAACCACTACCGTCTACACGGACGGATGTTGACGGATGATGTAAACGATGTTTTTGGTTTAGATTTAGATGAAGATACCGTCGATACCATTGGTGGTTGGATTCTCAACGAGAAGTACGATATTAAAGTCGGCGAAGAGATTACCTACAAAAACACCCTCTTTAAAGTGATTCAAAAAGAGAAAAATTCGATTGAAGCAATTGATATTTTCTTGGAAAGTGTCACCGAGGAATAAATACGTAAAAAGGCCGCGCATTGCGCAGCCTTTTTTGTTTATCTCTTTACCACTCAAACCCAGTGTTCTCCGGATCGCGGCCATAACGTGTTTCGATATTTAGTTTAGCGATTGCTTTCATATCGTCTTCTGTTAAAGCAAAATCGAATAAAGCGAAGTTTTCATGAATACGATTGGGGTTTACCGACTTGGGAATCACGATAGAACCACGGTCGATATGCCAGCGCAACACAACTTGCGCTGGTGTTTTGCCGTATTTCTTACCAATTTCTGCCAAAATAGGATGTAGCAATAAATCGGTTTTCCCCTGGCTCAAAGGTCCCCAAGATTCGTGATGGATCTTCTCTTTTTTCAAATAATCTCGTAATTCGTCTTGTGGGAAATACGGATGCGTTTCAACTTGGTTGATCATCGGCATGACGGTCGAATATGCTTTCATTGCTTCCAAATGGTTGATTGAGAAATTGGAAACACCGATAGCCTTCACTTTTCCTTCTGCATACAACTCCTCAATCGCACACCAAGTTTCTTTAACGTTCGGCCCATGCCAGTGGATTAAATACAAATCCAAATAGTCCGTTTGTAATTTCTCCAATGATTCGTTGAAAGCCTGTTTCGTCGTTTCGTAACCTTGCTTGTCATTCCATACTTTCGACGTTAGGAATAAATCTTCCCGTGCGATACCTGCTTCTTTAAGTGCACGGCCCAAAACAGCTTCGTTTCCGTAAACAGCCGCCGTATCAAAATGGCGGTAGCCAACTTTCAAAGCATGCTGAATGGCCCACGCCGTTTCATTTTCGTTGGTCATTAAAAAGATACCCAATCCTACTTGCGGGATTTCAATCCCGTTCGCTAACGTTATTACCGGTGTTGCCATATCGCAGCCTCCTTATTTCTTAATGATATTTTGACGGTCCAAGCAATTTTGTTCCATGAAGAATGGCATCAAACGCTCGACTAGCGGCGCAAGCGCACCTGCTTTGTCACTCTCTAAAGTCCAAACTAACAACGGTTCGTGTAAGCTCATGCGGACGATGAACCAACCTTCATCGAAGTCAGCACGTACCCCTTCCAAATGATCCGTAATAACCCGGATGCCTTCTTGCTTGTTTAAGTATGCTTTGAAATCAGTAATAACGGTTGTGCCGTTTTGTTGAATCGGCTCTTCCACAATTACGAAACGGTACTCCATTGTTTCTTCCGGCTGTTTCAAACCTTTAATCAATGCCGGTAAATCTGTGTTGGCCATCAACAATTTTGCAACTAAGTACGCACCGTCATCCAAATAATAGTTTTCTTTCAACGCCGCATGTCCACTTGTTTCAATCGCCAATTCTGCATCCAACTCAATCGCACGGTTAATCACATTGCGATAGCCGGTTAGATAACGGTCTTGTTTGCCGCCTAAACCGACAATAAAATCTTCAACGTGTTGGGATGTCGCCGAATTCGTTACAATTGTTGCCCCTGGATTTTCTTTTAATAAAACCGCAGAAATCAAGGCGATTAAGTTATTACGGTTCAGTGCCTGGCCGTTCGCATCAACTAAAGCGGAACGATCGACATCGGTATCAAAAATAATGCCTAAATCAGCCTTGTTCGTCAACACCGCATTTTTCAATGCTTGCATCGCTTCTTTATTGTCCGGATTTGACTCATGATTCGGGAAAGTACCGTCTGGATCCAAGAACTGGCTCCCGGTTGTCGTCGCACCAAGTGGCTCCAGAACTTTCTCCACGAAAAAGCCGCCTGCCCCATTTCCGGCATCCACAACAATGTGTTGGCCTTTCAACGGTTCGAAACCTTCATCAATACCTGCACGGATTTTCTCAACCAAATCCGCTGCATACACAGTCAATAAATCTTTTTCAACAATCTGTGCTTTATTGCCGGATGCTTCTCTTAATAAATTTGTCATCGCCAAAATTTCTTCGATATCATCATGCTCTGCCCCACCCGCAGCTGTGAAAAACTTCAAGCCGTTGTATTGATAAGGCAAGTGACTCGCTGTAATCATTATGGAGCCGTCTACGCAGAAATCATCATATAAAGTCGCCATAAACATTGCTGGCGTTGTCGCCATTCCACAGTCAATAATCGTTACGTCAGCCGGAGCCATCCCGTCAAAAAGAGCCTGTTTCAAATCTTGACCGGAAATGCGGCTGTCCATTCCGATTGCTATTTTCAATTCTTTACCAGGTACCCGACTTTGTAACCAGGCAACGAACGCTTGCCCAATCTTTTTCGTTCTTTCAATAGTCAGTGTTGCTGCTTGTTCCGGCGTTGCAATTGCAATCCCACGAATATCAGACCCGTTTTGTAAAGCCAGCATTGCTTGTTCTTCTGACATACTCCAATTACCTCCTAAGAAAATGTTAATCTTATTATAACCTTTTCGCCATCCGATTTCACTGTCTACCTGTATAATGAATATAAAGATACTAAATAAAAGGAGGTTCACCATGCCTTTAACAACAGAACAACTGCAAGCTGTCGATAAAGTGCACCAGTTAATTGATCAAGTGAACGCTATTATCATCGGAAAAGAAAATATAACCAAACTCACGATTACTGCCATGTTGGCGGGCGGACATGTGCTTTTTGAAGATATTCCCGGTGTTGGTAAAACATTATTGGTGAAGACCATTGCAACTTGTCTGGGTGCGGACTTTTCCCGTATTCAATTTACACCAGACTTGGTTCCGAGCGATATCATCGGTTTTTCCATGCCACAACAAGGTAAGGAAACATTTCAATTTCGTAAAGGTCCGCTCTTTTCTTCTATCATCTTGGCGGACGAGATTAACCGGACATCACCGCGTACACAAGCCGCGATGCTCGAAGCGATGGCCGAACACCAAGTAACTAGTGACGGTGTGACCTATGACTTACCGGATCCTTTTTTTGTATTAGCGACCCAGAATCCGATTGAATATGAGGGAACGTATCCCCTGCCGGAAGCACAACTGGATCGTTTTTTGATGCAACTCTCCTTGGGTTACCCAACCCCGGAGCAGGAAGTTCTACTATTGGCGGCGCCGAGTAATCGCGAAGCATTAGCAAATGTGAAGCCAATTCTAGACAACCAAACGTTTGAAGCATTGAAACAGCTCGTTCCAACCATTCACGTCGAGCAGACAATTTTGGACTATATCGTGCGCCTCGGAAATCAAACCCGTGAGGATCAACGCATTCGTTTAGGGATTAGTCCCCGTGGAAATCAATTCTGTCTGTTGGCGGCTAAAGCTTATGCGTTATTGGGAGGACGCAGTTATGTCATTCCCGATGATGTCTTGGCCGTCTTGCCTGCTGTTTACCGACACCGCTTGCTCTTTTTTGAAAATCTGACTACGAAGCAAAAAGATGCGTATATCGCTGTTATCGTAAAGAAAGTGCAGCCCCCGATGAGGAGGTCTTAGTATGCGATTGAAAAAAATGACCAGACTCATTCTTTTTGTGATTGGTTTCGTGGGATTGTTCATTTACACAATGGCATTTCCCGGTACACTCTCGTGGTTTGTTTTACTATTTTATAGTTTGGTAGCCGGTGTTGTGTGGCTTTCAACTGCCGTTATTTGGCGTCAAATAACGGTTACACCAAGACGTGTTCGCTTACTTTCACTGTGGCCGTTACTTATTCCGACTCTAACTGTCCATGTTGAAAATAAAGTGACGGCAATGTCTGCTTTTTTGCGTTGGCGATTTGATTTAGAAACGCAACTACCACGTGGACATTACGACACAGTGCGGATTGAAACGGTTGGTGCCGACTTTTTTGGTTTTTTCCACCAGCAATCCAAGCGAAAAATAGCAGTTGATATAGATATTTATCCGGAAATAGTCCCGCTGTATAAATTGTCACATCACCCGGAAATACGTCGTTACTTAAAAGTAAATGCGCCAGAAATCAGGCAGATTCGCGATTATATGTTTCAGGACCCGATGAAAAATGTCGATTGGAAAGCCTCTTTCCGTCGTGATAAGTTGATGGTCAAAGAATATGAAAAAGAGAGCGAACCCCGTTTGCATCTCATTTTTATCGGCTATCAATCGCCGATGTTTGAACAATTATTATCCGTGGCGTATAGTGCGTTGATTGAATGGCAAAGTCAACTGGAAGTGCGAATGGATTTAATCGGCGGAGATTCATTTTTGACGATTGAACCAAATCCAGATAAAGCTGCTTTGTTTGCAGAATGGCAGCAAATGGATTTGAAGCACGGAAAAGCGATTGTATTTGCCCAAGAAGCTTTAGTAGAAGAGCTGCGAACCAGCCGGCAGGAACCCTTTCTCATTGTGACGGAAGCAGGTGAAGCCCAATGAAATTCGTGAAACGTTTGTTGATGGCGGTTGGTTTTGTCGGTATCTTCTATCCTGTTTTGCAAGTGTATATGCCTTTAAGTGAGTTCACGGATTTAACGGGAAGTTTTTATTATCTGATCGGAACAGCAGTGCTGGCCGTCCTGCTACCCTACTGGTTCGTATGGATTCCGATTCAAATAGGTTTTATGATTACGTGCTACCGCTACTATTTTCCGAGTAACTTAACGGGTATCCGATGGCTTGGCAGTGAGTTTTCACAAATTAATGCAAGTCTTGAACAATTTATTAACGGCGGTAGCAGTGTCTTTCCAACCAATGTCAGTTTTATTTTGATTGTCGTATTAATCGCACTTTCTGCTTACTTGTTAATTGTCTGGTCGCGTCCGACTGTTGGTATTTTAGTGGCGCTTATTTACCTGATGATTTTGCAAGTATTTACAAAATATGATTATTTTATGATGGTTGTTCAGATTTTAGGTATTGGTCTTGTTTTGTATGGATTGTCTAATATTTCGTTGAAAGTGGGATGGAAACGTGCACTTGTTTCTTTCGTAGTTGTTCTGGGGTACGGCTACGGATTGACATGGCTTGCTGTGAAAGCAACCGAACAGCTGGTGCCGCAGCAGCAATGGATGGAACAGCGGGCTAAGAATGTCAATCGCCGTTTGGACGAAGCAGGATTGTTTGATTTCGTCGATTATTACAATTCGGGCGGACAGCTGAAACGCATGGGATATGGCGAGGATGACTCTGTTTTAGGTGGTCCGGTCCAACAGAATTTTGATCCGGTTTTTTCGGCCTATGATGATGCACCTCATTATTGGCGCATCTCAACACGTACTGTCTATACCGGAGTTGGTTGGGAATTCCCGGAAACACTTACTGCCTTTCCCGCTGGTCCCAGTTTTATTAAGCCGGAAGAAGACGATGAAACAGTTGATGTGGTGATAGAGCGCGAAGATAATTTTACCTATTTCCCATATACATATGGATTGGTGGATGCTACGTTTGCGGAGATGAATTTTGAGTTGATACAGCCGACAGAGCAATTACGAAATACGGATGCAGAAGGTGGCGGTGGTTCTTATACTCTGACTTTAATCGACCAGGAAATTGACTTCGCCGGATTGAATACGGTTGGGATTGAATCTCCGATTGGATTGGAGGAGTACTTGGACGTTCCAGAAGGTGTCCCGCAACGGGTTTGGGATTTAGCAGCGGAACTGACTGCGGGTGACGGAACGATGTATGAAAAAGTTCGAGCGCTCGAGCAATACTTGCGTTCAGATGGGGGCTTTCGCTATAGTCTCCGCGAAACCTCTGCCGTTCCGGATGGCTTCGATTATGTGGATCATTTTTTATTTGAATCCCGAATCGGGTATTGTGATAATTTTTCAACGGCAATGGTTATCCTCGCTCGAATGTCGGGCATTCCAGCACGTTGGGCAAAAGGATTTAACAGTGGAACAGCAACGATTGGCGATGATGGTGAAACGTATTATGCCGTCACCAACGCGAATGCTCACTCATGGCCCGAGATTTTCTTTCCGGGCGAAGGATGGATTCCCTTTGAGCCGACGCCGGCATTTCGCCAACCGCTGACGGATACAGAGCAGGTAGATGAAACTAGCGATGGTGATTTTGATGAAGCGTTGGTGCCAGTCGAATCGGCGACTTCGGAAAGTGATATGGTAGAAAACGAAAGTTCTGTCCCTTCTGAGAGCCAGGAAATTGCGGATGTAGCTGATGATGGCAATGAGGTCAGCGGTCGAAACTGGTCTCGAATTGTTGGAGCGTTGGTTGCATTTGCGGTTGGGATTCTATTCGTGTGGCGCCGCAAATGGTATCCTCTGATTGCGACTTGGTTATTGGGTGTTCCGTTCATAGATTCACATCGGACGATTCTTTGGTTATTTGCACAGGTCCTGCCTTTTGAACGGTCGCAGACTTTGCGCCAATACTTTGAGGAAATTGCCGACATGGTGCCGATGCATCGCAAAACGATTGTGCGCTATGTGACTGCTAATGAAGAATCACTTTACGCTCCTGTTGATGAGCGAGTAATTGATGCGTCGATTTACACCGATATGATCACCGTTTATCGTGACATCCAGATTTCTCAAGAAAAAAGTAGTTTTTAATGAAAAGAACCTCACAACGGTCACTGCCGCTGTGAGGTTCTTTTGGATTGGAACATTCGAATCGTTTTTATATACTGAAACGTTCCAATGTTAATCTATTGGAACGTATGTCTCACTATTTGTGGTCAAAACGTTCCAATAGAAAGTTATTGGAACGTTTCAATCTATTTTTCAGCTCATTTTATTCCAATCTGAAAATGTCTTCCTCTTGTGCGACCTCTTCCTTCATATTTTCCCGATAAACTACGATTAATCCGCTGTCGACTAAGTCTTCCCCCACAATACTCCCCGACCAACCGACTCGTAATTTTCGTTTTTGGAAACAACTGCGCTAACTCCTCAGCCATTCGAACAATTGCTTCCTCAGTCCGCTCAACCGCACCACAATCCAAACAACGAACCCGTTGCCCCACCACTTTAGTCGTAAACGAACCACAACTACAGCAATCCAGCCCTTTTTTCAAACCATTAAAAGTAAACTCTGGCAAAATTTCAAAATCCACTTTCGCCGGGCAATCCTTGGAAACCAGTAACGCAGCCAATGAACGATGGCGCTCATTCACCCAACCATCGAATCGATTCAACCCTTTCACCCAATCCGCTAACTCGGGCGCAAATAAAAATGGCTGATCCAACGGGGCACCATACAGATAAAATGACGGATTAATAAACACCACCCGTCCTATTACTTCAAAATCATAGCCCCATTTGCGCAGTAAGTACTGCATATTGGAAACACACCGCCCCAACTGCTCAGTCGGGTTTTTGTAGGGCTTCGCCGATCGCCGACTCATAAATTGCCCATCCTGATATACAAACGATCCCGACCAATTTTTAACCTCGAAAATTATCATCTGTTTCCCCGACAATAAAACGGCATCCAACTGAAAATGATTATTATCCATCGGCAAACGCAAATCACGAAGCAACACATGTGCGCACGTTAGACCATCCAAAATATCCACAGCAAAACGAGACTCCCCCTTATAGCCGCGCTCCAAATTTTCCAAATACAGCTCTAATTCCTGAGACAATAACCAACGACGCTTTAACGCTCTTAGTACGAAATAAATGTCCGACAAAAAAATCGCTCCTTTCTACTTATATATAAGCAAAAAAGAGCGAAAACCATTTTTAAATATTATTTTAGTTTATCTTTTTCGTACAAATGTGTCCGTTCCATGTCCGGGAACCCTTGTTGACGTAATGCCTCGTACACAATCATGCAAGCCGTGTTCGACAAATTCAACGAGCGTACATGCGTATCATCCATCGGGATCCGCAAGCAATCCTCCCGGTGCTCACGCATAAACTCTTCCGGTAAGCCCGTTGTCTCCTTTCCAAAAATGAAGAAAACATCCTCATCAGCCGTAAAGTCTGCATCCGAATAAACAGTTTCGGCAAATTTGGAAATCAAATACAATTTCCGGTCACCCAAGAAAGTCATGAAGGCATCCAAATCGGCATGCTTCATAATAGTTACATCATGCCAATAATCCAATCCTGCGCGCTTCAACTGTTTGTCATCCGTTGAAAATCCAAGCGGTTCAATTAAATGCAACGTCGCATTCGTCGCCGCACATGTCCGTGCAATATTTCCCGTGTTCGCCGGGATTTGTGGTTCAAATAATACGATGTGATTAGTCATTCTTTCATTCCCCTTCAAGCTTTGCGAGCGCCATTTCCATTTCCGCTCGCGCTTCTAAATCTTCTTCTTTTTCAATACATTCCTGGAAAAAATCCAGCAGTTCTGGATTCACATCCCGGACAATTTGCCCAATCGCCCACGCCGCCGTTCCTCTTAAAACCGGCCGCACGTCCGTTTCCATCACCCGCAACAATTCCGGTATCGCCGTCCGGTCCCGGTAATTAGCCAAGGCAATAATTGCATTTCGTTGCAACGGTTTCTTTCCGCGCCACGAACCTGCCAAAATCCCAAACTGACTCTTAAATTCTTTATTGGATAAGGTCAACATCGGCTGTAAAACAGGCGTTTCACGCTCCGGCTCGGGTTCCATTTCTGGATGCAAGTGGAAGTCTTTTCCCACATTATAAGGACAGGCTTGCTGACAAATGTCACACCCATAAATAACGGTACCCATTTTACGACGAAACTCCAACGGCATATTGCCCTTCGTTTGCGTTTGAAATGACAGACAAACTTGCGCATTCAAACGGCCATCCCCCAGTAACGCACCAGTCGGACAAGCCGTCACACAGCGGTAACAATCACCGCAACCAAACACACCCGGTTCATCCGGATCAAGCACAATATCCGTAATAATCTCACCCAAATATACGTAGGTACCGAACTCTTCTGTAATCAATAGACCATTTCGACCAATAAAGCCTAAACCAGCGCGCTGTGCCACGACTGTGTCCATGAGTTCTCCTGTATCAACCATCGGCTTAAAGCGCGCTTCCGGCATTTTTTCCGCCATAAATGAAACCAACTGATCCATTTTTTCACGTAAAATAAAATGATAGTCCACTCCCCAAGAAGCCCGCGCGAAAGAACCGCGCCGCACACCCTTTTCACGCTCCGGTTTCACAAGCGGTTTGGAAGGATACGCAAGTGCAATCGAAATAATCGACTTGGCACCTTCAAAAACCAGTTCCGGATACAATCGCTCATCCAAGACTTGATGTTCAAATCCGGACGTATGCCCCTTCGCTTTCTGTTCAAGAAGGGATTCTTCCATATAATCAAAAGGATCTGCAGTCGTAAAGCCGACCTTATCAATCCCGATTTGCTGACACGCATCAATAATCTGTTCTTTCAAAGTGGCATTTACCATCCTGCATTCCTCCCTTGTTTGTCCAAATTATAGCATAAAAAAAACGTATAGACTCGGTGGCTGGCACGGCGAATCAATACGTTGGATAAGATCATTTCGACTAAATATAAAATGGCAATGATATATTCCCAAAATGATACATTTAATATAACACCGTTCTCTGTATTTGTAAACCTCTTCTTAGCGGTTTATAAGCAACGAAACCGCAACAGTAATGGTTTTCAGAGGCTTTTCCAATAATGACTCTATGTCAGCTTCACTAGCGCCCCATGTAAGTGGCGTCATCTCAACCAACCAACGGAATGTATCCTCAGTCAGGGCCACTTCATACCTCACATGTTCATGTATACAATCCGGATAAACTTCTTTGAAGCGTGCCACGACATCGTCATTTTCATACGCACGTTCGCCGTAAAGACGCTGACGTAACTCAATTAAATAATCCGTATCTGGCACCACTTTGTAGACGCGCCCTTCCGGCTTCAAAACACGATTAAACTCCTGATAATGCGATGGCGAAAAAATATTTAAGATCGCATCGAATTGCTTTTCTCCAAATGGTGATTGGGCTAAATCCGCCACACACCAAAAGGCATCATCAAAAAAGTGTGCTGCTGCCAGTTGAATAGCATCTTTGGAAATATCAAAACCAATTTTTTTACCGGACAATCCTTGTTCTGTTAAATAATGTAAATGGGATCCTTCCCCGCAACCAACATCCAATAACGTTGCATCCTGGGGAATATGTTTCAAAATTGCATCCAAAATGGGATGAAAAAAACCGGTATCAGCCAATGCTTTTCGACTCGACAACATACTTTTGTCATAGTCGTTCTGGCCGCCTTTTAACAATAAATGAAGCGTTCCTTTTTTGCCTAAATCAAAGTGGTGGTTGTTCGCACATTTTACACCTTGATTGGACACTTCTTGGAACGCTTCTTTACAGACTGGACATTGTAACAATGCCAGATTTTCTTCTAAATATACTGTACTGCGCTCAATCTTTTTCACTGCTCACCCTCCTTCATTATTCTATCACATCGCGCCCTTGCCCGGTGGTCGCAATACGAATTTCTTCATCAGATAATTCATAAATCGGTCGTGAAAAAGTCAATGCAAAAGCGACGATTGCTGCAACCAGCATACTACTGATTGCTACCAAGATATTTCCGGTACTATCCACAAATGCCAACATGGATAAAATATTTGGATTCATAAATTGGTACATTTTCAATTGGAATAGTCCTGCAACCAAGCCTCCTGCTCCTCCGCCAATCATGACGTACCACAGCAGATTTTTTAGAATGAGTTCCCCACCATAGATAATGGGTTGGGTAACACCCAACAGCGCCAATAAGCCACTCACACCGCTGTAAACTCGGTACGTCTTCTTCCGGCTTTTTAACATTAAGGCCAAAGCAACCCCGACATGAGCCGCATTCGAAATTAACATGCCCGGCCCCAGTAAACTGTCATAACCACGTGTGACCAACGATTGATTTACTGCTTCAAAGAAAGAATAATGCGTTCCCGTCACAACAAACAAAGGGCCAAAAGCACCCATCAATAACGTAGACAAAAACGGTACTTGTTCAGCGATGATAATAAAGATAGCAACCAAAACGTGACTGGCTATGGCCATCAAAGGTAACAGAACGACGATTCCAAAAATTAAACCCGTGCCCATCAAGATAAAAGGCTGGAGCATGGGCCGCATACGAGGAGCCACACGTTGGACGAGATAATGATCAATGTAAGCTAAAAACGGAACCAAAACTAAAACAGGCAGAATCGTATTGTATTGATGATTATTAATGAGTGGGAAATTTAAGACTTGCTCCAACATCCGGGTCGAGACGAATTCACTTACAGCCGGCTGCAACATCATACCAGTAATCGCGGCAGCAATGTAGGGATTCGTTTGGTAATACTTCGCACTTGAGAATGCTATCAAAACAGGCAGAATCATAAAGACAAGCGTAAAGATAGTCGATAATGTCGTCGAAGTTTCGGTGACAGACTCGAACATTGAGAATGACAAGAATAGGACGACAATGGCTTGAATAATTCCACCGGCCATAATAGTTGAGAGCAGTGGCAACAGAAAGTTACGCAGATGAACAAATAATTGAAACGGTGCTTCGCTCACTTCTTCTTGCCCTGTTTCCGAGAGACGTAACCCTGTCAGCAAGTGGCGCGCAGATTTATCCGTGGTTAAAATACTGACACTTGTCTTTCCCAAAATAACTTCTGCAACAAACGGATCAGACGCAATACGATCAATTTCAACGTATTCCAAATGAGCAACCTGGATGACCAATAGCTGTTTGCCCGCTTCCATTCCAACAATATTAGTGACACCGCCTAAATTCGCAGCCAGTTTATTAGCGCGTGCCTGGAGTTGCATGCTAGTCCCTCCTTCCACTCTATTTCGCCTATAATATAACATTTTTGACCAAAAAAAGACACCGACAATCATTTGTCAGTGTCTCTTCTTTTAATGTGTTGCTCCGCCGACTAATTTTAAGTCTTCTTTGTCATGGAATTCAACCATTGCTTCAATGGCAGCTGTTAAGCCTTTCGCCATATCAACCAAACTCATTGCGGGCTGCTCCGGCTTATTAACTACTTGTTCCGGAATATAAGGAACATGGATAAAACCGGCTTGAATGCCGTTTAATTCTTTTTCCGCTAAATACAAAGCGTTATACATGATGTGGTTACATACAAACGTACCCGCTGTATTCGAAACAGCTGCTGGTACACCTGCTGCTTTGATTTTCTCAACCATTGCTTTAATTGGCAACGTTGCAAAGTATGCTGGTGCGCCGTCTTTTTGAATTTCGACATCAATTGGTTGGTTTCCTTCGTTATCTTCGATACGTGCGTCGTCCTGGTTAATCGCCACACGTTCCGGTGTAATCGCATAACGACCGCCTGCTTGCCCGATACAAAGGAGCATATCCGGTTTAATTTCCAAAGCTTTCTCACGCATGACTTCGGCTGACTTATGGAAAACAGTTGGGATTTCCAACTTCACAATTTCAGCACCGGCAATTTCGTCTTCTAACAGTTTTACGGCTTCAAGCGCCGGGTTGATTTTCTCGCCACCGAACGGATCGAAGGCTGTCACTAGAATTTTCATAATATCGTTCCTTTCTGTCTTTTAGAATGCCCAGAAATACATCAAGGCAATATGAATCACAATCAGTATAAGTGCCATTGGCGTTTGAACTTTAATAACACCATTTGGGTTCTTCATTTCCAACAAAGCTGCTGGCAACGCGTTAAAGTTCGCAGCCATTGGAGTCATTAACGTCCCACAGAAACCTGCTGTCATCGCCAAAGCACCCGCAATCGCAGGATCCGCTCCTTGCGCAATTACAAATGGCAAGCCG
>LFRM01359154.1_pt1 | contig 13356 bp, 13 predicted proteins | sample 618341 | NCBI WGS metagenome assembly LFRM01 (sample SAMN03654438, study PRJNA283298) | anaerobic digester metagenome | isolation source: pool of bioreactors CSTR01a, CSTR02a, and CSTR03a thermophilic anaerobic... | place: Denmark: Kgs. Lyngby | collected 2014-05-21 | reverse complement strand
TAAGGGCGCCACGCACATGTCCTTTTAGCTCTTGTGAGGCCTTTAATGCAGTAAGGGCAGCAATAGTAATAAGACTGCGCTCCTTACGACTCAAGCCATCACGCTCCCAGACCGAGCCCCAAGCATGTTGATTAATAAAATCCTGCAGAGGTTGGGTAAAGGTAGTGGTATTGCCCATAGCGCGATCCACGAAAGTATCTCCCATCACTTCGCGACGGACTCGATTAGCTGGAACCTGACTCATAACGTCTCCTTAGCATTAGCTTTTTTAGTTTGCTCTAGAGCATTTAAACAACGCTCTTCAGCGGTATCAAGCTCAAGCTGTATTTGTTGAATATCTAAAATTTGCTGCTCTAATTGTACGCGTCGCTCATTAATCATTTCTATCATAATATTGAGCTGCTTTTGATTACCAGCTTGCGGGTCATAGAGCTCGATCAGAGTTTTGCACTCTGCTAATGAAAAGCCTATGCGCTTGCCGCGCAGGATGAGTTTTAAAGCAACACGATCTTTTGGAGTGTAAACACGCTCTTGCCCACGACGCGCAGGGTGCATCATGCCTTGTTCTTCATAAAACCGAATCGCTCGGGTAGTAATATCCAGCTCGCTGGCTAGATCAGAAATACTATAAGTGCGTTGTGCTCTAGTCATGTACGGCCCTTTACGGCAGATAAAAAAACGCGGAATTAAATTCCGCGTAAAAGTAGATAGCAAACCCAATCAGTTGCTATTTAACACAGACAGCTATCGGATGATTGCACAACCGGTAGCCTCTTGTAACTGTTCAAAGCTTACACCTTCTGCTAATTCGACTAGTTTTAGTCCATCAGAGGTTACATCGAGTACACCTAAGTCCGTAATAATACGATTGACAACACCGACACCGGTTAAAGGTAGGTCGCAGGCTTTGAGGATCTTCTTATCGCCACCCCGTGCTGTATGTTCCATTAGAATCACCACACGCTTTACGCCTGCGACTAAGTCCATTGCACCGCCCATGCCTTTAACCATCTTACCTGGAATCATCCAGTTGGCTAAGTCACCCTGCTCTGAGACTTGCATAGCACCCAGAATAGAGAGGTTGATATGTCCACCACGAATCATCGCAAAACTATCAGAACTATCAAAAATACTGCCACCGGCGAGTGTGGTAATAGTTTGCTTACCAGCGTTGATAAGATCAGGGTCAATGGTTTCTTCGGTTGGGAAGGGGCCAATACCTAATAAACCGTTTTCACTTTGTAGCCACACATCCATACCGTCTGGAATATAGTTGGCCACTAAAGTGGGCAGACCAATACCTAGGTTTACATAGAAGCCATCTTGCAGTTCTTGTGCGGCACGTTGTGCCATTTGTTCACGAGTCCAAGCCATGATCAGCTCCTTAAGGTACGTTGTTCAATACGTTTTTCTGGATTGGCGTTTACTACAATACGCTGCACGTAAACACCGGGCAAATGCACCTGATCAGGATCAAAGGTACCAACTTCAACAATTTCTTCGACTTCTACAATACAAACTTTTGAAGCCATAGCCGCTAAAGGATTGAAGTTACGTGCAGTTTTATTAAACAGCAGGTTGCCAGATTTATCAGCCTTCCAGGCTTTAACAAGGCCAACATCTGCAACTAGTGAGCGTTCCATAACATAATTATCCCCATCAAACTCGCGTGTTTCTTTGCCTTCAGCGACCAAAGTGCCGTAACCGGTTTTAGTAAAGAAAGCTGGAATACCTGCACCACCGGCCCGCAGTTTTTCTGCAAGGGTACCTTGTGGAGTGAATTCAAGTTCCAGTTCGCCTGCGAGGTATTGGCGCTCAAATTCTTTGTTTTCGCCCACGTAGGATGAAATCATTTTTTTGATTTGACGGGTTTCTAATAATTTACCCAGCCCAAACCCATCAACTCCCGCATTATTACTGATCACTGTGAGTTCTTTTTTACCAGTGTCGCGTAATGCGTCAATCAGAGCTTCTGGAATACCACATAAACCAAAACCACCTACGGCTAAGGTCATGCCGTTCTCGACGACTCCGTCGAGGGCTTCTGTGGCTGATGCATATAATTTATTCATTATGACCTCACGTATTTAGTGTGCAGAACAATGCCAAGCGCGAGCGACCCTAGAGCCTGTTTCACGTCCTAATACAGCACTGATATTTAACCCTGCGGCAATGACTTTTTCTAGGCTAACTCCGCTGTGGATGCCTAGACCGTTGAGCATATAGAGCACATCTTCGGTGGCAACGTTGCCGCTCGCTCCTTTAGCGTACGGGCAACCACCTAAGCCAGCCACTGAACTATCAAATACAGCGATGCCTTCTGATAAGCAGGCGTAGATATTAGCTAAGGCTTGGCCATAGGTGTCATGGAAGTGCCCTGCAAGTTGCGTATGGGGGATATCTTTAGCAACTTCAGCAAACAGCGATGCAGCTTTATGAGGTGTGCCGACACCTATGGTGTCGCCTAAAGAGATTTCATAGCAACCCATATCATAGAGTGCTTTGGCTACTGCGCGCACCTGTTCTGGTGCAATCTCACCTTCATAAGGGCAACCCAGTACACAGGACACATAACCGCGTACACGAATACCTTGTTGCTTGGCAGCGTCCATCAGCGGCTCAAAGCGTTTAAGGCTATCGCTAATAGAGCAGTTGATGTTTTTTTGTGAAAAAGATTCAGACGCCGCAGCAAAGACGGCAACTTCTTTAACACCGGCTGCCATGGCTGCTTCAAACCCTTGCATATTAGGAGTTAAAGCAGCGTAGGTAATGGCAACGGTACGCTGAATGTGTTCAAACACTTCAGCACTACCAGCCATTTGCGGCACCCATTTAGGTGAGACAAAACTACCAGCCTCAATATAAGACAAGCCACTGCTGCTGAGTGCGTCAATCAACGCGACTTTATCGGTTACGCTGATCGGTTGCTTTTCGTTTTGTAAGCCATCACGGGGTCCAACTTCAACCAAGCGTACATGCGAGGGAAAACTCATCATTCACCCCCATCAAGTTCAACCAGAACCATACCATCGCTGACCATGTCGCCTTCTGCACAGAAGATATTTTGGACGATGCCATCGTGTGGAGCGCTAATGCTGTGTTCCATTTTCATCGCTTCCAATACCACTAGCGTTGCGCCTTGTTTAACAGCTTGGCCGGGCGAGACTAAAATTTGCACTATATTGCCGTTCATGGGAGCAGTTAAACCGCCTTGTTGCTGTGAACTGGCAGCCGCTTGGGCAATAAAGTCGACTTGGGTGACTGGATGCAATTCGCCTTGCCACTCAAGGTACAAGGTATTACCAACACGCAGCGCAGGGTATTGTTGGGTCATATTGTTTTCTTCAATGACCAGCTTATCCTTGATTAGCTTGGTATGGGCTAAGTCATCACAGTACACCACAACTTTTTGCTGTTGCTCACCGCTTTGTAAGTTCAGTGTATAGAGTTGTGGTTGGGCACTGCGCCATCCTGAAGCAACCGCCCACTGTGAGGTCTGGTCATCTTCACGAATGCGATCGTTTTGCGATAATGCCCAAGCACGACCAGCAACATTCCAGAACTGCGCAGGTAACTCAGCTGGAGTGATAAAAAGATCAGCTTCATGACGTGGAATAAAGTCAGTATCGAGCTCCGCCGCAGCAAAGGCTGGATGAGCTAAGATGCGGCTTAAAAAGGCCAAGTTGGTGCGCACGCCATGGATGTGCGTCTCAGCGAGCATGGCTAATAAGCGTTGACGTGCTTCTTCACGGTTCTCGCCCCAGGCAATTAGCTTACCAATCATAGGGTCGTAGAAGGGGGAAATGCTATCGCCTTCTTCAATACCCGTATCCACGCGACGACCTTCACCTGCAGCAGGCTCACGATAGAGGTTTAACGTACCTGTTGAAGGTAAGAAATCATTATCTGGATCTTCTGCATACAAGCGTACTTCAATAGCGTGGCCATTGAGTGGAACTTGCTCTTGTGTCAGTGGCAGCTTCTCACCGCGGGCAATACGAATTTGCCATGCAACGAGATCTTGTCCGGTAATCAGCTCAGTAATCGGGTGCTCAACTTGTAGGCGGGTGTTCATCTCCATAAAGAAGAACTCACCGCGCGCATCCAATAAGAACTCTACCGTACCGGCACCGACGTAACCAATGGCTTGCGCCGCTTTAACGGCTGCTTCACCCATGGTTTTACGCAACTCAGGACTGATGCCTGGTGCTGGAGCTTCTTCAACAACCTTCTGGTGACGACGTTGAATGGAGCAGTCACGTTCATTAAGATAAACACAGTTACCGTGCATATCAGCAAAAATCTGAATTTCTACGTGACGAGGCTTCAGTACATATTTTTCTACCAGCATAATGGGATTACCAAATGCTGATTTTGCTTCACGCTGAGCAGACTCTAAAGCTTCCTTGAGCTCAGATTCCTTTTCAACAACCTTCATACCTTTACCGCCGCCGCCAGCAGTGGCTTTTAGCAGTACAGGGTAGCCAATCTTTTCAGAGGCAATGCGGAAGGTTTCGTAATCTTGCTCTTCACCGTGGAAACCAGGTACTAAAGGTACGCCTGCTTCTTCCATTAATAGTTTAGCGGCTGACTTGCTGCCCATCGCTACAATAGCGCTGGCGGGTGGGCCTAAAAAGATTAAACCTGCATCTTCAATGGCTTGAGCAAAACCACTATTTTCTGCTAAGAAACCGTAACCTGGGTGGATAGCTTGTGCGCCTGTGGCTTGAGCAGCTTCAATGATTTTATCAATCAATAGATAGCTTTCTGCGGGTCGAGCACCGCCTAGGTTGTAGCAAATATCTGCCGTGCGTGCGTGACGCGCATTGCGGTCAACTTCACTGTGCACTGCCACGGTTTTTAAACCTTGAGCCTTGGCAGTCTTCATAATGCGGCAAGCAATTTCACCGCGGTTTGCAATAAGTAGGGTATCAATATGACGATTCATTAGCGTGACTCCTGCCAAGAAGGTGAGCGTTTTTCAAAGAAAGAATTTAAGCCTTCTTGCCCTTCAGGGCTGACGCGTAAAGCTGCAATAGTTTGTTCGGTTTTAGCACGGGTGTCGGCATCAATTTTGCCTGCATCCACTGCAATTAACAGTGCTTTAGTGGCGCTCATGGCTTGCGGGCTGTTTAAGCACAGGTTAGTCAGCCACGTCTCAGCTGCTGCATCTAAAGTGTCAGCAGGGTAGCTTTGCGCCAATAGGCCAAGCTGTGTTGCTGTTGCACCACTAAAGCGCTCCGCAGTCAGCGCATAACGGCGCGTGGCACGTTGACCTAAAGCCTTAACTACGAAAGGGCTGATAACTGCTGGTGCTAAGCCGATGCGGACTTCAGATAAGCAAATCACTGCATCATCAGCACCTATGGCCATATCACAGCAAGCGATTAAACCTACTGCGCCACCAAAGGCTGCACCTTGCACTACGGCTAAGGTGGGCTGGGGCAGGTGATAGAGCCTGTGCATCAATTCGCCTAACTCATGTGAGTCAGCCAAATTTGCCTCATAATCCAACTGTGCTGAGGCTTTCATCCAGCCTAAATCAGCACCTGCGGAGAAGTGTTTACCACGTCCACGCAATACCAGAATGCGGATGTTTTGATCTTGCTGGATATCTTCCAGTGCGTGAATTAATTCGCTGATCATACCGGCATTAAAGGCATTATTTTTTTCTGGACGATTTAACCAAAGGGTCGCAATACCCTGCTCACCACGTTCTAATTGTATTTCTAGATAAGCCATGATTGCTTTCCTTACATGCGGAACACGCCGAACTTGGTCGGCTCAATGGGTGCATTCAGAGTTGCGGACAACGCTAAACCTAATACATCACGGGTTTGCGCTGGATCAATGACACCGTCATCCCATAAGCGCGCACTTGAGTAGTAGGGATGACCTTGGTGTTCGTATTGCGCCAGAATAGGCTTTTTAATGGCTGCTTCTTGCTCTGTAGAAAAACTACCACCTGAACGTTCAACTTGTTCGCGTTTAACTTGTGCAAGAACGCCGGCTGCTTGTTCGCCACCCATGACACCAATACGCGCGTTAGGCCACATCCATAAGAAGCGTGGATCATAAGCGCGACCGCACATACCGTAGTTACCAGCACCAAAACTGCCGCCGACTAGAACGGTAAACTTAGGAACTTGTGCACAAGCTACGGCCGTTACTAATTTCGCACCATGCTTAGCAATACCGCCTTCTTCATACTTTTTGCCGACCATAAAACCGGTGATATTTTGTAAGAAAATCAGCGGAATACCGCGTTGGCAGGCCAATTCAATAAAGTGCGCACCTTTTTGTGCCGCTTCGGCAAATAAAATACCGTTGTTACCTAAAATGGCGACAGGGTAGCCATGTAAATGCGCAAAGCCACAGACTAATGTAGTACCGAATAAGGCTTTAAATTCATCGAACTCACTGCCATCTACTAGGCGAGCGATGATTTCGCGCACATCGACGGGCTGTTTAGCATCGGCTGGAATTACACCATAGAGTTCTTGTGAGTCATATAACGGTGCTTGTACAGGGCGGGTTTGCAGTTCGCCCAGTTTTTTCCAATTTAAATTGGAAACGCAACGACGGGCAATGGCTAAAGCGTGATTATCGTCTTCAGCGTAATGGTCAGCGACACCTGAAATACGGCAGTGGGTATCAGCACCACCCAATTCTTCTGCAGTCACTACTTCACCGGTTGCTGCTTTAACAAGGGGCGGACCGGCTAAGAAAATAGTCGCTTGATCACGCACCATAATGGTTTCATCAGACATAGCAGGTACGTAAGCACCGCCGGCTGTACAGGAACCCATCACCACGGCGATTTGTGGGATGCCTTGTGCACTCATATTGGCTTGATTAAAGAAAATACGGCCAAAGTGTTCGCGGTCTGGGAATACTTCATCTTGGTTAGGTAGGTTAGCGCCACCTGAGTCAACCAAGTAAATGCAGGGTAGACGGTTTTGCTGAGCAATTGTTTGCGCGCGAAGATGCTTTTTAACAGTGAGCGGGTAATAAGTACCGCCTTTAACAGTGGCATCGTTAGCAATAATCATGCACTCGACACCTTCGACGCGACCAATACCAGCAACCACACCTGCGGCAGCAATATTGTCAGCGTAAACTTCATAGGCTGCTAATGGTGATACTTCTAAAAATGCTGAACCGGTATCCAGCAAGGCATTGATACGGTCGCGAACTAATAACTTGCCACGTGACTGATGACGATCTTGGGCTGCTTTACCACCACCGAGACTGGTGGTGTTGAGCAAAGCGCGCAGGTTATCTACTTGTGTCTGCATTGCTTGCGCGTTGGCTGCAAATTCTGGAGAACGGATATTAATTTTAGTATGCAAGGTGGCCATGGGCTGTTCCTCTACTGTTGTTATTGTTGTAGCAGCCCTTGAAAGCGATGGATGCTTTCAAAGGGCGGATAGAGAAGACTTACTTAGTTTCGCGGAATAACTCACGACCAATCAACATACGGCGAATTTCACTGGTACCTGCACCGATTTCATACAACTTGGCGTCACGTAATAAACGACCGGTAGGGAATTCATTGATATAACCGTTTCCGCCTAAGATTTGAATGGCTTCAAGCGCCATCTTGGTAGCGATTTCAGCGGTATAGAGGATTACACCAGCAGCATCTTTACGTGAGGTTTCAGCGCGGTCACAGGCATTCGCCACAGCGTATAAATAAGCGCGGCTGGCATTCATTTGTGAGTACATATCGGCGATCTTGCCTTGAATAAACTGGAACTCACCAATGCTTTGGCCAAACTGCTTACGGTCATGGATATAAGGAACGACGATATCCATACACGCTTGCATAATACCCACTGGACCACCAGCAAGTACTGCACGCTCGTAATCTAAACCGCTCATCAGTACTTTAACGCCACCGTTGAGCTCGCCTAAGATATTTTCTACCGGAACTTTTACATCATCAAAAAACAGCTCACAGGTGTTAGAGCCACGCATACCTAGCTTGTCGAACTTAGAACCACGGCTAAAGCCTTCCAAGTCACGTTCAACAATAAAGGCAGTAATACCGTGTGGGCCTTTTTCTGCGTCAGTTTTTGCATAAATCACATAGGTATTGGCATCTGGGCCATTTGTAATCCAGGTTTTACTGCCATTAAAGACAAAGTGATCACCTTGACGTTCAGCACGTAAACGCATTGAAACTACGTCAGAACCGGCGTTAGGCTCACTCATCGCTAGAGCACCTACATGCTCACCTGAAATCAACTTAGGTAAATACTTAAGTTTTTGTTCGTGGGTACCGTTACGGTTGATTTGGTTGACGCATAAGTTGGAATGCGCACCGTAGGACAGGCCGACAGAGGCCGAGCCACGGCTGATTTCTTCAATAGCAATGACGTGCTCTAAGTAGCCCATACCCGCACCACCGTACTCTTCTGGCACAGTGATACCTAACAGACCCATATCACCAAATTTGCGCCACAAATCTGCAGGGAAAAGATTGTCGTGATCGATGGCTTCTGCGCGCGGTGAAATTTCGCTGGCAACAAAGCTACGGACTTGATCACGCAGCATATCGGCGGTTTCACCAAGGGCAAAGTTTAGGCTGGAATATGTCATATGTTGGTACCTTTGATTGGGTTTTGTATTTGTTATAAGAGACTGTTGTCTCGTGAATTATGTCAGTGCCATACAAAATTAGTGTTTTTAGGGTGTTTACATACGCTTCAATTGCGTTGTATGTTGTAGCCATGGATCTGACCTTTACGTTAACGTAAGCCAACCATGGATTAGCTGTCAACAATAATCTTGAAAACAAGAAAGCAAACAGCCAGTCCAAATAAAGCAACCTCAATAACAAACATAAAATATCGAGGGAATTTTACGATGAGTATTCCAAGCTATACCTGCGGAGTGCAGGATAAACCCCTATTGGCTATGACTATTGGTGCGGCCTTTGACCAGACCGTAGCTCGCTTTCCTGACCGGGAAGCACTGGTTGCCCGTGAACAAGATATACGCATGACCTGGTCTGAGTTAGGTGTGTTAGTCAATAAGTCTGCGCGTGCACTACTGGCTCTAGATATTAAGCCAGGTGATCGCGTAGGTATTTGGTCACCTAACTGTGTGCAGTGGTTAGTTTCGCAATTTGCCACAGCTAAAGTTGGAGCCATACTGGTTAATATCAATCCTGCTTACCGTACCAGTGAGTTGGAATATGCATTGAAGCAATCTGGTTGTGCTTGGTTGATTAGTGCTTCTGCATTTAAAAGCTCTAATTATCACGCCATGATCAGTGATTTGTTGCCGGAATTAGCACCAGCAGTTCCAGGTCAGCTGGATAGCCCACGATTACCCATGCTCAAAGGTGTGATTAGCCTCTGTGATAATCCTGCGCCAGGTATGTTGGCCTGGCAGAGTGTGTTATCGGGTGCGCATGTGATCAGTGAGCAGCAGTTGGCGGATGTTGGCAATCTTTTGCAATTTGATGACCCAATTAATATTCAGTACACCTCAGGCACCACCGGATTTCCTAAGGGCGCCACACTCAGTCATTACAATATTTTAAATAATGGTTATATGGTCGGTGAGAGCCTAGGTTTAACTGAGCATGACCGCTTAGTTATTCCTGTACCGCTGTACCACTGCTTCGGCATGGTGATGGGAAACTTAGGCGCCTTAACTCATGGCAGCACTATTATTTATCCGGGTGCCGCTTTTGATGCTGTAACTACCTTGAAGACTGTTGCCGAAGAAAAAGCGACTGTGTTGTACGGTGTGCCGACTATGTTTATTGCCATGCTCGACAGTGATGAGTTGGAAAACTTAGATCTCAGCAGCTTGCGCACGGGCATTATGGCTGGCTCTATTTGCCCTATTGAAGTGATGAAGCGCGTTATTAGCGATATGCATATGACCGAAGTGCAAATTGCTTACGGCATGACGGAAACCAGTCCCGTTTCCACACAAACCGCTGCCGACGATAATCTTGAGCACCGTACCACCACAGTGGGTCGCACTCAGCCGCACTTAGAAAGCAAGATTGTTAACGAGGAAGGCCGCGTGGTACCTCGTGGTGAAATTGGTGAGCTGTGCACTCGTGGTTATAGCGTGATGTTAGGTTATTGGAATAATCCTGATGCCACTAAAGAAGCGTTGGATAGTGCACGCTGGATGCATACCGGTGACTTGGCGATTATGGATGATGATGGCTACATCAAAATTGTTGGCCGTAACAAAGATATGATTATTCGCGGTGGCGAAAACGTGTATCCGCGCGAAATTGAAGAATATATTTACACCCATGAATGCGTTGCTGATGTGCAGGTGGTGGGTATACCTTGCGAAAAATATGGTGAAGAAATTGTGGCTTGGGTGCAGTTACATCCTGGTGACAGCATCAGCGAAGATGATTTAAAGAATTTCTGTAAAGGAAAAATTGCTCATTTTAAAGTGCCGCGTTTTATTAAATTTGTGAATGAGTTTCCGATGACTATCAGTGGCAAAGTGCAAAAGTTCAAGATGCGTGAAGAGAGTGTTATTGAGTTTTGCCCTAACGGTGTTGCCGTTATTCAGTCATAAATAATAATAAAGAGGTTGCACTATGCCCCAATTGAGCCGTTTTCCATTCCCTGATTCTATTGCGGATTTACCCGAAGATTTGCAACAACGCATGCTGGCTGTGCAAGAAAAAGCTGGGTTTATTCCTAATGTTTTTTTAATGCTAGCGCATCGTCCAGCTGAATTTCGCGCATTTTTTGCTTATCACGATGCGCTNNCATGGGGCATTGTTACGTATTTACTCTAAGCAGCCGCATTTGTCGGATCAGATCGCGGTTAATTTTCGTACCGCTCCGATCACTGAAAAACAACGTGTGATGCTTGATTACACTTACTACCTAGCTATTGAATGTGGCGTATTAACTGATGATTGGGTCGCTAGGCTGCAGGCGCAGGGTTTTAGTATGGATGATATTTGGGATATGGGTGCGATAGCCTCGTTTTTTGGCTTGTCGAATCGACTGGTGTCTATGGCCGGAACACCACCCAATGATGAGTTTTATCTGATGGGACGGATTCCGCGAAGCAAATAGCTCAAGGGCTGAAGGCTCGAGTTATCTATAAGCAGTCGTTAATAAAAATAAGAGAGACTTTCTATGCACGTTAAAATCAATAAAATGTTTTTAATCAGTACCTTGGCCGCAGCGATTGCTGCACCTAGCCTAGCTCAAGCTGCATTTGTTGAAGATGCTGAGGCCAGTTTAAGCCTACGTAATTTTTATATGAATCGTGATTATCGCGACAGTGGTTTACCAGGTGGGCCTGTGCATAAAGGTAAAACCCAGTCGAAATCTGAAGACTGGGGGCAAGGCTTTATGTTGCGCCTAAAGTCCGGCTATACCGAAGGTACTGTGGGTGTGGGTGTTGATGCTTTGGGTTTACTGGGCGTTAAACTGGATTCAGGTGGTGGTACAGGCGGCACAGGGACCTTGGTACGCAGTCGTCATAATGGTAAATCAGCTGATAGCCATGCGTTTGTAGGTTTGACTGCAAAAGCAAAAGTATCAGACACAGTGCTGACAGTAGGTACTCATGAGCCTGTCTTACCCATTGCTTTTCGTAATGACACACGCATGCTGCCACAGACTTTTCAAGGCGGCCAAGTTCAATCCAAAGACATTGAAAACCTGACTCTAACAGCAGGGCAGTTTCAGAAAGTACGTTTGCGTGATTCGACCAACTACGAAAATATGATTATGGCGGCAGATGGTGCAACTGGTGGTGTTGCCAGTAATAAATTTAATTATGCTGGCGCCAGTTATCAGTTTATCCCTGGTCTAACCGGTACTTACTTTTATGCTGAACTGAAAGATAATTACAGCCAGCACCACGCTAACCTGCAGTTTTTAACTGATTTAACCAGTGAGCTTAAATTTAAGACCGATCTGCGTTACTTCAAAAGCTCTGACAAAGGTAATACCAACGTTGATAGCACCTTGGCCAGTGGTATGTTCTCGCTGGGTTACGCGGGGCACTGGTTGGGCTTAGGTTATCAAGATCAAAGTGGTAAAACCGGAACACCCTATTTAGGTGGCGGTACTGACCCTTGGACGATGAATACCTCAACCTACTATCCTTTCTTGCGTGCTAAAGAAGATTCTTGGCAAATTCGCTATGACTATAACTTTGCGCAAATTGGTGTACCGGGTCTAAATTTGATGGCGCGTTATGTCAGTGGTGATAATTTTAAAGTGGCGGGTAACAGCGCAAAAGAGTGGGAACGCGATATTGACCTGGGTTACACCATCCAATCAGGTCCTTTAAAAGATGTCAGCTTATTGGTGCGCAACGTGATGTACCGTGGCTCACACACCACTGATATTGATGAAAATCGCGTGATTGTTAACTACACATTCAAGTTTTGATTTCCTAATACGATTAAAGCGCGTGATGATCCAAAAGTCCTACTTTGCTTCATCACGCTTGCTTTAAAATCAAAAGCCTTGTTATCGTTAACGTAAAGGTAAGGCACCTATAAAGCTAATAACCAACAACAATAATCAGGGTTAGAGGGCTGCACATGTCATCGGATATTATTTTAGAAACTCGTGGGTTAACCAAAGAGTTTCGTGGCTTCACTGCCGTCAATAATGTTGATTTAAAAATTCAAAAAGGGCATATCCATGCCTTAATCGGTCCTAATGGTGCAGGGAAAACTACGTTTTTTAACTTGCTGACCCATTTCTTACCGCCGACCCGTGGCGAGATTATTTTCCAAGGTAAGGCGATTACCGGCACTAAGGCTAACCAGATTGCTAAATTAGGTTTGGTACGTTCATTTCAGATTTCTGCTGTATTTGGGCAGATGACTGTTTTGGAAAATGTACGTGTGGCCTTGCAAAGTAAACAAGGTAACTCTTTTCACTTTTGGAAATCAGAATGCAGTTTAAATAGTTTAAATGACCAAGCGATGGAGTTGCTGGAGAAGGTCGGGCTGGATAGTTTTGCTGACACTGTCACCGACGAGTTGTCTTACGGCCGTAAACGGGCCTTAGAACTGGCGACCACCATGGCGTTAGACCCTGTGATGCTACTGCTGGATGAGCCGACTCAAGGTATGGGTCAAGAAGACGTGGATATGGTCGTTGACCTGGTGCGTCGCGTTGCTGTTGGCCGCACAGTGTTGATGGTCGAGCATAATTTAAGCGTAGTCAGTCGTTTATGTGATGCGATTACCGTGCTGGCGCGTGGTTCTATTTTAGCTGAAGGCGATTATCAAACCGTCTCGGCCAATCCTGCTGTACGTGAAGCCTATTTAGGCACAGCAGTGACCGATGAGGTGGCGGTATGAATACATCCAATCGTGAACAA
>LFRM01233340.1_pt2 | contig 13357 bp, 9 predicted proteins | sample 618341 | NCBI WGS metagenome assembly LFRM01 (sample SAMN03654438, study PRJNA283298) | anaerobic digester metagenome | isolation source: pool of bioreactors CSTR01a, CSTR02a, and CSTR03a thermophilic anaerobic... | place: Denmark: Kgs. Lyngby | collected 2014-05-21 | reverse complement strand
ATTGAAGATGATGCGGCAGCTCATCGCCTGATGGCGGAGCGTCAGGTGCCTGAAGTTGAGTCTCAGATGACAAAGGGTGAGCTCCTTAACCACTGCTTTGAACTTTACGCTGAAGAAAAATTAATTCAGCCGACTTTCTTGATCGACTATCCGATCGAGATCTCACCTCTGACCAAGAAGAAACCCGATAGCGACGGTTTGGTGGAAAGATTTGAGCTCTTTATCGGCGGACGCGAGTACGGCAATGCTTACTCTGAACTTAACGACCCCATCGACCAGATGGAGCGTTTCGCAGATCAGATGAAGAAGCACGAAGCCGGCGACGAAGAAGCTCAGCTTTTAGATGAGGATTTCGTAGAAGCTTTAGAATACGGCATGCCACCTACCGGTGGCTTAGGGATCGGCATCGACCGACTGGTCATGTTGCTGACAGATTCAGCCTCCATACGCGATGTTTTGCTTTTCCCGACCATGCGCCCCTTGAATTAGAGAACTCTTGAGCAAGACAAGCTCAGGATCAAGACAAAAAATAGACCACACCCAAGGAAACTCAAGTGTGGTCTTTTGCTTTTTGAAAACTTTTTTACTGATGCGCTAAGGCTATTCAGTTAGGCCGGCTTGTTTGTATAGATCTTCCGCGGCTGTAAGAAAGTTGTTGTAGGTCGAAGTCGCGCCGGAAACGGCATCAGCGTCAACGCTATCAACATCAGTATTATTTTCCAGATAGTTCTCTAGGTAATTAATGATTACGGAAATATCAGCACCTACCTCAGACAGGTCGCGCATGGTATCAATATATTCTTGATCCTCTGACTTCAACCCGCCTTCTTCGTCAACATAATCGAAGAATGCATCAACTACTGCGCCATCTTTAACATCAATCCAGGCTTCAACGGCCCAGCCATGTTCATCCAGTTCGCCTTTATACTCATAGCGAGTAGCCCCATTGGCGCCTGTCGGTTGACTATCGTTGTCACCGTTACAAGCTGAAAGGACCAGGGCCAATACTAGTATCAGTGACAGAAAAACTATGCTTAGTTTTCTTCTGTTCATATTAATTTTTTCTCCTTACTATTTATATGAATAAAGTAAATTTTACATATATGTACTATTATCAACAAGTCACAGGATACATTTTTTACAATATTTTTTGCTCAAAAATATTTCTATTTTTTACAGCAGATTAGGGTATAATTGACTAGTTATGAAAAATACTGAAAATCTTAAGAACATAGACTCTGCTTGGCAAGGTTTTATTGATAGCTGTCTCGCCTGTCAGGAGTGTGAATTGCACCAAAGCAGACAGAATGTAGTCATCTGGCGCGGCTCGATCAAAGCTCCGTTGATGATAGTGGGCGAAGGTCCCGGAGCAAATGAAGATGAACAGGGGCTGCCCTTTGTCGGTCGTTCCGGTGAATTGCTTGATACGCTCTTGAAGAGCCTGGAGCTGACTGAGGATGATTACCACATCTGCAATATTGTGAAATGTCGTCCGCCGGGAAACAGAAACCCCAGCCAGGCGGAAGCGACAGCGTGCCGCCGTCTGCTCAGCGCGCAAATCCGCTTGGTCAAGCCGAAGGTGTTTCTCTTGATGGGCGCTACCGCCTATCGTTATTTCACCAGCGACACGGAAGGCATTACAAAAGTACGCGGCAAGTGGATTGAAAGCAACGATTATTACGTGATGCCCACTTATCATCCCGCTTATATTCTGCGCGATAACAGACGCAAACCCGAACTATGGCAGGATGTGTACGCTGTCAGACAAAAGCTGACAGAACTTGGCCTGAAAGAAGCTTTATCTCAGGAATAATGAATCCGTTACAGAAAAAATCTCCGCGCCGCCGCAAAATCATTTGAGGGGGAAATAAGTCATGTCAAATATAAATTTTCCTGAAACATATAATCAAAAATTTGTATTGCAATCGCCAATGGTTCCGCAGGGTGATCAGCCGGAAGCTATCAACAAGATCGTGTCCGGTCTTCAAGAAGGAATGAAAGCCCAGACTCTTCTTGGTGTGACCGGATCCGGCAAGACGTTCACCATGGCGAAAGTCATCGAAGAGACGCAGCGCCCGGCACTCGTTATTGCTCACAATAAGACCTTGGCAGGCCAACTGGCGGCAGAGTTCACAGCCTTGTTCCCGGACAATGCTGTAGAATACTTTGTCTCCTATTACGATTATTATCAGCCTGAAGCCTATATTCCTTCTCGAGATATCTATATCGAGAAGGACTCTGCCATCAATGATGAAATTGACCGTCTGCGACACAAGGCGACATCTTCTTTACTGGAGCGACGCGATGTCATCGTCGTGGCCTCTGTTTCCTGTATCTACGGCTTAGGCGATCCAGTTGACTATAAAGAGATGATGATAGCCTTACGACCGGGAATGCGGATCGATCGCGATGAAGTAATTTCCGAACTGGTACGCATCCAGTATCAGCGCAACGATTACGAAAGCAAACGTGGTACATTCCGGGTTCGAGGCGACACACTGGATATTTTCCCCAGCGCATCAGAAAACACGCTCACACGAGTAATTTTCTTCGGCGATGAAATTGAGGAAATTCGTGATGTTGACGCCATTACAGGGCGCACGATCAGAGGGCGTTCTTACGAGGCGATCTTCCCGGCCAGCCATTACACGACCACCGAAATTAAGATGAAAAAGGCTACCGTATCTATTCAGCAAGAGTTGGAGCAGCGTCTGGAAGAACTGCAGCAGCAAGATAAACTGCTCGAAGCCTACCGCTTGGAGCAACGCACAAGATATGATTTGGAAATGCTGGCTGAGACAGGTTTTTGCAAAGGCATTGAAAACTATTCCCGCCACATGACAGGGCGCCGGCCCGGCGAACCGCCCTATACATTACTCGACTTTTTTCCTAAAGATTATCTGCTTTTTATCGACGAATCACATGTGACCGTTCCGCAGATCGGAGCCATGTATCATGGCGACCGTTCGCGGAAAGAATCACTGGTAGATTACGGCTTTCGTCTACCGTCAGCCTTTGATAACCGTCCGCTGAGATTCGAGGAATTCGAGGAGCGCATGGGACAAAGTATCTTTGTTAGCGCAACCCCATCTCGCTATGAGGCTGAACACGCGAAGCAAGTGGTCGAACAGGTCATCCGTCCCACCGGATTGGTCGATCCTGAAATAGTCATTCACCCCATAGATGGACAGATAGATGATTTAGTCGATCGCATCCGGGCGACAAATGCTGCCGGCGAGCGCAGTCTGGTGCTTACGTTGACCAAGCGCATGGCGGAGGATATGACGGACTTCTTGAAAGAGGAAGGCCTCGCTGTCGAATATCTACATTCGGATATTGTGACAGTAGAAAGGCTAAATATATTAAAAAGGCTACGCCGCGGCAAATTCGATGTCCTTGTCGGCATAAACCTTTTACGTGAAGGTTTGGACTTGCCCGAGGTTTCTCTAATCGCCATTCTTGATGCCGACCGCGAAGGCTTCCTGCGCTCTACGACCTCACTGATACAGATCATTGGCCGTGCCGCGCGCAATGTGAATGGACAGGTGGTGCTCTATGCGGATACGGTGACGAAGTCGATGGAGCAGGCAATTAGTGAAACGAATCGCCGCCGCGAAATCCAAACCGCATACAATGAAAAACATAATATTATTCCCCAGACAATTAAGAAAGATATCTATGAGTTGCACGATACAGTGGTGGCGCTAGTCGGGGAAGAGGACGCAGATCTCATAGAGGATCAAGAAAGCTTTGAAGAGCAGATCTCACGCTACGAGAGAGAAGATTTGCGTCGCCTAGAGAAGAATCTGCAAAAAGCGATGAAAGAATTTGCAGCGGAACTTGAATTTGAAGAGGCAGCTCGTATGCGCGACCGCCTAATTATGGTTCGCGGCCTCTTGGCAGGGCGTAAGAGATAGGTTTCTTTCGCCTAAAATAGTTTTGTTAGCTATGCTAAACTTTAGCTATAGAAATATATCAATAAATGCCACTATATAAGGCTGAATAGAAGGTGAAAACCCTTATTGCTTAAAGGAGATTATTATGTCTGAATCCACTGCCCAAAGACGCTATCGTGAATGGACTGAAAACCAAGCCTATGACGAAAACACTCGCAATGAATTAAAAGCCATAGCCACAAATACAGTAGAGATCGAGGATCGCTTTTACCAGGATCTTCAGTTCGGCACGGCCGGCCTTCGCGGTATTATGGGCGCAGGCAGCAATCGCATGAATGTCTATACGGTTGCCCGAGCCGCAGCAGGTTTCGCAGAATCAATCAAAAAACAGGGTGAAGATGCTGTGCGTCGAGGCGTAGCTATTTCTTACGACTCCCGCAATAATTCACGCGTGTTCGCTGAATTGGCGGCGCGAATCTTTGTCAGTCGGGGTGTGAACGTGCATTTTTCAGATGAGTTGCGGCCGGTGCCGCTGCTATCCTTTGCCATCCGCCACTTCAACTGTGCCGGCGGTGTCATGATCACAGCCAGCCATAACCCCAAGCAATATAATGGGTTTAAGGCTTTCGCCTCGGACGGGGCCCAGTTGGGTTTGGAGGCAGCCGACAGCGTGTCAGCACAGATGGATCTCATTACTGATTTACCCGGCGTGATCGCGGACAGCCTCAGCTTGGAAGAGGCTCGCCAAAGCGAACTGTGGCAGGATATGGGAGCAGATCTTGATGCAGCTTACGATGAGATGCTCATGCAAGTTTCCTTGCAGGGCGACGTAGTTAAGCGCCATGCCGACTTAACTATTGTCTATACTCCTTTATATGGGACCGGCAACAAGCCTGTGCGCCGCATCCTCAAACGTTTAGGCTTTAATAATGTACATGTGGTCAAGGAGCAAGAGCTGCCTGACGGCAACTTCCCCTCTACGCCTTTCCCCAATCCGGAATTGCCGGAAACTCTCACTATGGCGATTGAGATGGGACAAGAGCTGGAGGCGCCTTTGGTGATGGCTACGGATCCTGACGCAGATCGCGTGGGTATTGCCGTGCGTGATGATGCAGGTGAATATGTAACCCTCTCCGGTAATGCCATCGGTATACTTCTCATGGAATATATTTTAAGCACGAAAAAGAAGCAGGGCATTTTGCCGGAGCAACCTTTCGTTGTCTCCTCTATTGTTTCCAGTCGACTGCCGGACAGAATCTGTAAGGACTATGATTGCGAGCTTTACCGTGTGTTGACCGGGTTCAAGTTTATCGCCGAAGCTATTCGTGAACACGAGGACGAAGGTGACGGTGAATTCCAGTTTGGCTATGAAGAAGCATTCGGTTATCTGGCGGGATCCTCAGTGCGTGATAAGGACGCAATTGTGTCCTGTATGCTTTTAGCGGAAATGGCCGCTGTAGCGGCAGAAGCGGGTGAGACCCTTTTGGATCGTCTCTACCGAATCTATGCCACATATGGCTACGTAGCTGAGCATACTGTGTCGATCGTGCGCGAAGGGAAGAGCGGTCTGGAGCTGATTGCCGACACAATGAGTGAGTTGCGCAGCGATCCCTTTAACGGCTTTTCAGCTTTAGCCATTAAGAGCTTGAGTGATTTCGAAAAATCGATCAAGATTAACCTGAACAGCAATGACGAGAGCAGCTTGGATTACGATCGCAGTAATGTTCTGCTTTATGAATTAGAAGGAATCGATTTTTTCTGTATTCGTCCATCCGGAACCGAACCTAAGATCAAGATTTACTTCGGCTGCTATGCAGATACGCAAGAAGAATGTGATCGCAAACTGGAACACACTATGGCGACTGTCTTGGAAAGAATTGACTGCCTGATGGGAGAAGATATTTAACTCCACATGAGTTTTACACACCTGCATTTGCATACAGAATACAGCCTGCTCGACGGTGCCATCCGCATCGCCGACTTGCCTGCGCGCTTAAAAGAGCTGGGCATGAAATCCTGTGCTATAACTGATCACGGAGCCATGTACGGCATACTCGATTTTTATCGTAGCATGCGTAAGGAAGGATTGAAGCCCATCATAGGCTGTGAGGTTTATGTAGCCCCTCGCAGACATACGGATAAAGAAGTCGCCTTTGACCGCGACCCTTATCATTTAATATTGTTGGCCGAAAACAATCAGGGTTATCACAATCTGATCAAGCTGGTTTCCGCTGCTTTTGTTGATGGTTTCTATTATCGGCCAAGAGTGGATCGTGATTTATTGGAGAAATACCATGAAGGGCTGATAGCCCTTACTGCCTGCCTCTCCGGAGAGGTGCCGCGCAAAATACTGCGTGGACAGATGGACGAGGCCAGAGCAGCCGCCCTATATTACCGTCAACTCTTCGGTGCAGATAATTATTTTTTCGAAGTGCAGGACAATAAAATTCCGGAGCAGAATGAAGTTAACTCGCATCTGATTCGTCTGAGTCGAGAACTTGATATTCCTCTGGTAGCAACTAACGACTGCCATTATCTGGAGCAAGGCGATGACTTTGCGCATGAAGTATTGCTCTGCATGCAAACGGGGAAAAAGATTACCGAGCCCGATCGTATGCGTATGCATTCCGACAGCTTTTATCTGCGATCAGCAGAAGAGATGAATGCGGCGTTCGCTCACATTCCCGAGGCCATTACCAACAGCGGTAAAATTGCTGATCGTTGCAATGTCGAACTGGAGTTTGGCAAGATTTCACTGCCGCATTTCGATACAGCTTCGGCTGAGAGCGGGGAGGAAATGCTAGAGCGGCTTTGTCGCGAAGGATTAGAAGAGCGCTTGCGCAGACGACCCACGGATATTGAGCGTGAAGAATACGAAAAGCGCTTGCAGCGGGAGTTGAGCGTTATTTCCAGCATGGGCTTTGTAGATTATTTCCTCATCGTCTGGGATTTCGTGCGCTTTGCTCGGGAGCAAAATATCCCGGTCGGACCCGGGCGTGGTTCCGGAGCAGGTTCGCTGGCTGCTTACTCACTTTTCATTACTGATCTTGACCCTCTGAAATATGATCTCTTATTCGAACGCTTCCTCAATCCGGAGCGCGTCAGTATGCCTGACTTCGATATTGACTTCTGCTATGAAAGACGTGGCGAGGTCATCGATTATGTCACGGAGAAATACGGACAGGATCATGTCTGCCAGGTAATTACTTTTGGAACCTTAGCTGCCCGCGCCGTCATCCGTGATGTAGGTCGTGCACTTGATGTTTCGTATCAGGAAACCGATATCATCGCAAAAATGGTGCCCAACGTTTTGAATATCACTCTGGATCAGGCTTTGGAACTCAATCCTGAGCTGAGGAAGTCCTATCAGGAAAATGAGACTACCCGACAGATAATTGACTTAGCCAAAAAGTTCGAAGGTATGCCGCGTCATGCTTCAACGCACGCTGCCGGTGTTGTTATCGCGGGCCAGCCAGTGGACGAGATTGCTCCTTTGGCACGCAATGACGAATCTATTGTGGTTCAATTTACTAAAGACGATATTGAAGATGTTGGCTTGCTGAAGTTCGATTTTCTTGGTCTGCGCACACTCACCGTATTGCAGGAGTGCAAGGAACTGGTGGAGAAAAACAGTGGTCACACCATCGATTTTGACAGAATGACCTACGATGATCCCAAAGTGTTTGAGATGATCGGGCGTGGTGAGACCATAGGCGTTTTCCAACTAGAGAGTAGCGGCATGACGCAGTTCATGAAAGAACTGAAGCCTTCTAATTTTGAAGATATTGTCGCCGGCGTAGCTCTCTTCCGTCCGGGTCCAATGCAGGCCATTCCGCGCTACGTCGAGAGTAGGCACGACCATAGCAAAATTAAATACGATCATCCCTTGCTCAAACCGATACTTGAAGTGACTTATGGCTGTATTGTTTATCAGGAGCAGGTAATGCGCATAGTGCGCGATCTCGCCGGCTTTTCTTTGGGACAGGCAGACAACGTGCGCCGCGCTATGTCCAAGAAAAACCCCGAAGTTTTGGCAGGTTATCGCAGCCTCTTCTTGGATGGTGGTTGTGATGAAACGGGCGCTGAAGTCGCAGGTGCTGTTGCCAACGGTGTGCCGCGTGCTGTAGCCTCCAAAATATTTGATGATGTCTTGGCTTTTGCAGGATACGCTTTTAACAAATCACACGCAGCTGCCTATGCCGCAGTCGCTTACGATACAGGCTGGTGCAAGTATTATTATCCCGTCGAATACATGGCTGCTCTACTCAACTCTTTTCTGGGCAATCTCGATAAGGCCAATATCTACGTGCATGCTGCTGAAGCTATGGATATTGCGGTGCTGCCACCGGACGTCAACCACAGTTCAGTTCGTTTTACCACTGAGGATGGGTCAATCCGCTTCGCACTGGCCGCTGTGAAAAACGTAGGCGAGGAAGCTGTCAGCGAATTGGTGAAAGAAAGAGAAGAGAACGGTCCCTTCAGCTCTTACGGGGATTTCCTCCGCCGCTGCGGACAGCTAAGCCTTAATCGCAAAATGATTGAAAGCCTAGTGCGTTCTTCCGCCTGTGATTGTTTCAATATTCCTCGTGCAGAGATGATTGCCGTAATCGAACCTTATATGGATCAAGTCCAGGCCTCTCAGCGCAACAAAATGGACGGGCAAGTCTCTCTCTTCGATTTCGTAGAAGTGGAAAGTCTAGCTCTTGCTGAACCGAATTACCCCACAGTGCCAGAATTTAGTGAAGCAGATCGCTTAGCGATGGAGAAGGAGATGCTAGGACTTTATGTCAGCGGGCATCCTCTAATGGAATACGAAGAGGCCTTTTCCCGTTTACCACTAACTACGGCGCGAGAATTGCTTGAGTCAGGTCAAGACTTAGCAGTTGAAGATCTTGAACTCTTAGATGAAAGGGGCAGTGATTTTGGGAGAAGCAAGTTGAAGGATCGCGATCCGCTTCTTGTTGCAGGTCTTGTGATCCAAGAGCGCAGCTTGCTGACTAAACGAAATGAGCTTATGGCATTTGTGACGATTGAAGATGCGAGCGGCAGTTTTGAGTTGATTGTCTTCCCGCGCACCTTTGAAGAGTCGCGAGTCTTGTTGCGCGAGAACGAAGTGCTCTTAATTCAAGGCACATTATCGTTACGAGAAGACGAAGATCCTAAGGTTATTGCTGAAAAAATTGTTGCCTTGGAGCCGGACTGCACCCAGCTACCAGCAGGTATGCAAATTCCGCGTCGCAACGGCTGGAAAAAATATCCTAAGACGAAGAAGCCGGTTCGCCAAAACGCAAAGCCTCGACGGCAGGAGGCAGCCGAGCCGCAGATGCAAGCTCCGGCACCGCAGACAGAACCACCCCCAGCACAGGGTGAACCGCTACCGCCACCGGAGGAGCCAACAGCGCTAGCTCAAGCACCGCCGCCACAGGCCGAGCCGGAGTCAGCTACGACGACGCAGCTCACGAGTCCAAACGGTATGGCCCTCATTATCCGCTGTCGCCAGATCCCGACTGAGGAGTTTATTGAAGCCCTAAGTGCAACCTGCTCTTATTTCTCAGGGACAATGCCCGTTTATATTTTTGCCGAAAAGGAAGGTAAAATTTTAGAAAATGTAAGCCTTCCTCGAGTCGCGCATGATCCTGAGACCATTGCAATGTTTTGCCTGCGTTTCGGTGAAAATAATTTAGGTTTCATTTAGACGAAAAATTAACAGAAACTATAGAATAATTAACATAGCAGGTATAAGCTACTATTGAGTATACGAGGTGTGAAAATGAAGAAGGAATTAATTTCAGATTCCGGTACAAAGAAGAAAACAATTGCTGTCCTGACTTCAGGCGGTGATGCGCCAGGTATGAACGGGGCTATAAGAGCCGTGACTCGTGCAGGTCTGAGTGCAGGTTACAATGTTCTCGGAGTAAGACGCGGGTTCCACGGTTTGTGGCGTGGAGATATAGTCAACCTGGATAGCCGTTCCGTTTCCGATGTTCTGCATCGCGGCGGCACCTTTCTCATGACAGCTCGTAGTGAGACTTTCAAGACGGAAGAGGGTTTGCAAAAAGCGGTAGATATATGTGAAATTTTCAACATTGACATTGTGGTCGCCATCGGTGGTGACGGCACAGCAAGAGGTGCTAAAAGTCTGTCTGAAAAGAACATTCCGGTAATCGTAATCCCTGCTACTATTGACAATGATATCGCAGCTACAGAGTATGCACTTGGCTACGACACAGCACTTAACACAGCTCTCCAAGCAATAGATAAGTTGCGCGATACAGCCTCCTCACACGAGCGTTGTTCGGTTGTAGAGGTTATGGGAAGGCACTCGGGCTATATCGCTCTGAGTGTAGGCGTCGCTTCCGGCGCAGAAGTAATCCTTGTGCCCGAAGAGGAATTTGATTTCGATGACGATATCGTGCTCACCCTGATAAAGGACCGCAACGCGGGTAAACGTCACTATATTGTAGTAATGGCGGAAGGCGTGGGTCTGGCCTCGGATATGGCGAAAAAGATAGAGGAAAGAACCGGCATCGAGAGCCGTTCAACCCAGCTTGGCTATTTGCAGCGAGGCGGTGCACCCAGCTTCCGTGATCGTTGGATATCTTCTCTGATGGGCGTTAGAGCAGTCCAGACTATCAACGAAGGTCGCTATAATCGTATGATCGTTCACAGAGACGGGGATTGCGGAGACGTTGATTTGGCAGAAGCCCTTGCCAGCGCCAAAAGACCCCTAGATGAATCACTTGAAATGGCTAACCTAATCACAATATAGTTAGCAGGGAAAAGAGAGACGATGTCTAAAGAGAAGAAAAAACTGAAATTTGTTCCGAACATACCCAACATTATCACTTTAGTGCGCTTGGTCGCGATTGTCCCCCTAATTGTCTTGCTGAGCCATTGGCCTCAATATCGGACCGCTTCCTTTATCTTATTTTTGAGCATCTGGCTGACCGATATGCTTGATGGTTACATAGCTCGCAACTATAACATGATTACCGATTTCGGCAAGCTTTTTGATCCGTTGGTGGACAAGATCTTCCAAATCTCAGTAGCTGTTACCATGGCAGCAATCGATCGACTTCCATTATGGGTGCCGATTTTCATAATTTGTCGTGAGGCTTTGATGATTATTGGCGGATACCTTCTGTTGAGAAACTATGAAGTCGTAGTATATTCAGATGTATTCGGTAAATTGGCTACGGTATTTTACGTCATAGGCTTTACCTTGCTTTTCTTTATCCCCGACGATCCCAAATGGCTGCGCAGTGTTATCTTTATCCCGGGCGTAATTCTTTCCATAATTGCGACATTAAACTATGCCAGAAAAAATATCGACAACATCAAGCGAAGAGCGAAGCTTAATCTATGATATCCCGGAGTATGCGTAAATTAGAATTTCCCAGTGTCATCCGCTTGCTGTCCGAGCAGGCGGATACCAGTCTCGGCCGCAAAATGTGCGAAGAGCTGATGCTTGCCGGGAATCAGTCGGAAGCCGAGGCGCGTTTGCGCGAAACCGATGATGCTGTCAAGCGGCTGCTTGAATATGGCGGTCTGCCTTTCGGCGGAATCCAAGACATTCGTTCGCAAGTCAGTCGAGCCAGTAACGGCGCCGTGCTCACCGGCCGCGATCTGCTGCAAATAGCAGCCCAGTTGCGCGCAGTCTCTAGGATGCGCCAGTCCATTCCCGAAGTCTGGAGCCAAGCAAGAAAAGATAGCGAGCCGGAGGACTTCTCCTATAACGCTATTTACCATCGCATTGAAAAGTTAACAGCCAGTCCCGGTTTGCAGAAAGAGATAGAAAACGCTATCGCAGGCGAGGAGGAGATCTACGATCGAGCCAGCCACGAGCTGATGTCCATTCGCAGACGGATTAGGGATGCGCAATCAAATATTAGAACTGAACTGGACAAAGTCTTGCGCAGACACAGTGCGGCTCTCCAAGAATCAATCATCACTGTGCGCAGCGACCGTTATGTAGTTCCGGTAAAAAGCGAGCAGCGCTCAGTTGTTCCGGGTTTAATCCACGATACCTCAGCGTCGGGCAACACTGTTTATATCGAACCCATGTCCGTTGTACAGCTCAACAATAAAATACGTGAGCTTTCGGCCGAAGAAAGGCATGAGATTGACCGTATTTTGGCTCGGCTTTCAGCACTCGTCGCGGAGGAAGTCGTGCCTCTCAAGCAGAACTCTCAACTTTTGACAGAGCTCGATTTCGCTATGGCCAAGGGCAAACTTTCGCTCGAGATGAAAGCCTCAGCGCCTAGCCTCAATTCTGATGGTAGAATCGTTCTACAGCAGGCACGTCACCCCCTTATCCATAAGGACGACGTGGTGCCAATCGACTTCGAATTGGGTATTGATTACCACAGCTTAGTAATTACCGGTCCCAACACCGGTGGCAAAACCGTCACACTGAAGACCTGTGGCTTGCTGACTCTGATGGCGATGGCAGGATTACACATTCCTGCGCGTAGCCCATCAGAAGTCTCCTTTTTCGACCGTGTATTGGCAGATATCGGTGATGAGCAGAGCATCGAGCAAAGCCTTTCCACTTTTTCTTCACATATGAAAGAAATAATCACGATCACAGAAGTGGCAGGGAGGGGAAGCTTGGTGCTCTTAGATGAGCTGGGTGCCGGCACCGATCCTTCCGAAGGGGCAGCCTTGGCGATTGCTATTCTCAACCATCTTAATCAGGCAGGAGCACATACCGTTGCTACGACTCACTATAGTGAATTAAAGGGCTACGCCATGAACACAGCAGGTGTCGAAAATGCGAGTTGCGAATTCGACATTGAATCCTTGCAGCCAACGTATAGGTTGCTGATAGGTGTCCCAGGAGTCAGCCATGCATTTTCTATCGCACAAAAACTCGGCCTAAGCCTCGATATCATTTCCGATGCCAGACAGCTGATATCTGAAGAAGGGGCACGTTTTGAGCAACTAGTGTCCGCCATTGAGGCTAGTCAGAAAGAGATAGATGACAAGAAGAGCGAGATGGACCGGCTTCAAAACGAATTAGAGGATATGCGCCGGGACTTGGACCTGGAACGAGAAAGAATCGCAAACGAACACAAGAAGATGCTGACTGCTGCCGAAAGCGAGGCAGCAGAACTGGTTACAGCGACCAGGGAACGCATGGAAGAAATCATCGAAAACTTAGAGGCTGAAAGCAAAAGCCAACGCTTCGATCATCGCCTCGAAAGTGAACTAAGAGGACAGATTAGCGAAGCCGAGAAAGGGCTGGCTGGTCGCAGGCGACAGCGCAGTGCGGATCAGGCTCCGGAGAATATCGTCGTTGGCGAACGCTACGAAGCAATTGATCTAAGTATAGAAGGTGTGGCAAAAAGCCTACCCGATAGCAAGGGACAAGTTATGTTGGAGTCGGGACAAATTACAGTATCGGTCGCTGCTGATCGACTACGTCCGGCCGGCAAAAAGCCGCAAACAAAAGACCGCAG
>LFRM01195614.1_pt1 | contig 13358 bp, 17 predicted proteins | sample 618341 | NCBI WGS metagenome assembly LFRM01 (sample SAMN03654438, study PRJNA283298) | anaerobic digester metagenome | isolation source: pool of bioreactors CSTR01a, CSTR02a, and CSTR03a thermophilic anaerobic... | place: Denmark: Kgs. Lyngby | collected 2014-05-21 | reverse complement strand
GAAATCTTAACGAAGGAGATTGATCAATGGATCAGTTCTCAAGAATAGAACTTTTTTATGGTAAAGAAAGACTAAATAAACTACAAAATAGTCATGTCTGTGTCTTTGGGTTGGGTGGAGTAGGGGCTATTTGTGCAGAAAGCTTAGCAAGAAGCGGTATTGGAGAATTAACATTGGTTGATTTTGACAAGGTATCATCAAGTAATATTAACCGTCAAATTCTTGCGACTCACAACACAGTTGGTAAACTAAAAACAGAGGTCATGAGAAACCGATTACTAGAAATTAATCCGATGATAAAGGTTAATCTGATCAATGCTTTTGTTACACAGGAAGTGCTGGAAAAACTAGCTTCTGTTAATTATATTATTGATGCAATTGATACAGTTTCATCAAAAATATTAATTTATGAGTTTGCACAACAAAAAGGAATTCCGTTTATTTCAAGTTGTGGGATGGGGAATCGACAAGACCCAACGAAAATTGAAGTTTCAACTTTGGAAAAAACAAGCAATGATCCTTTTGCGAAAGTGTTACGAATTGAATGTAAGAAAAGAAATATCAAAAGAGTAAAAGTAGTCTTTTCTACAGAACTTCCAAAGAAACAACAGCAACAGCTTAATGATTCAATGATTCGAAAAGAAAAAATGCCACCCTCCAGTCTGATGTTTGTTGTAAATACAGCAGGTTTGATTATGAGTGGTGAGTGTATAAAAACACTAGTGGAGAATTAACATGGAAGAAAAAACAGAATATGGTCTATGGAAAAAAGACAATGAGGGTTTTCACCGGTATCTCAAAGTGAAAGTAGAGACCAGACAAAGTAAATCCATTCCAAGTGGAACGCTATTGTCTTATGATTTTCCAAACATCTATTATCAACAAACACTTTTGGGGATTGTTGATAAACAGTATGCTTATGAGTTTGAATCAATCAATACTAAACTCTCAAAAATAAATATTGATCAAGAAGTCTTAAATAGTAAAAAAGAAGTCATTGCATATATTATTAAGTTTACTCTAAAACAAGAAAGTGTTTTGAAATCAATTTTTTACCCTGAGGGAAAGAAAGTAGTAAAAGAGTATGGAAAACCAGCAAAATTTAGTTGGTTTAAACTGATTTACTACGGTGTTGTCATCGTCTTGTCACTGCTTGCATTCGTTTATTCTCTTGTAGTTAAAGCAGAATTAATGATTATTCTCTTTTTTGCTTTAGTAGCAGCATCCAGTATTTACTTGTTAATCGATTACTTAAAAGAACTAAAACGTAGAAATGAGCTAGAAAGGTTTAAAAAATGAAAACTATTTATGTTGCAGGAGGTTGTTTCTGGGGAGTGTCTCACTATTACGACCAATTAAAAGGAGTTATTAAGTCGACAGTTGGATATGCCAACGGAATGACAGAAAATCCAACGTATCAAGAAGTCTGTTCACAAACAACGAACCATGCTGAAACCGTTAAGGTAGAGTATGATGAAACAATAATTTCTTTGGAAAATATTGTAGATCATTTAATGAGAATGATTGATCCAACATCTCTTAACAAACAAGCCAATGATATTGGGACACAATATCGTAGTGGTATCTATTCGAGTGATTTAGAAGAAGTCAAAACAATTGCTGAACTGGTCGCTAGTTATCAACCGAACTATCGAAAACCAATTGTTGTAGAAGTAAAAGAATTGTCTTCTTTTTATGAAGCAGAAGAGTATCATCAAAAATATCTTGTGAAAAATATTAATGGTTACTGTCATATTGATTTTAGTTTAATTAAAGAAGACGAAAAAAAATAATATTAGGAAGTTCCCATTGGATTCACTACAATAAGTGAGGTGAAACAATGTTAGAAGTAAAGAACTTAACAAAAATCTATGGAGATACCGTAGGACTCGACCAGTTATCTTTTAAATGTGAGAATCATGATATCTTAGGAATTTTAGGACACAACGGGAGTGGAAAAACCACTCTTTTTCGTTTGTTATTGGGTCTCATTCACAAAACTAAGGGTGAAATTATTGTAGAGAAGGGTATTCATCAGCAAACCTATTTTGGATACCTTCCTGAAGAGAGATCCCTCTATAAAGACATTAGTGTTGAAAAACAAATTATTTACTTATCAAAACTCAAGAAAATGAGAAAAGAAGAAATTGAAGAAAGAATGAAGTATTGGTTAGAACGGTTTGAGCTAAGTGCATTCCGAAAGACGATGATTCGAGAGTTATCTAAAGGAAATCAACAAAAAGTACAGTTTGTTTGTGCCCTAATTCATAATCCCCACATCCTCATCTTGGATGAACCCTTAACTGGACTTGATGCAAATAATGTAAGATTATTTAAACAAATTATGGTAGAACAGTCTAAAATGGGGAAAATAATTCTTTTATCGAGTCATCAGTATGAAGAACTGGAAGAATTTTGTTCTCAAATAATACTACTAAAAAAAGGAATCAATGTGTTATCTGGTTACTTAAATCAATTAAAACAAACAGATCCTCGCTTGTGTGTAACCATTAATAACGATCATGGCTTGATGTATCAAACGAATGAAAATGTCTATAAAAGTCAACGAATGGGGAATTATTCGCGTTATATTTTGAGCGATAAAACCAAACAATTTGATTTTTTAAACACAATTGATTTATCAACAATTACATACATCAAAGTTGAACAAATAACTTTAAGAGACTTAGTACAGGAGGCATCGTGAAAGAACTTATCCGTTTTTCTTTAGCGCGACGATATGTCAATAAAACAAACAAAATAGTCCTTGTTGTCTTGTTTGTTATCTTTTTGGTGCTGGGATTTATAGATCCAATTGTTAAGTTTTTTAATAGTGAGTTTGATGAGCCTATAAAAATAAGAGTTGATGTGCTAGATAATCAACTTTTCATTGATAATTTGATTGATGAAATTACCGTTAATCAAGAATCGATGCTCTCAATTAGTGAAGACGAGAATGGTTTTATTGTTCGTTCTCAACAGTCGCTACAAGATATCGAAAAAGCGATGATTGAGACTGTTGTTCAAAACTATGAAAGAGACAGAATGATCAAAGAAATACCTGAAAGCATTGTTGTTTTTGAGAGAATGGCAACGATTCCGATTTCTTATGAATTTGATCAAGCTGATCTACATCAAAAAACGGATTCGCTATTCTTTGTTATTACTGCTATTTATTTTGTGATGTTAGGGTTTGCGGGGATGCTAGCTTCGGAAGTGGTTGCAGAAAAAACAAGTAATATCTTAGAAATAATTGGAACTTCAGTATCTCTAAAAACACATTACTATTCAAAAATTGTGATTGGTTGGTTATCAGTTCTCGTTCAATTTTCTGTTGCAGCGATCTTACTGCTTGTGACACTTGGGATTAGAAATCTATACGATCAGGGTAAAGGGCTATTGAAAATACTGCATGATATCAATATTCTTATAGAACCTTTTGATACTTTTTATGATGTAATCTCTTTTGTCTTTGCTAATAAAGGAATGCTTGTTGATTTGTCAATTAGCTTGTTATTTCTATTTATTGGAATTTTATTTATTCAAATACTATTGGTATTACTCACAACTAAGGTATCCAGTATTGAAGAGGCAGGTGCACTTCAGAATCCCTTCTATATTTTTCTTTTAATTATTTATTACATGGCACTCATGCTAAACAATCCTGTATCGATGAGTATAGGTATGGGAAAATGGTTTTCGTTTGTACCCCTTTTATCAATGTTATTTATGCCTGCTCGGATTATGATGGTTGGTCCTCCGGTATATGAAGTGTTGATTTCTTTAGGTATTAGTGGATTATCGTTACTAATACTTGTGAAGTATGGTGAAGGTGTATATGTGAGAAATATACTTAATTTCACAAACAAGAGAAAAATATCCACTGTTTAAAGGATTTCATTTTTTAAGAATAGACAGACATTTAAAATTCTATTGACTTTTATTGTGAAACTTTTATAATTAAGTACGTAAAGGAGATTACTATGAAAAAAATATTAGTGTTACTTGTTGTCATGCTTCTTGCTGTGACAGCGTGTTCAAGTCCAGCGGCTTCTAAAGAGTACAAAGTAGGAACTTATGCTATGACAGCTGAGCCTACAGTTACCCCTGCTGCTGAAAAAGATGGAAAGGTTTCTGATGCAAAAGCTCAATACAGCGTTGTTCTTGTTACTGTTTTACTAGAAGACGATGTTGTTAAAGCAATTAATATCGATGAAGCTCAAAACTCTGCAACAGTTAATGCAGAAGGTGTGGCGACTGTTCCAACAGAAACACCAACAAAAGATGAAAAGAAAGATGCTTACAACATGAGAAAAGCATCACCAATTCAAAAAGAATGGTTCGAGCAAATTGATGCTTTAGAAGCTTTCTTAGTTGGTAAAAAAGTTGAAGAAGTTAAAGGTTACAAATTAGATAGCGATGGAGTTATCGAAGCTGACGTAAAATCATCTGTAACAATTCAATTAAATGACATTATGGCGACAGTTGTTAAAGCAATTGATGCTGCTGAAAAAGTTGAAGGAGCTCCGGTTAAAATTGGTGCTTCATCGGCAACTACTGTTAAAGACACACCTGTTACTGCAGACAAAGCTGGGAAACTTGCTTTTGATACAAACTTCTCTGCGGTAGTACTGGACAAAGATGGCAAAGTTCTTCATGCATATGTAGATGTTATGCAAAATGAAGTTGCTTACGATGCTGAAGGTGTATTATCTGCAGCGACAAAACGCGATTCTAAAGAAATCCGTAAAGAAGACTATGGAATGTTAAAAGCATCACCAATTCAAAAAGAATGGTACGAACAAGCAACTGCTTATGAAGCTTTCTTAGTTGGCAAAACTGCTGCTGACATTAAAGGTGTTGCCCTTGAAGATGGAAAACCTACGGGTGATCTAGCAAGTTCAGTAACAATTATTGTTACAGGATTACAAGATTCAGTTCTAAAATCTATTGAAAAAGCTGTTGATTTACCAGCAGCAAAATAAGCACAATTAGTAAAAAACAGAAAAGCACTGCTATTGATTAGCGGTGCTTTTTCAATTCTCTTAATCGATTCGATCGTTTAGTTCTTTTTAATACTTCTAAGTTATTAGCTAATGTTTTTTCGTGAGACATTAAATTAAATGGTTCATAAAAAGAGACATCTTTCAATTCATTCGGTAAATACTGAATTTTGTGCCACAAGTCGTGACGAGAATAATCGTATCGATCTTCTTTGTCTAAACTTACTGAAGACAACCGAAGATAGTCTGGAGTTTGATAAGCCGTTGTTCGAACGGTATCTAACGCTTTATCAATTGCTAAATTAGCGGATTTAGATTTTGGTGAAAGACACAGTTCAATCACAATCGACGACAACATAATTCTACCTTCCGGTAAACCAACGCGTTTACAAGACTCAATTGCAGGTAAAACTCTAGCAACCAGTTGAGGGTTCGCTAACCCTATGTCTTCATAAGCTGTTGTCAACAAACGTCTCTCTATTGAAATGAGATCATTGACTTCAATTAACTTGGCAAGATAATACAATGCAGCATCTACATCACTACCTCGAATGCTTTTTTGAAAACCAGAGAGTGTATCGTAATAATTGTCTCCATTCTTATCAAACGAGACATTTAATTTTGGAGCTACCTTCTGTAATGTTTCATAGCTAATTGTGTTGTTAATCGCATTTAAGGTCGCTAGCTCTACTAGGTTTAGTGCATACCGACTATCACCATTCGCGTTGGTAGCAATGAGCGACAAGGCTTCATCAGTAATCAAATATTGAGTATTATAGGCTTTAGGATGAGACAGTGCATTGTTAACAATCGCTTGAATATGTTGACTGCTAAGTGCTTTGAATTCAATCAAATGAGTTCTAGAACGAATTGCTGGGTTAATTGCAAACAAAGGATTTGCGGTCGTAGCACCAATAAGAGTGACTAAGCCAGCTTCTAAATGAGGAAGTAAAGTATCTTGTTTATCTTTGTTTAAACGATGGACTTCGTCTAAAATAAGAACAATACCTCCATAAATTCTTGCTTCTTCATACAACTGATCCAAATCTTTTTTATTGGATGTGACTGCATTTAAGACACGATATGGACGATTCATCAGCTCCGCAAGAACTATCGCTGTTGTTGTTTTACCAGAACCTGGTGGTCCATAAAAAATCATTGAAAATAGCTCATCTTTTTCGACCATTTTTCTTAAAATGCCATCGTCATTAAATAAGTGTTCTTGACCAATAATTTGATCCAATTGGGTAGGACGTATTCTAAAAGCTAAGGGTTCTTTCATTAAATCACCTCTCTCTATTTTAACATTTAACAAAATAGGTTAAAATAGAAGCGATGAAAATAGTTGTTCAAAGAGTTTCAAAAGCAAGTGTCTCTGTAAACCATCGTCTTGTTAGTCAGATTAATCACGGATTTCTATTGTTTGTAGGAGTTCAGAAAGAAGATACGCTACAAGATGTTTTATGGTGTGTCAATAAAGTCAGTGGATTGCGAATCTTTGAGGATGATCAAGGCAAGATGAATTTGAATCTTTCTCAAGTAGACGGAGAAATATTATCGGTATCACAATTCACATTAGCAGCAAGTGTTGTTAAAGGGAATCGACCGAGTTTTACAGACAGTGAAGAACCTGCTCGAGCCAATGAACTCTATGAACTGTTTAATGAAGAGCTAAGAAAACGAGGACATTCAGTAGTCACCGGAGTCTTTCAAGAAATGATGGAAGTTTCACTCATAAACGATGGACCAGTTACGATACTCATAGAAAGTAGGAAACGCAATGGCAATTAAATTAGATGGAAAACTTGTTTCCAGTATTATCAGAGAAGAAATAAAACAAGAAGTTCTAGAAATCCTCAACGACCAAGAAGACAGAGCTCCACACTGTGCAGTTGTCTTAGTGGGAGATGACCCTGCATCGTCTACCTATGTGAAGAACAAAGAAAAAGCTTTTAAAGATGTTTTTATGATGAGTTCTACTTATCGTTTGGATAATTCTACAACTCAAAAAGAACTTCTTGACATTATTCATTTATTAAACAACGATGATGACATCGATGGTATTTTAGTGCAACTTCCTTTACCAAAACATATTGATTCCAAAGTGATTATTGAGGCCATTGATCCAAATAAAGATGTTGATGGGCTTACGATGGTGAATCAAGGGAAACTTTATAGTGGAATCGGTCTTGAACCGTGTACACCAGCAGGAGTGATAGAGTTATTAAAACGATACGAAATTGATTTAGCAGGTAAACATTGTGTCGTCGTTGGACGAAGCGACTTAGTTGGTCGACCTCTTTCAGTGTTATTACTAAAAGAAAACGGGACGGTTACGATTTGTCATTCTAAAACCAGTGACTTAAAAGCCATCACTCAGCAAGCAGATGTACTTTTGGTAGCAATTGGCCAAAAACAATTCATTACTCCAGAGTATTTAAAAGAAGGTGTCGTGCTTGTGGATGTAGGGATTCATCGTCATTTAGGAAAAATTGTAGGGGACTGTGATCCTTCCTGTTATGATAAAACCAGTTATTACACACCAGTTCCTGGCAGTGTCGGTCCTATGACCATCACGATGCTATTAAAAAACACACTGAAAGCTTTTAATTTATGAGTATAAAACACAAGTATGATTTAGGGGACATTGTCCAAATGAAAAAGCCTCATCCTTGTAAAAAATCGCTGTATTTTGAAATTACCAGGATGGGTGCGGATATAAAAATTAAATGTTGTGGCTGTGGAGCAGTTATAATGTTTGATCGTTTTGAGTTTGAACGCAAACTTAAAAAAGTGATGAAGAAAGAGGAAAATTAATTATGGCTTTAACTGCTGGAATAGTAGGATTACCGAATGTTGGGAAATCGACATTGTTTAATGCGATTACAAAAAGTGCTGTTGAAGCAGCGAACTATCCTTTCGCAACTATCGATAAGAATGTTGGTGTTGTAGAGGTGAAAGACGAACGAGTTAAGATTTTATCTGAGATGTTTATGCCCAAGAAAACAATTTATACAACTTTTGAATTTACTGATATCGCTGGTTTAGTGAAAGGCGCATCAAAAGGAGAAGGCCTTGGTAATCAGTTTCTAGCCAATATTCGTGAAGTCGATGCAATTGTCCATGTTGTCCGCTGTTTTGAAGACAAAAATATCACCCATGTTCATGATCGCATCGATGCCATAGAAGATATCGAAATTATTGATTTGGAACTACAGCTAGCGGATTTACAGACTATTGATAACCGGATTTCAAAGGTTGAGCGCAAAGCGAAGATGGCGAGTGATAAAGAAGCAAAGCTTGAATATGATACATTAGTCAAAGTAAAAACAGGTCTAGAATCGAATATTTCAGTTAGTTCACTTGATTTAGATGAATCAGAGAAAGCTGTGTTAAAGGGATATCATTTGTTAACAGATAAGCCAGTAATCTATGTGGCTAATATTGAGGAAGCATTGGTCAGTAATCCTACTCTAAATGAACAGTACAACCGAGTGGTTGAATTGGCTAATAATCGTAATGCGGAAGTTATTGCGATTTCAGCGAAGATGGAACAAGAATTATCGGAACTTGATGACGAAGAAAGGGAAATGTTTCTAGTAGATCTAGGATTAACAGAATCTGGTTTAGATAAAATTGTTAAGAGTAGCTACAATATTCTTCACTTAAAAACATTTTTCACAGTGGGTGCGGATGAAGTTCGAGCTTGGACATTTCATGCTGGCATGAAGGCTCCTCAGTGTGCAGGGGTTATTCATACGGATTTTCAAAAAGGGTTCATTCGGGCTGAAACATACTCGTATGAAGACTTATTAAAATACAAAAGCGAATTGGGTGTTAAAGAGGCTGGTCGCTTACGATTAGAAGGAAAAGAGTATGTTGTCCAAGATGGAGACATCATGCATTTTCGATTTAATGTTTAATACAACGTTATAGAATGTGATACAATAATATCAACAAACATAGGAGGAAAATAACATTATGAAATTAATATTAGCCATCGTTTCAAATGATGATAGTTCATCTGTTTCGTCTGCTTTAACGAAAGAAAACTTTCAAGTTACTCGTTTAGCAACGACCGGAGGGTTCTTAAGAGCTGGAAATACGACTTTAATTGTTGGTACTGAAGACGATAAAGTAGAAAAGTGTATTGAAGTGATCGGTTCTGAGAGTAGAATGAGAACTGAAATCGTTCCATCGACTGCTAGTTATGACATTGGTCGCTATGCAAGTTTCCCTGTTGAGGTTCAAGTGGGTGGCGCTACAATATTTGTTATTGATGTTGAGCAATTTAGAAAGTTATAATTGAGGAGAATAGAATGAATTTTTTTGAAGAATTAAAGAATAAACTGGAAAATAAAAGAGTTAAGATTGTCTTTCCTGAAGGACATGATTTAAGAGTCTTAAAAGCTGCTGTTGATTTATATCACGATAAAGTTGTTGATCCAATCGTATTAATTAAGGCTGAAGTCTTAAAGGACCTCGTTATTAAAGAAAATTTAGATGTCGAAGGAATGACTTTTATTGATAATGAAACATACGAAGACATTGAGCCTCTTGTTCAATCATTTGTAGAAAGACGTAAAGGAAAAATTTCAGAATACGATGCAAGAAAACTATTAAAAACAAATCGTAACTACTTTGGGACAATGCTTGTTCATACTGGTCTTGCACAAGGGCTTGTTTCGGGAGCAGATGGTTCGACTGCGGATACTATTCGTCCGGGACTACAAATAATAAAAATGAAACCTGGTTATAAAAAAGCATCAGGTATTTTCTTCCTTGTCAAAGGGGAAGAAAGACTCTATATGGCAGACTGTGGAATTAACATTTTGCCAGATGCTACAGATTTAGCTGAATCTGCTGTCATTACTGATCAAACAGTTCGTCAATTTGGTGATGAACCACGCATAGCTTTATTATCATTTTCTACAAAAGGATCTGCAAGCTCGCCTGAAACAGAAAAAGTTGTTGAGGCATTAAGAATTGCGAAGGAAATGAACCCAAATTTATTAATTGATGGGGAACTTCAATTTGATGCTGCCTATGTACCCGAAGTAGCTCAAAAGAAAGCTCCAAATTCAATGGTGGCTGGACACGCAAATGTCTTTATTTTCCCAACTTTAGATGCAGGAAACATTGGTTATAAAATAGCACAAAGACTTGGTGGGTATGAAGCGGTTGGACCTGTGTTACAAGGGTTAAATAAACCGGTGAATGACTTATCTAGAGGTTGTGTACAAGCTGATGTCTATAATTTGGCATTAGTGACCGCTGTACAAGCGATGGAGGAGTAATAATGGATATTCTTGATTTAATCAAATCGCAACTATTTAGTGAAGATACACTTAATAACTTAGCTCAAGAAGCAAACGCTAAACCTGAACAAGTTGAACAACTAACAAATCTAGCAATTCCTGAAATTTTGAAGAAACTACAACAAAACGCTTCAACTCAAGAAGGTGCAGAATCATTGAGTAAAGCAGTTGATCAACATGAAACTGACTTAGATGATTTAATGGGATTTTTCAACAAGACAGACCAACAAGATGGTGACAAAATTCTTGGACACATTTTTGGAGCACAAAAACCAGAAGTAGAAGCAAACTTAGCGAGTTCAACAGGCTTAGACATTGGTACGGTCATTAGTTTGTTAACAAAATTTGCTCCTATGATTTTATCGATGTTAGCACTTAAAAAGAAGTTTATGCCTCAACGTGAAACTCAAAAAGCTCCGACACAAGCACCTGGTGGACTTGACCTTGGTGGAATTCTTGGGGACTTAATGGGAGGATTTACTGGACAAACACAATCGAAAAAACAACAAGAGCCAAGCGTACTTGATGGATTAAAAGACATCATGGGTGGTTTCTTTAAGTAAGACGTATTCAATGTGCACACTCTTATCGGATGATGGGAGTGTGCATTTTATATTTTTTACAGATTGTTGTTGACAATTAAAACAAAAGTTTATACAATAAACACATGTTTTGGAGGTGTATATGGTTTTATCACAAAAACATGAGAAGATTTTAGAAATTCTTAAGGTTAATCCATTTATTCAACAAAAAGAACTTGCTGAAATCATTGGATTATCTCGGTCAGCAACCGCAAATCTTCTTTCTCAACTTGTTGAGGAAGGTTTTCTTTTAGGAAAAGCCTATATTGTGAATGAGTCTAGAAATGAATTAATTGTTTGTGTGGGTGGTGCGAATGTTGACTGTAAACTTACTTTGGAAGAAAAGGTTCAGTTGCATACGTCAAATCCAGTCGTTGAAGCTGTTTCTGTAGGCGGAGTAGTTCGTAATATTGCTGAGAACTTAGGACGTTTAGGAAGAAAAGTATCGCTGATGAGTATCATTGGTAATGATGAAGATGGAAGACTCTTGTCTGAACAAAGTAGTCCATTCATGTCAATGAACAATACTTTAATGGTTCATGACGAAAGAACAGGTCGCTATACAGCTGTTATTCAAAAAGATGGTGATTTAATTATTGGATTAGCGAATATGAGTATCTGTGAGAAGATGGATAAGAACTGGATAGATATTAACCGAAGTCACCTAGTTTCCGCTAAATTTGTTGTAACGGATACTAATATTACAAAATCTGCTTTTGAACACTTATTAACCATTGCTAAAGAATCACAAATTCACTTAATTATTTGTGGAGTCTCTGCACCGAAAACAAGCCGAATACCAGATGATATTTCGGGAGTTTATCTAGTAATTTTTAATCTAGATGAATCTCAAGCTTATTTAAAAACTGAAGAAACAGATCTTAAGAAGATTATTAATCTTTGGTTTGAAAAAGGTGTAAAGAATGTAATTGTTACTAACTCAACAAAAGGTATTGGATATGGACACCAAGGCAAAATAAAAATTGTTGAACCTCATAGAGCTAAAAAAGTAGTAGATGTTACTGGAGCTGGGGATAGTTTTACTAGCGGGGTTATCTATGGTTTATCCAAAGATTTGCCTTTTGAAGAAGCTATTGAGTATGGAAAATTGATTTCGTTATTAACGGTTCAAACCAGTGACTCAGTTAGAAAAGATTTAAGTAGTAAATTAATCGAAAGAGAAATGGAGAATATTAGAAAATGAAAACAATCAAAGAATTCTTAGTTTATTCAAAGGAAGTTCAACATGCTTTAGACAACAACCTCCCTATCGTTGCGTTAGAGTCAACAATTATTTCTCACGGAATGCCTTATCCACAAAACGTTGATATGGCAAACACTTGTGAAAGAATTATTCGTGATCATGGAGCTGTACCAGCAACTATCGCTATTATGGATGGAAAAATCAAGATTGGTTTAGAACCAGAAGATTTAGAAATTCTTGCGAAAACACCAGGGGTAGCTAAAGTATCTCGTAGAGATTTAGCAGCTATCATTGCTTCTAAAAAATTAGGGGCAACTACAGTCGCAACTACAATGATTTGTGCTGAACTAGGCGGAATCAAGTTCTTCGTTACTGGTGGTATTGGTGGAGTTCATAGAGGATATGAACAAACAATGGATGTTTCAGCGGATCTTGAAGAATTAGGTCAAACAAATGTAACGGTCATTTGTGCAGGAGCTAAATCTATTTTAGACTTACCTAGAACTTTAGAATACTTAGAAACAAAAGGTGTACCAGTAATCGGTTATAAGACTAGTGTCCTTCCTGCATTCTTTACATCGACAAGTGAATACAACTTGCCTTTACGCATGGATGATGTCAACGACATTGCGGCTACAATTAAAACAAAAGAAGAATTACAACTTAAAGGTGGAGTTCTTGTTACTAATCCAATTCCTGCTGAACATGAACTCGATAAATCATATATCGATTCAATAATTGAAGACGCTGTCGTTGCTGCAGAAGAAAACAATATCCATGGAAAAGATATTACACCATTCTTATTAGCGACTATTGTTGAAAAGACAGAAGGAAAGAGCTTAGTAGCTAACATTGAGCTTGTGTACAATAACGCAAAAGTGGGTGCTCAAATCGCTGTTGCTTATCAAAATCTGTAATTTAAATACCCTATGACAAAGAACCTTTAGATACTCTAGAGGTTCTTTTTTTGTTCATTTTTTGACTTTTCAATTCCTATAAAAAAGGTTCAATGGGAACAAGTACACCTATTGAACCTTAAAATAGAAGGGATAATGAAGTTGAGTCCTTATTTAACAAAGATTGCACTCATATAGAGGTTCTTGGTTGGACTTAAAACAATTTGATTGACTTGTTTTATTTGATCGTTCTCTACTTGATAAACATAGATCGAATCGGTGTCTAGATCCAAACCAATCATTTTGTCCTTTAGAACTTCAATTTGAATGACATTGTTATTTAATTCATGTGTCTT
>LFRM01014337.1_pt2 | contig 13362 bp, 7 predicted proteins | sample 618341 | NCBI WGS metagenome assembly LFRM01 (sample SAMN03654438, study PRJNA283298) | anaerobic digester metagenome | isolation source: pool of bioreactors CSTR01a, CSTR02a, and CSTR03a thermophilic anaerobic... | place: Denmark: Kgs. Lyngby | collected 2014-05-21 | reverse complement strand
TGCCTTCTGTGAAGAAGTAAGTCGCAGTACATCTGCCTGTCCACTGCTAAACCTGGTCATTGTAAGCTCATAACTCTCGTTCGCAAGAGTATCTGACAGTGCAGCAGATTCCACACGACTTTTCTGAATATTGAATGCAACTGCCCTGGTTATGGCATTTTGCTTAAACTGTTGTAGTGACTGACTGGCTGCGACCTGAGCAATTTCCAGCTGTGACCTGGCCATTTCATAACGGCCTTTGTTTCGCCCCCAATCCAGAATGGGAATATTTATCCCAACAGCAACCTGTTTGTATGTATCAAACTCAGGTCTGTACACTTCACCAAGTGTACCACTTCCCAGATATGAACCGTCATCCTTACTCAAACCGTATGATAAACTTACATCAGCCTGAAAATGCCTGGCACGGTTGGCCCTGTCCACATTACTCTGTTGTTGCAAAATATTCAGCTCCAATTCAAGCATTTCGGGATTGTTTTCAAGTGCTTTCTGAAGCACAAGCTGAGGATCTACCTCGTGTACCGGCAGCTCATCAGGAATTACTATATCCAGTTCTATATCTAAAGGCAACATAAGGAGGTTCAACAGGGATTCTTTTGCCTCCCTCTGATACATCTCCCATTCCTGTACACTGATCCTTGCATTGTTGTTGGCAAGTCTTAGATCCAGCAACTCTTCACGTGTTACTGTGCCTAATTCGAAACGACGTTGGGCAACCACCAGAAGCTTATCACTATTCTCAAGGTTGGTTTTTGCCATCTCCAGCTGTATTGATGCATTAATCAACGAGAAAAAATACCTGATTGCAGTAAGGTTCATGGTCTCAGACGACTGGAGATAGTCCTTTTTGGCCTTCTCAAATTCCAGAGGTTCTATTTTTCTCTGCCATTTCAAGTCATTATATCCGAAAAGCTGCTGCTGATATCCAAGACGAAATGGCCGTGAAGAATATTGCGTATAACTGTTTTTTCCAAAGTTCTCTACACGACCAAGCTCTGACTGTATTGAAAAAGCACCTCCGGTAGCTGCAACCTTCTGTGTTATACTAAGATTCAGATCAGACAATAGATTCTCAGTCCTTACATACTCATCAGACTGCGTCTCCCAATTATAACGAAGTTCGGAAGCATTAGAATATACCAGGGGATTTGCTCGCAGGCTCACTGCGGGCAACATATCAGCCAGATAACTGCGGTATGCCCAGTAGTCAGCCATGTAAGAATATTTATTAAGCAATGCCGGTAATGATTGTTTTTGAGCCAGATTCAACGCATCATTCAGACTAAGCCTGATTTCACCTTGTGAAAAACTGCCAAGACTGCAGCACAACATTATACCCAACAAAAAAATTGTCTTTTTCATATAATAATGATTTGACCTTCTTTAGTCTGCTAATTCATTACTTCTCTCGTCCGATTTTCTGTATATGTAGTAATAAAACAAAGGAATCACATACAAGCTGATAAAGGTTCCGATTATCATACCTCCAATAATTGTAAGGGCCAAAGGCCTCTGTAGTTCGCTTCCCATCCCGCTTCCCCATAGTACAGGGACCAGAGCCAGAACAGTAGTCAGCGCTGTCATTATAATAGATTTCAACCTCCTGTGTCCACCTTCCTTAATAGCAGGAAGCAGTGGCATCCCCTCAGCTCGCAGCCGATTTATCGTATCAATCTTTAGTATTGAGTCATTCAACACCACACCACTCATAACGATAATACCAATCATCGACATTATGTTAATACTGCTTCCAAATATCCAAAGCATAAACAAGCCACCTAAAATTGCAACGGGTATTTCAAGCAAGAGAATAACAGGCTGGCTCAAAGACTCAAACTGTGCAGCCAGAATAAAGTAAAGCAATGCAAGAGCAATAAGGAGAACTACAGCAAGTTCCCTGATTAGTTCCCGCGAACCAAACCAACTGCCGGCAAAGGATACATCCAGGTTATAGTCAGTCTTAAGCGTCCTTGAAACATCTTTCATCAATCCCTCTACCTTCCTGTCCGGAACATTGTAAAAATTAACCGGGACATAAACGCCTCTGGCATCTCCCAACATACTTTTGTAGTCATGCTTAATCCGCGTATCCACAAGGGCACTCACAGGGATCTCAAGATTGTTTCTGCTTCCAACCTTTAGCTCTTTCAAAAGAGCCTCTATCCCTTTTGGAGGATTACCAATTACAATCGGAATATACTCTGACCCACTGTGCAATACTCCTACCTGCCAGGCATCCAACGCTATTCGCAGCCGTTCATACAATGCGTTGACATCTACGTCATACAATAAAAGTCTTTCAGCATTAGCAATTATCTCCATATAGCTTTCACCGGCGGGGGGCAATACCCCTGCCCAGGGGTATTGCCTGCCAACCTTTTCGCTAATATTCTGCATCATGACATAGTCAGGCACTTCACGAAGGTCACTGTTACTAACTTTTGCAATAATATCAGGTTCATCATCTGCAAACAGCTTATCAAAGACTGTTTCAGGGACTTTGAATTCATAAACAGCACTCGGCCATCTTTCAGCAATAACTCCTTTAATTGCTTCCTCTACTGCTCCAAGGTTATCAGGATCCTTACATTCAAAGTATATCATAGCCTCTGAGATAGACTGATCAATATCTCTGTGCAGAAAATACTTCTGTGTTCCAACATACGAGGTGCTAAGGCTTACAAAGTCTCCAACAATGCTGTTTAAGGCCTTTACCCTTTCGGAGTTTTCACTAAGATTTATCCGCTCATTCCAATCTATTGATACTAATACATCACTATGCTGAAAGTGAGGGAAGCGCTCTTTCTTTAGAAACACAAACAGCAAAATCATTGGAATCAGAAGCAAAACACAGATAACTGTAGATACTTTGCGATAGCCGAATACCCAGTCAAAGCCTTTTGCATAGTTTTCTTCAATATTAAATAGGTTTACTTTCCTTAGCATCTTTGTGATCTTTCCTTCTTGTATGCGGTCTTTTTTATGTGCTTTCTTGTAAAACAAATAGTAAAGAACCGGGATAATTGTAATGGAAACGACTAGAGAAGCAAACAAACCAATACCCACTCCAAAGGCCTGATCGTGAAACAAAGCTCCAGAGATACCGCTAAGGAATACCAATGGAACAAATACAGCAACAGTTGTGAGTGCAGACGACAACAGTGGACTTATCACCTCAGTTGTAGCTTTTGCACATGCTTCAGCTAGTGGCACATTACGATCTAAATACTGTGTGATGTTGTCAATCACAATTATTGAGTTATCGATCATAAGTCCAATACCCAGGATTAGTCCGGAGAGGGACACAATGTTAATCGACAATCCGGCCAGATAAAAGAAAAGCAGGCTCACCATTAATCCCATCGGTATTGATATTCCGATTAACCATGGAGCTCTGCTATCCTTCAAAAAAAAGAACAGGATCACAAAAGCAAGCAATCCGCCTATCACAAGGTTGTCGCGTAGGTCGTTAATTGAATATGTAAGAAGTGCTGTTTGGTCACGTATCACCTCTGCCTCAACCTCAGGAAACTCCCAGTCAAATCTGTCAATCAACTCCTGTACACTTCTTCTCAAATCCTTCATCCGGGCATCAGAATGCTTTATAACAGCAAGCGACAATGCTCTTTCATTTCCCCTTAGAAATGCCCCATCCTGCTCTCTGGCTCTTACACCTATTTTAGCAAGTTCGCTAAGCTTCATAAAGCGTTGTCCTACCCTTAGTCTTATATCTTTTACATCATCCGGACTTGTAAGAGCATTTGTAAAACGTATTGAAAAAAGATATTGTCCGTCAGCCACCTGCAGGGTACCTAAATCAATATTATTTTCATTAAGGGCATTAACAATATCATAGTGAGAAAGGCCAAGTGATTTTAGTAAAGTCTCATCTGGTTCGATATACAGTTCCGGATCCAGATGACCTGTCATATCAACCATTGCCACCTCCGGAAGTTGCTCAAGCCTCTTTATCAAAACATTCTTTGCAAGGCTGCTCAATTCAAGAAACTGTACCTCATCTGCCCCCTTGCGCCACAGATTAATGTAAAAAACCGGCAGGTCGGAAGCAGAAGCCTTGATGATAGCCGGCCTTTCCATATCAGCAGGCAGGCTGCGCATCGCTGCATCAACCTTTTCATTAACCTCAATAAACGCATAATTAATATCAGCTCCATGCCTGAACCGAAGACGAATAACAGCATTTCCATCACGAGTCTCACTGGTCATATCCTCCAGATGGGGAATCTGCATAAGTTGATAGCGCATCTGCCTGATAACACCATCCTCTATTTGGCGTACAGACTGGCCTGGACGACTAACCTGCACAGTAATCTCAGGGATATCAATATCAGGCATCAATGATACCGGCAACATACCTATTGCAACAAGTCCAAGCGTCAGGATGGCCACATAGGTCATAATTACAGCTATCGGCCTATCAATCAAAAACTTTATCATGATTTCTTATTTCTTATAAAAACCAGAGGAAGCCAAATAATTACACCCAACAAAGAGAATATTAGACCTCCGGTAGCACCGGCGGCTAATGAGAACCAGAATCCTTCACCCTTTCCACCTATCAGGAAAGGCATGAGCCCCAGTATTGTCGAAAAAATAGTTAGTAATATGGGTATTATCTTATGGTTAAATGCTTTGATATACAATCTAAAACTTGATAGCCTTCGATTTGCCTTCCTCATATTATTGTATTCATTGATAATGTATATCGATGCATTTATTGTTAGTGCACATAGTAGTAGCATGGCTGCATAGCCTCCCTGATCAAAGTTCAATTTGAACAATGAAAAAGTCAGAAACAGTCCAATAAATGATACTGGTATGACCATTAGGACCGCCAACGGTTGTCTCAATGACTCAAATAGGATTGAACACAGTAGGAATACTATCGCCACCACCATAAATAGCAACCAGTATTGCGACTTCTCATCCTGCCGCCATCCGCCCCAATTGCTTGCATCATGAAGGTAGAATCCCAAAGGTAGATAGTTTCGTGCTTGTTCGATAAAGCGCTCACGCACCCTCCTGTTTAATTCCCAGGGTCCAATAAATTCATAATGTATATTTAATTCATACACCTGATTATTTTTTCGAATCTGATCTCCTGTTCTCTCCCTTTCCATCTTCCCGATATCCTTGAGTCGCATCCCTGCGTAGTTAGACATTAGCAGGCTGTTTTCCATTGTCCACACATTAGTACGCCCCTTATTTACATCTCTTAAAACTACATCCATAGCCCCATCCTTGCCGGACACATATCCGGCGTTTACATCACCGGGAGTTACAAACTGTAGATTGGAATAAAGGCCTCTTAGCGAACTACCTGTTTCTTCCAGTCGATCACGGTTGAGTCTCATTACAAACTCATACCGTGGTTTTGCCCACCATGATGAACTTGCACCAATGATAACATTACTAACCCGGGGATTGACCTCAAGGCTGTCTCTAAACCGATCAGCAAGCTTTAGTAAGAGATCATAGTTGTAACCAGTCAAAAGCAATCTGTTGCTTCCCTGGTTTTCATACATCATATTACTAAATCCCTGACCCACACCATATATTTGAAAATCAGCACTGCCTATCTGATTGACCTTCCTGATCAGTTCATTCTTTAACCTATGAGGGAATATCCCGGTTTCGTGCTCCGGTCTGAAAGTAATTTCGATTTGGGAATTGTCGATACCATATATTGTGGAGATAAACATGTCAATCTCTTCAAAACCGGCAAGGAAATTTTCCAGCTCCAGGAACACATCATTCATCTGATGGATAGTAGATCCGTCAGGCATGCTCCCCCTTGCATACAGCACTGTGCGTGAATTATCCCAATTAAAGTCCTGTGTTGCGAAGTAGCTGTAAAACAAATACCAACTTCCCCCAAGTATTCGACTTGCCCAAGGTTTGATACCTGACACATAGCTTGGACTACCCAGGGTCTTGTTATACAATGAGATATACCATGGTGATGTAGGCTTTTCGATGGCTGAATAGATGCTCCATTCTTTCTGTTCTTTGGTCTCAACCTTGTCGGGTAGAAGGAAAACCGGAAATCCAAAAGCCCAAACCAAAAGGAAAATAAAGAGTTTCCTGTGATTTAGGCCAAACTTTATAAAACCGGAATAGACACGACTAAGTCTTACTGTGATCCTTCTATGCCTGAAAAACTTACTACCAACGGTTTTGCCAAGTGGGAGCTTGTCCATCATGGCAGGGACCAACAACAAAGCTACCGCTAAAGACACACACAGATTAATGACAATCACAATGGCAAAATCTATCAGCTGCATTCTCTGTTCTTCCTTTAAGAAGAAAACTACGGTCATGGCCCCGATTGTTGTGACCGTTGCAGCAAGAATAGCCATAAAGGCCCTACGATTACCGAAATTCCTAATATGATCGGCCATTATTATCGTGTTGTCGATAATAATACCTAGGGATACGGTAAAACTTGCAAGGCTAATAAGGTGAATCTCAACCCCAAGAAGGTAATAGAATACAAAGCCTACACAGATATTGGCCAGTAGGCTAAGCGAAACAATAAGTAGATAGCGCCAACGGCGGCTGATCAACAAGACAAATAATAAGAGGATGATAATGGCGAGTAGGGCTCTTGAAACAATCTTCTGAATCTCTGAACCTATATACTCCGACGCATCATAATTTACAAGCATTGAAAAGTTCTGAGGAAAGCTAAGCTTTAATTCGCTGATCAGCGAATTAATTTCCTTAGAAAGAGCCATCTGATTGCCCCCTCGTACTGAGTAAACCCGCAGGTAAATTGTTGTAAGCCCATTCACTCTAAAGTAAGATATTGGCTCAACCTCTTTTAGACGAGGATGAACAATATCTGTCAGTTTGATAATTCTCCCAGCGGAACTGGCAACAACAATATCTTCCCATCTGACAGAGTCGGTTGTAGCTGGAGAGAATGCCACATGGATGCTTTCCGTTTTACCATCTTTAGTAGTATGCGAAAGACCTAATTCCTTGCGCTCCATAGCCTTCCTGATAGCAGTTTGCAAATCAGCAACATGAAGCCCATAGATATTTAGCGTCTCCTTATCATATACCAGTTCCCACTCCAGAGGTTGAGCACCACTAACCTCCACCCGGCTAACGTCATTAAGGTTACTAATCTGAGGGGCTATATTATTCATTGCAAACTCCCGAAGAGAGTAGGCTGTACCTTCCCCATTTATCGTATATATCAGAAGTAAGGGGTCATCCTCATCCGCACCACTTGTATAACTCACCATAGGTAGAGGACCTCCTTGAGGCAAACGTGGATGCAGACTTCGTAGTATTGAGGACACCTCAAATCTGGCTGCATCCATATCAGTTCCTTTCTTAAATTCAAGCGAGATATAGCCTCCCCCCTTATAGGAACTTGAAGAAATATTCTGCAACCCTCTGAGTGAGGACAAGGCACCCTCAATAGGAGAAGTAACCTCCCTCTCAACAACCTCTGCCCCCATTCCATACCATGAAAAACGCACAAAAACCTGATCACCACCGCTTTGAGGCTGAAGCTGAACTGAAAGCTTGGGTAACAGGGCAAGGCCAATAATGGAAAGGACCAGGAAACCAATGTTCACTGAAAAAGAACTCTTCATGCCGGATTGTATGGTTTTACCTAGTGTGAATCCTTATTTCGGAGGACTACTTCTGCTTCATGAGCCAGGTTGATGTTATTCTCAACAATCACTTCCATACCTTCTTCAAGTCCATCAGTTACAGCAACATTTGTAGAGTTCTCGTGACTTGTCTCAACATAAGTCCAGATTGCCTTACCTTCTTTGTATACAAATACAACCTTGCGGTTTTGCCTGTACAAAACCGCTTCCTTTGGAATAATTATGCAGTCAGGTACTGAATTTTTTAACAAAACCCTTGCATTCATTCCGTCAAGCAGTTTACCGTCAGGATTTGGAATACATGCCATGATGCGTACCATACCTCTTTCATCAATAGCCGGATTAATGCTGGTGACAGTACCTTTGAATGACTGTCCCGACAATGCAAAAGGAAAGACTTCTACACTCTGCCCTTTCTTAATTGCGGGCAACTCAGTTTCAAGCACATTAAATACTATTGACATAGTGCTGATGTCCAGGATCTGGCAAAAATTTTGAAACCCTGAAGAGTGATTATTTTCCCTGGCATACAGGTTGGCTACTATACCGCTTATAGGCGCTTTGATAGTTGCCTGTTCGTAATTGCGCTCTGCTTCTTGTAAGGATGATACAGCAATGTTGAAGTTACTTCGCAACTGAGCCATCTTAAGGATATTATCAGGTATGGTCGCTGTATCACCAATAGAATATCCAAGGCCCAGGAGACGGTCTTCAAGGTCGAGCTGAGCCTGCTCATAAGCATTGACAGCATCGCTCAATCTTTTTTGGAAGCTGAAAGTATCAAGCCTACCCAAAACCTGACCTGAAGATACATATTGTCCCTCATATACATTGATACTGACTATCTGCTCCTGAACTGTAAATGGAACCACTGCTTTGCTCTGGGCTTCCAGCTTGCCGTTGCTTATCAGCTCAAGATCAAAACTGCCCTTTTGTGCTGTAATTGTAGAAACCTCAACTTTAGCAGGTTCCACGAATGACAAACGTGCCGCATCGGCACTCTCAGTATCTCCGGCCTGTGATGTTGAACAGGCAACGCAAACAATGGGTAACAATAGAGGAATAAGGTATTTCATAATTAAGTTAGGTGTTAATCCGGGTCAGAAGACCTTTCTTAAATATAATCAAGTTACAGTAATATCCATGCCTTCTTTTTTACTTTAGTTGATTCTCAGATAATCCTCAGCTTTTCCCCTTGCTCACAATCTCATAAAACAGCTTTGTCATATCCTCGTTAATCCAGGGCGCCCCTACCATTTTGATTTTGTTTTCTGAGTCGATAAGAACCGAAGCATCAATAATCCATCGGGGAATATCCTTATTGGCCGCAAGGAATTGGAATTCCGTGTCCATGACGATATAAAACCTATCATCTACATAACCGTGATCTAACACTTTGGACATAAAACCAGAATATTGTGAACCAGCTATTACAAACAAGACAGTGTAGTTATCCCTGATATCGATAGAATCCATTTTTTCGTGCCATTCTACAAACTTTGGATAGCAAGGTTGGCAGCCATCTTGCAGAAAAACTACAGATTTGTATTTATAATCTGTACTCAACTGCTGCATAGTTAATAATCCGCCCGAATGAAAGACGGTGTCTATTTCTCCAAAGTTGATGGTTGTATTAATAACCATCTTTAAGTCTTTTTCTGTTTGAGTTGGAGGGGAGCAGGAAAATAGTGAAATTAGTAAAGAGAGTAGTAACCTATTCTGCTTTATTATAGAATTTATAACTATATCGTTCATTTTTAGTTGTAAGAATACTTTGATAAAGTTTTAATTGAAGTACATTAAAACAAAATAATCACACAATCTATTGTTCAACATTCTTCAATTTGGAAAAAACAATAATAGCGTTATCTGTTTCATTAACATTTTTAGCCAAATCAATAAATTCTTCTGTTAATAAATGAAGCCGGTTTTCTCGTTTCATATACTCAAAATGTTCGGAAATTTCGTATGAATTAACATATCCTATGATTGTATTATCTTTACAATTCAGGATATTGCGAAATGGTGGCATAAATGAGATAGGTTGATCACTACTGTAATTACATACATCTAATAGTAACCTGTTGGAATTATAAATAATACTAACCTTACTTGCGTTTCTCACTATCGGCATAAATATGAAATCTTTTGTGATAATCGGATTGGAAGTTTTCACAACGTAGTTGTTTGTGGAATTAATATCAGTTGCTTTTAAGAAATCTTTTTTGTTTTCTTTCAATAGGAGTTTTCTGGGAAGTTCATTTCCTGGAAAAGTAATGATATAATCGTAATAAATGTCCCCGGAAGCAGAAACTCTGAAGATTGTGTCATTAAATGGTTCGTGGTAATACAACTTGTTGTTATATAGATCCATATTGTTCTTCGAAAGAAAGCTCCAATATCGATCTTTTTCCCTAAATGCATTCACATGTTTAACATTGAAAGTAGAATCTGTCCAAACCAAAGAATAATTTATTATGTCAGGTAAATGATAATTATCAGAGTCGAGCGTGTGGAAGACGTATGTATTACTGTCAAAGATATGGAATGAGACAGCAAAAAAAGGTATGTTTTTGTTTTTAATAAAATTGCCATCCAAATCGTAAAACAAAAGTGATGATTTAAATTGATCATATATAACAATAATACTGTCCCCTAAATAAAAATCAGTTGGTTGAATATACTCACCTGGACCATTACCCTTTTGTCCAATGTTTGTAATAAAGCTTCCATCTATATTAAACTTTTTCACTGATTTTGTAGTGTATCTATCAAGCAGGAAAATGTAATTATCAGACAACCTGATTTTTTCAATAGAACCTATAAGTGCATCTGGAGCATTATCTAACTTAATACCATAAGCTGTTTCAATGATATCAGGTAGAAACAATTCAAAATTTAGATCAAAATCCTCAATGGCAATCTCTTTGTTCAATCCTTTTTTTACCGAGCCTGTCTTAATATTACCTGTAATTTGGTTAACATCAACATCTTTAAATTTTTCTGGTATTCTTTTATTTAAAAAAGTACAAGAGGTTACTATTATTGGCAAAAAACACAATGCAATTTTCTTCATATTTTCATATTTTGAAGTAAATCAATTCTACATTATTTCGAATGAAAAACCGTAGAATTGATTTAAATGTGAGTTTAATTACTATTTATTATGAGCATGGATTCCCACTTTTAGGTGCAGATTCCAAACAGAAACCGACACCAGATCCACATACATCTTTTTTAATCGTTTTAGGTGGAATTTTTTGATAGTTTATCGTTTGCTTATAATAATAAGCAGAAGTACTTCTGGTTGCTGATACTGAAACTGGGGTGCCTGGAATAGGGACACTTGCTCCAAAAGAGCTAGAATAAGATCCGCCGTAACTTCCATCTGTCACAGATACACTTGATCCAAGTACACATTCCACTGTATATGTTTTCCAATTAGTTCCCGTGGTTCCTTTATGATAGATGTCTTCTTCTTCCTTATCTTCTTCTACCTCTTTCTGCGCCTGCGCCATTACGGCAATAGCATCAAGTGAAACATCCCCAGCCTTATTTGATTGTAATAAATTCATATTAAACACGGTAACTGCTGCGAAAAGCAAAGCAGCTCCACCAATAAAAGACTTCTTTTTCATTTGAATTCTTATTTAAATAATGTAATGTTTAGCTGTTACTATTAACAGCTGATAAATTAAAGTGCTCTCAAAGCCTATCTGCCTTGCAGAGGCCTTGCGTTAAATAGAGGGAGATTATCCTCTACCTTTTTGCCTTTTCTTTTTGAGAAGGCGTGGAGCAGGAAGCAAAAACCATACAAACTGCTATTAGTAAATACTTATTCATAAAAACTTAGTTTTAAAGAAAATGCGCCTTGACCATTTGGCTCGTGTTTGTTGTTTAGGAATAAATGTCGTAGTTCTTTTCATCAATGCAAAAAGCTTCAATAGAATGACTCAATTCAAGCTTTTTTATACGATTGCCATTCCAATCAAACATAATTAGACAGCAAGCTGCTCGAATAATTGCATTATTCCCTGAGATACTGTCAAAGCGTTAGTATTTTTTGTTTAGTTTTTCACTAACACTTTTTAGGTACAAGTTTGTAATATGGGGGGTTGATTTGTTAGGAACAAAAACATTAGTAATTCTTAAATTTCGATCAATTAGGAAAAAATAAGGATATCTCAATTCTTCTACTGGTAATTTTAGTTGTGGACAATTGTAAATACTTACCCCTTGAAGACCAAAAAAGGGTATGTTCTTGAAGAAAATCCTATTGTTTCTGTGATTTCCCCAAAAAGCTATATTATTAACACCTATAGAATCAACCCACATTCGTGCAATTTGCATAGATGCGTTTATACAACTTTCACAATGCATTTGAGAAAAGCGAAAAATTAGGGTTTCCTTTTCTTTATTGCTAAAGATTTCGTTAATCGAATACTCCTTATTCAAGGAATCTTTAACTACCAACTCTTCAACCTTAAGATTACTATTCATTATGCTTAACCTTAAATTTTGTTTGAAGGTTTGTAATTCATCATTATTTTTTGTTTGATTAATGGAGTTACTTAGTGCGAAAATAGTTTGTTCCTTTCTTAAGAAGTATTGTTGTGTCCAAGTAAAAATATTTATCAGTACTAGTGAAATAATGATTAAAATATAAATGGATTGTTTTTTCATTTGTAAATTTTTTATTATTGTGACATTCGCTTGTTTGCAATAAGCTTTGGGCAGAAGCAGACTTGGTAGAGCAATGCTGTGGTAGGCAAGTTCAATTAGCTGAATTCCCCAAAGGAATTATTACAGCTTTTACGTGCTGCTTTCTCAGAGTTCATTTCTTTTGTCTTTTTTCCTGTTTAATGGTTTGATTAATATTAGTCTGAAATCCTTTTACTTGACCGTTTCATTTTAAAAAGCACGTAATTTGAATAATATTAGGATAGGGTTATCATCATCAGTTAAGCTTTTAAGTTTAGATTTATCTGCGTCAGATAAAATGGAGCTCTTGTTAATAAAGGGCTCTCTTCCATTGGGATAATATGCAGATATGAAATATTCTCTAAAAGTCCATTTGGGATATGCCATGGGAGGTATCTCGTTTAGATTATAGTTGGCATATGTTCCACCGATTAGGTTTCCTGACTTTTTATCTCTATATATTACGGTTTGGAAACCTTTATGCCAGTTTTCCAAGAAAAAGACACTATGAGTATGATTATCAAGGTGTTTGCCAAGGAAAAAATTGTAATCGTTTTGAGTTAATGATTGTTTAAACGTTTCATTATTTGCTTGAAGAATTTTCTCAGGAATTTTGTTTCTATATTCTAATACATATTTGGCCCTTATTGATTTGTTTATTGCGCAATATTGGTAAATAGTGTCGTTGAATCCCTGGGTAATGAACAGGTCGTCGTTCTTTTGTAGGTAGTTATCAATACCCATATTATTCCTGTTGGGCAAATATGGCATACCAGCAGATAACAACTTGAAATTTTCATCGGTTATTAAAATGGTATAATCCATTAGTTCTCCCAAATGCTCATTCCCCTGACCATCTAATGTTTTAAATACAAATCCTGAGTCTATTATGGCAAAATTGAAAAACCCAAAAGGGAGCTTATCTTGTTTAATAAATTCTCCTAATGCATTAAAATACAATAAATAAGAGTGTTGGTAGGCAATCAATCTATCATTGTGAGAGTCAAAG
>LFRM01208222.1_pt1 | contig 13363 bp, 14 predicted proteins | sample 618341 | NCBI WGS metagenome assembly LFRM01 (sample SAMN03654438, study PRJNA283298) | anaerobic digester metagenome | isolation source: pool of bioreactors CSTR01a, CSTR02a, and CSTR03a thermophilic anaerobic... | place: Denmark: Kgs. Lyngby | collected 2014-05-21 | reverse complement strand
AGCTAGGGGCTTGGTTAGACCAGCCACTAAACCTTATTGGCGCACCGGCTAACCTTGACTGGCAACAACTAGCCAGTGTTTTTGCTGCTGCACAACAACCAGTGCAAGTTTGGACTAACGACTGGCGCAGTGTGTGTGCCGCACAGGCCGTAGGTATCCAGAGTTTTTTTACTGCCGATAAAGCACCGACTCGGCTAGTAGGTCGCAGCCTATTATTCTGGCCCAAAGCCAAAGAAGAAGGCTATTGGTGGTTAGAACAGCTGCTTAATTTACCGCATGAACAACTGTTATTAGCAGGCGAAAGTAATGGCGGTATTAACGCCCTAGCCAAGCAGTTAAAAGCTGCTGACTTAGCCATAAGTAAACTAGATTCAGCAAGGCGTTGTGCTTTATATACCCTTAATGCCTTAGCGCCTGCTAAAGATTTAATTATTCAAAACACCAGCACAACAACCAGCAGCCAGCAATGGGCAGGGCCAGATGAGCTTGCACTTGTTAGCCAAGCCGGTGTATTCAGCCACGGGCGAGTAGACGAAGGTTCTGCGCTGTTAATTAAAACCCTCGCCCAGCAGCCCCACCCAACCCAAGGGCAGCTATTAGATATTGGCTGTGGTTGTGGTTTATTGGGGGCTTGGCTAGTTAAACAACACCCAACCTTAACCTTAACTGCTGCTGATGTGAGTGGCTTTGCTTTAAAAGCGACCCGTGCCACCTTGGCAGCCAATGGGTTAGCAGGGCAGGCGGTGGCGGCTGATATTTTTAGCGGCCTTGCAGATTACACCCCAGAACAAGGCTTTGATTTTATTATTAGCAACCCACCTTTTCACACAGGTAAAACAACCGATTATGAACTAGCCAGCCGCCTGATTAGCCAAGCGCCGCAGTTTATGCGTAAAGGGGCTGAGTTGTGGTTAGTGGCCAATCGCTTTTTGCCTTACGGTGATTTATTGCAGCAGGCATTTAAGAATTTTGTGTTGGTTACCGAAACAGGTAAATTTAGAGTTTATAAAGCCATTAAAAGTAATTAAACACGATGAGTCATTCCACTGATTTAAACACGGCTTCTAGCCCAAGCATTCCCCGTGATGCCATTTTTGCAACACCGCTGGATAAACTAGCCAGTTTTTCTTTTGATGAACAGGTGGCCAGCGTTTTTCCAGACATGATTAAACGCTCTATCCCTGGCTATTCACACATTTTGGGTATGACCGGCGTTATTGCCAAACGTTATGTGCCGGAAGGTGGGCGCATTTATGACCTAGGCGCTTCATTGGGCGCTACCACGCTGAGTGTGGCGCAGCAACTAGAACACTTAGAAAGGGTTGAGTTCGTTACGGTTGATACGTCTGCCGCCATGACAGAGCGTTGTGCCAATATTTTGGCCGAGAACCTGCCCAAACGTTCGATTACGTCCTTGTGCAGCGATATTCGCCACCTTGACTACCAACCTTGCGATTTAATTCTGCTTAATTTTACTTTGCAATTTTTACCGCCAAACGACCGGCAGCCGCTGCTAGAAAAGCTGTATCAAGCCTTGCGCCCGGGTGGAGCTTTAATTATTAGTGAAAAAATTCACTTTCAAGACCCACGCCAAGCACAGCTCTTGTATGAGTTGCACCACGATTTTAAGCGAGCCAATGGTTATTCTGATATGGAAATTAGCCAAAAACGCACTGCCTTAGAAGATGTGATGTTAACCGACACGCCAGAACAGCATTTGCAGCGCCTGTTAACCACCGGCTTTAGCTTTGCTAGCCAATGGTTTCAATACCTTAACTTTGCCTCTTTTCTTGCTATTAAAGGAGATTGCTAGTGAACACCAGCGAGCCAGATTTTTCTGAAGCTTTTCAACAGCTAGCCCTGCATGGCAGGGAACGCAAAGGGCTGCACACTTGGTTGGCCAAACTGCCCGAACAGTTGGCCGCAAGTTTAGATGCAAAACGCTTTCCTGAATTTGTGGGCTGGTGGAAACGCATTGAAAAGCTGCCTAACATTACCAGTGCTGATATTTGCTTGACCAGTGCTGCGGTTACAGCTGAACACGCCTGTTTAGCCTTGGCCAGCTCTGATTTAAGCCAAGACCAGCAACGAATAATTAAAGGCTTATTGCACGATTTAAAACCTTGGCGCAAAGGCCCGTATCAGCTGCAAGGCACTTACATTGACACCGAATGGCGTTCAGATTTTAAATGGGACAGGTTAGCACCGCATTTAAGTGACTTGCGGGGCAGAAAAGTGCTGGATGTGGGCGGTGGTTCGGGTTATCACGCTTGGCGTTTAGCCGGTGCTGGCGCAGAATTTACGCTGTGCATTGACCCTTCGCCCCGTTACTTTGCCCAGTTTGAAGCGGTGCGTAAACTGATGGGGTCTAATAATCGGCCCGCGGTTTATCACCTGCCCTTGGGCATTGAAGACGTGCCAGCACAAATAGAAGCGTTTGATACGGTGCTTTCTATGGGGGTGCTTTACCATCGCCGCTCGCCCATAGACCATTTGTATGAGCTGAAAGATTGCCTGCGTTCAGGCGGCGAACTGGTGCTAGAAACGCTAGTGATTGAAGGCGATGCTAACCAGTGTTTAATGCCAGAAGACCGTTATGCCGCCATGAGCAACGTGTGGTTTTTGCCTTCTGTTGCCCAGTTAACGTTGTGGTTAAGGCGCTGTGGTTTTATTAATATTCGTTGCGTCGATTTAAATCAGACCAGCCTTGAAGAGCAGCGCACCACCGAATGGATGACGTTTCAGTCGTTGGTTGATTTTTTAGACCCTGAAAACCCCAAGCTAACCCGTGAAGGCTACCCTGCGCCTTTGCGTGCTATTTTAATTGCTGAAAAACCCTAGAGCAGCCTTGTTACGCTAATATCTATAGCTTTAAAGAATAACCAAGCATAGATAAACAACTATAAGGTTATAAAAATAAACTATTTAACAGCAGTAACTATTTGGCGTTAGAATAGTTGATTATTTTACTAGGTAATAGAAGGTTAGGAAGGAAATCATGAGCAAGTTTTATGCTGAAGAAGTGACTAGCGTACACCATTGGACAGACCATTTGTTCAGTTTTACGACCACCCGCGATGCAGGTCTACGCTTTAAAAATGGGCAGTTTGTAATGATAGGCTTGGAAGTTGATGGCCGTCCTTTAATGCGTGCTTATAGTATTGCTAGCCCCAACTATAATGACCAATTAGAATTTTTCAGTATTAAAGTTCAAGATGGCCCTTTAACTTCGCGCCTGCAACACCTGCAAGAAGGTGACAAGCTAATTATTAGTAAAAAACCTACTGGCACCTTAGTACTTGACGATTTACTACCCGCAAAAAACCTTTACCTCTTTAGTACAGGCACGGGTTTAGCACCTTTTTTAAGCGTCATTCAAGACCCTGAAACCTATGAACGTTTTGAAAAAGTTATTTTGCTACACGGTGTGCGTTGGGAAAAAGACCTAGCCTACCGTGAATTTATTACTCAAGAATTAGCACAGCACGAATATTTAAGTGAGCAGATAAAACAACAGTTAATTTATTACCCAGCCGTTACGCGTGAAGACTTTATTCACAAGGGCCGCATTACAGACCTAGCTGCCAATGGCCAGCTAGCCAAAGATTTAGGCCTACCAGAATTAAACCCAGTAACCGACCGAGCAATGATTTGCGGCAGCCCAGAAATGCTTAGGGATATTAGTCAGATGCTAGATGAGCGTGGCTTTAAAGTGTCGCCACGCATGGGTGATGCTGCCGATTATGTTATTGAGCGTGCTTTTGTTAGCTAACTGTTTAGAGTGGAGGTTTTGAAGCTGCTGCTCTTGTTTGACGTGCAATGGCTTCAATATAGTTCACCAAGTCTTTACGTGACGCTTCATCCATAGGTTGGAACCTTGCTGCTAAACGTATTGTTTCGGTTCTTGAAGGGTGTAAAGGGTCAGCTTCTAAACGAATGATTTGGCAAGGTAAAACAATGGTTTGTGGGCTGTGAGGTGCGTCTATATTTGCTTTGAAAGTATCAAATACAGCTGCATCTTTAGCTGCTTCAGACTGTATTAACATTAAGATTCCAGACAAAGAAATATCAACTAAATCAGCTTCTACTTCATTTAAAGAACCTGATTTAAGTATCACTTTTTGTTCTTTAGCTGCCCTAGTTCGCTCAGCATTACGCCGCTCCATTCGGCCTTGTGCTAGCAATACTTTTTCAACCAATTTCTTTGCGGTAAAGGGCTTCACTATAAAAGAAGTAACACCTAGCTGCACAGCCGTTACCAAAGAATCACGGTCACCTTTAGAGGTGATCATGATAAAGGGTAGGTGAGCTGTTTCTGCATTGTTTCTAATTTCTTTTAATAGCTCATCACCTGCCATAATTGGCATTTCCCAATCGCAAAAAATCCAGTCAATATCAGGGCGTTGCCTTAACTTACGCAAGGCTTCCTGCCCATCCGATGCTTCAATAATTTCCTTACAATAAAGGTGGTCACGCAGAACGTTAATAATTGCCGACCGAGCTGTTGATGAGTCGTCAACCACCAGAACTACATCTTTTTCTAGCATTGCCTTTTTCCAAGTCTAAGAGCTAAATATTGAGTCAGTTATAAAAGTAATTAATATGCATAATAACACCAAAAAAAACAAAAAAGAGTGAATGCTTAGCTCAATTTAAAACTACTGACCAAAGTCTCTAGGTGATCTGCCAGCTTAACTAAATTATCACTCACCTCTGAAGACTTAACTGCATTGGAAGAAGTTTGCTGTGCAATGCCGCCCACATGCGTCACCTGTGCATTCACTCTTGCTGCCACTGTTTGCTGTTCTTCTGAAGCATTAGCCATTTCATAGTTTAATTGATTAATATTTGTTATTGCGTCGGCTATGTGGCTTAACGAGCCACCGACAAGTTCCACATCGGCTACACTTTTTTGAGCCCCTAACCTTGCCACTTCCATTATAGCAACAGCGCCTTTAGCTTCTTCTTGCAAATGATCAATGGTGCGACGCACTTCTTGAGTAGCGTCATGGGTGCGGTTAGCTAAGGAACGAACTTCATCGGCAACCACCGCAAAACCTCGCCCGCTTTCACCGGCTCTGGCTGCTTCAATGGCCGCATTCAGTGCCAAGAGGTTAGTTTGCTCTGCAATTCCGGTAATAATTTCTAATACTTTTCCTACGTCTTCACTGTGCTTGTCTAACGCTTGAATAACCCTTGAAGCCTCTTCTAGGTGTTTCGTTAGTTGATGAATACTGCGAATACTTTCAGAGGTTAATTCACGACTAGAACTGGCTTCTTTATCTGCATCCACAGAGGCTTGTGAGGTGCGCTGGGCATGTTCACGAGCCACATGGGCGCTGGCTTGCATTTGCTCCATAGAACTAGCAATTTGTTCAGTTTCAGCGTGTTGCGAATTTACTGCTTGCACTGTTTCGTCGGCAACGGTTGCAATGGTGTGTGCTGAAGCTTTTAAAGTGCGTGTAGTGGAAGCAACTTGGCCTAGGCTATTAGCAAAACGTTCAAGCATTTTATTAAATGCTTTAGATAACACTCCAATTTCATCTAGTGAACGCACAGTGTGTACACGTATGGTTAAATCAGATTCACTTTCAGCTTTTTGTATTGCCTGACGCAAATAACGCAAAGGGCGTAAAATAATGCGGTAAAGCACAAAAGAAATAAGCAACAAACCACCCACAAATAGCAAAGCCTGTACACCACCAAGCTTTAACAGGTTCATGTTTATTTGCTGGTCTAGCTCGTCTAATGAATAACTTAAACGAATAGCACCTAACTGCTGGCCTTCAGAGCCAACATGGCAGCTAGTACAATCTGTGCCTCGGTAATTAGTTTCACTCATAACTGGGCGTAAAACAGTTAATAAACGCCCATTAGGTGTCTTGCGAATAACTTCAATGGATTCACCCTGCAAAGCACGTTTGTCTAGTTCATCACTTACTTCATCTAAAACTGAACCTGGCCCAAACAAATCTAAAACAGGCTGAGAACGTAATACTTTAGCTTCAGTAATGCCTCGCTGACTAAGCACTTTCTCGCGATGTACTTCACGAAACTGCGCTAAAGTACCGGTGAGCATCATAATATTAAGTGTATCTAAATAGCTGTCTGTAGCATCTTTAACATTTTGCAACATCGCCTCTTCAACCATGGCGCGTTCACTGCGAATAGTAAATAGCATAGAAACCACCATCACTACTAACAACACCGCCAACAATACTGCATTAACCTTGGTTTGAATTGAAGTATTCGCAAACCACTTATTCATTCGGTTCTCCAGTAATCTCGGCTTACCACCGGATACGACATAAAGGCTGCATAATCCTTTATGGCAGATTGGAAATCCTTGATCTAGGCCAAGATTAGCTAACACAGTAACTAATCTTGACCAACTTACATACTAAACAATCCGTTTACTTACAAACCTAGTTTTTCAGACACAAAATCAGCGTCTTTATCACCACGGCCTGAAAGGTTTATTAATACATTCACATCAGAACCCAAACCCTTGGCTTCACGCATAACCCAAGCAATGGCATGAGCCGACTCTAACGCTGGAATTATACCCTCTAAACGAGATAACTTCATAAAAGCATCTAGGCAGGCAAGATCGTCTATTGCATGGTATTCAGCACGGCCTAAATCTTTTAAATAACTGTGGTGAGGACCAACCGCTGGGTAATCTAAACCAGAGGCAATGGAATAAACAGGGTCTGGCTCGCCTTCAGCATTTTGCAGCATATAAGAATGGAAGCCGTGCATACTACCCGGTGTGCCATAGGTTAGCGTTGCCGCATGATCACCCTTACCTAAACCACGACCACAAGGCTCAACGCCAACTAGCTTAACCTTTGTATCATCCATAAACCCAGAAAAAATGCCCATAGCATTAGAACCGCCACCCACACAAGCCACTACATAATCGGGTAGCTTACCTGTCATGGCTGGAAACTGTTCGCGGGCTTCTCTGCCTACTATGGCTTGAAAGTCGCGCACCATCATGGGGAAGGGGTGAGGCCCCACTACTGAACCTATGGCGTAAAAGAAGTTATCTGGGTCTTTCATGTATTCTTCAAAAGCACTGTCTACAGCATCTTTCAATGTTTTAGTACCCGATTCAACCGGCACTAGAGTAGCACCTAAAATTTTCATTTTAGTGACATTAGGGTGTTCTTTAGCAATATCGACAACGCCCATATGAATTTCACAAGGCAAACCAATGAGCGCACAAGCCGTTGCCATAGCGACACCGTGTTGGCCAGCACCCGTTTCTGCAATAACCTTTGTTTTACCCATGTGCTTGGCTAACAAAGCTTCGCCTAAGGCATGGTTAATTTTATGAGCGCCGGTATGATTCAGGTCTTCTCGCTTCAAGTAGATTTTTGCACCGCCACAAGCTTCGGTTAACCTTTTTGCGTAATAAATAGGGCTAGGACGGCCTACATAATGCTGGTAAAGGTCTTTTAGCTCGTCTTGATAAGCCGCAGTTTCACGAACCTCTAGGTAGGCAGTGGCTATATCGTCCATAATAACCTTAAGGTGTGGTGGTACTAGCTGACCACCATAAGGTCCAAAATAACCTTCAGCATCGGGAAGCATGTAGGCACTGGGTAGTTTATTTGATTTTTCAGTTATTTTTGTCATCTGTGCTAAAGCCTTGAACTTGATTAATATGGAAAAATTAACGCCACTAGTCTAACCCATGCATCTCACGCCAAAAAGTCTTAAGAAGCAAGATTATTTGTACTAACCGTTTAAAAACCACCTAAAAATAGAGCCTATCGAATGGATTTAATTAACCAAGTTTTATTACGCTCAGGTAACTGGGCACACGCCAACATGGACAGCCTAACCCTTGCTTTAGTTGCAACGCTGTTAGTCATTTACGGCGACACAATTAACAAGCTAGTAAAAAAATCATTAAAACCCTACCCACGCATCGTTAGAGTGCTGGGGTTTGTAATCATGTGCGCCTTTGGTTACGGTTTTCTTACAGTGCTTCTTACCCCAGTGCTTGCCAGCTGGTTTGCTCTGGTCAGTATAAAATGGCTAGCGCCCTTAGTCTTAGGTGCCTTCTTAGTTATTGGCTGGATAGCAGAAAAAAAGAATCAAGTGTAGAATATAAGAACATACGCATATTAAAAGAGAGAAGCCAATGACTCATTTACAACAATCCACAACAAGGCTACCAGAACGGCTAGCCAGCAAAATTGCAACACCGTGGAATTTTTGGAAACTAGCCGTGGCAAATGGCTGGTATCTTTACGCCGAACAAGGCCAAGAAGCCTTGCATTTAGGTGCTTTTACTAACCTTGGCAACTTGGCAATACAGCAGCTACGTTTTTTAGAAGCGCCTAAAACTGCGGTAGTCATGGCACTGAATAATGAAGAATTTCAGGTTTGGCTAAAAGCACCAGAGCAACATCCAGCACCGCGCTTTGTTGGCCAGCTAGGCAGCCATTGGAGCGGCTATGGCGTAAAGCCAGTTACAGACAGCAGCACTGAAGTTGAAGTTATTTATGCTGCCGACCTACGCCATGAATGGATGGGCATATTCAGTGAATATGAAGCCTTTGAAGTAATAGAGCAGCATTACGACCGTCGCCGTAACCGCTGCTTAATTTGCTAATAATTACTCTTCGTAAATAAGCCCTGCATCTCGATATTGGGCAAGGCTTTCAGGAGCCAAGTCATCAAAACGCGTATAACGGCCAGTGAATAATAGGTGAATACTGCCTATTGGGCCGTTACGTTGCTTGCCAATAATAATTTCTGCTAAGCCTTTATTGCCTTCTTTTTCTGGGTTATAAACTTCATCACGATAAACAAAAGCAATAACGTCCGCATCCTGCTCTATAGCACCCGATTCACGCAAGTCCGACATAATGGGGCGCTTGTTGGTGCGCTGCTCTAGGCCACGGTTTAACTGTGAAAGCGCCACCACAGGGCAATTAAACTCTTTAGCTAAAGCTTTTAATGAGCGAGATATTTCTGATATTTCAGCGGTGCGGTTTTCGCTGTTGCCAGCCACTCGCATCAACTGCAAATAGTCGACCATAATCATTGAAATACCACCTTCATCACGCGCTATACGGCGAGTTCGGGTGCGTAAATCATTTGGTGACAGGCCCGGTGTGTCATCAATGTAAAGCTTCTTTTCTTTTAAAATGGCTAGGGTTGAACTAATTCTGTCCCAATCTTGGTCTAACAACTGACCCGTACGCACCTTGGTTTGATCTATGCGGCCTAACGAAGAAAACACCCGCATTAACAGCTGTTCAGCAGGCATCTCCATTGAAAAAACTACGGCAGCCTTGTCGGAATGTAAAATAGCATTTTCAACCAAGTTCATCGCAAAGGTAGTTTTACCCATTGAAGGACGGCCAGCAATAATAACTAGGTCTGAGGGCTGTAAACCCTGCGTCATTTTATCTAGGTCTTTAAAACCTGTGGTTAAACCTGTAATGCCATTTTGGCTTAAATCTAAAGATTCCAGCTTTTCTAACAAAGCACCAGCCACATCGGTAATTAAACGTGGGCCACCAAATTTAGGGCGCTCCTCAGCAATGGTAAATACTTCCCTTTCTGCTTCATTTAATAGCTCATCTGAAGTACGCCCTTCTGGATTATAAGCAGAATCGGCAATTCGCCTTGCAGCCTGTATAAGTTTGCGCCGCACAGAACGCTCACGCACAATTTGGGCATAAGCCAAGATATTGCTAGTGGAAGGGGTGTTACGCGCCAATTCAATTAAATAAGCATCGCCACCAGCGGTTTCTAGCTGGTTACGTGTTTTTAATTCAGCAGATAAAATAAGTGGGTCGAAGGGTGAGTTGCGCCGTGTTAAATCTTGCATTGCAATAAAAATATGGCGGTGTTCGCCACGATAAAAATCAACATCTGCTAGCTGTTCAGTCACTGCATCCATCGCAGCATTGTCAATCATTAATCCGCCAAGAACCGATTGCTCAGCCTCTATAGAATAAGGTGGCAGTTTTATGTCTGCAGCTTCTTTATCATCGCTATAACGTGCATTTTCCATTCTTCAACTCACCTCAAATAAAAAAAGGCACGAGATTTAAAAATCCCGTGCCTTTTTTCTAAACCGGGGGCTAGTCACATAACTAGATCGGTTAGTTTACTTAGAAACGTTTATTCTGCAACAATTGCTACGCGCAACACTGCTTCAACTTCGGCGTGTAAGTGAACAACTATGTCGAACTCACCCACATTGCGTAAAGGACCTTCAGGTAAACGCACTTGGCTCTTGCTTAGCTCGATACCAGCAGCAGTTGCTGCGTCGGCTAGGTCACGGCCACCAATTGAACCGAACAGCTTGCCTTCGTCACCCGCTTTAGAAGCAATGGTTACGCGCTCTAAGCCTTCAAGCTTAACAGCAACTGCTTGTGCAGCCGCTAGACGCTCGGCAGCAGCAGCTTCTAGTTCAGCTAGACGCTCTTGGAAAATTTCACGGTTAGCAGCGGTTGCAGGAACAGCCTTACCTTGTGGAATTAAAAAGTTACGACCATAACCACTTTTAACCGTTACTTCTTGGCCAAGTGCGCCTAGTTTGTTAACTTTTTCTAATAGAATAACTTGCATTTTAATATCCTTAAGACGTTAGGCCTCGCCATCATCATCCTTATCTAATGAAGGAGGTGAGGGTGGGGGAGCCAGTCGATGACGAAAGTTCATCACACTGTCCGCCAGGGCAATTAGAACGAGCAAAAAGCTCATGTATGGCTGAGCAAAAAACAACAACACATACAACAGGCCCAACCAAAAGCTGTTGTATTTTTTAATTGCAAAAACACCATGCACCAAAGCAATTCCGGCAATTAAATAAGGCACTAATAGCACAGGAACCACAGGCAACAACCAAGTTTGACCGCTAGCAATTAACACTAGCAAAATAGGCAACAAGGCAGATGACCAAAGGGGTAGGCGCAGGGCGTGAAATTCAGACTGAAAACCGCCAGGGTTATACAGCACAGCCTGCCACCAACGGGCTAAAACTAGGCTGGCAATTAACATAAGTAATTGCACGGCAGTAATAACGCCATTAAACAACCGGCCTAACATAATGGCTAGTTGCTGTTGGTCGAAGGTGCTTAAATCATAGTTTTCAGCTAAGCCGCCTTGGTCTAATAGCAGGGTAATAATTTGCGTTTGCAAATCATCGTCTAGCCACTTAACTGTTAGGGCTACTAGTGAGGCAAGTAAAGCACCCACCAGCAAAGCACGGCTCCAAGCTTGGTTAGTACGCAAAATTTCAGCAAGTAATGCTGCACCAACCACCACCAAAAGCACGTCTGGGCTAGCGGCAGTTATCCAGTAGTAAATACCGGGTATGGCTGCTGCTAACAAAACTCTTATGCCTTGGGCAGGCCCCATCCGTAACCAAACCAACGCCACTATGGCGCTACTGATTAAAGAAAGAACTGGGACAAACGCAGTAACCACAGCCGCACCTAAGGCACGACTGGGGCTTTTCATAACAAATTCAGCTAATGCACGCATAAAATTTAGGCCGTTAAGCCCAAGTTATTACTCGTGGCTGTCTGAATAGGGAAGCAAAGCTAAAAAACGCGCGCGCTTGATAGCTGAAGAAAGCTGACGCTGATATTTAGCTTTTGTACCAGTAATGCGGCTAGGTACAATTTTACCAGTTTCAGTAACATAGCCTTTAAGAAGGTCTAGGTCTTTATAGTCGATCTGCTTAATGCCTTCAGCAGTAAAACGACAAAACTTACGGCGACGGAAAAAACGAGCCATGGTGATTCTCCTGATTAATTAGTTTATTCGTTGTCTTCTGAATCGTCTTCAGAGTCATCATCTGAATCGTGTTCAGAAGAATCATCGTGGCTATTACGGTCATCGCGGTCATCACGACGACGGTCTTCACGAGACTCAGAAGCCTTCATAGGTGAAGGTTCAGTTACCGCTTCATTGGTGCGAATAATCAGATTACGGATCACGGCATCGTTGTAACGGAAGACATCTTCTAGCTCATTAACAACTGACTCTGGGCACTCAAGGTTCATTAGAACGTAGTGTGCTTTAGTAATTTTGTTAATTGGGTAAGCTAGGTGACGACGACCCCAGTCTTCCATACGGTGTACTGTGCCTTGGGCTTCAGTAACCAGAGTAGTGTAACGCTCAACCATAGCGGGAACCTGTTCGCTTTGGTCGGGGTGAACCATGAAAATTACTTCATAATGACGCATAAATGCTCCTTACGGATTAATAGCTTTTTGGATATAAACAACAAAAAGCAAGGAGGAAACTACACAACCCAGTAGTAAACTACTGCCATTTGAGTGAATTTCCGACCACTCAAACAAGCGCGGAATGTTAACCCTTATTAGCACCCAAGTGCAAGTTTTAAAGGCCCAACACCTTAAATATTAAAGCCTTTGCCGCACGGCTTCATATAAAGCAACGCCTGAAGCCACCGAAACGTTCAAACTAGAAACCTCACCTGCCATCGGCAATTTCACCAGCTCATTGCACACTTCACGGGTTAAGCGACGCATACCACGGCCTTCGGCACCCATCACCAACGCCACGGCGCGGGTTAAATCGGTTTGGTAAATTAGCTGTTCAGCTTCACCTGCGGTGCCTATAACCCACACGCCGTAATCAGCAAGGCTGCGTAGCGTTCGGGCAAGGTTGGTTACCTGAATCAGTGGCAAGGTTTCGGTTGCGCCACAAGCCACTTTTCTTACGGTGGCGTTTAAGCCAGCCGATTTATCTTTAGGCACCACCACCGCCATAGCGCCAGCGGCTTCAGCACTTCGCATACAAGCGCCAAGGTTGTGCGGGTCAGTTACACCGTCTAACACCAACAATAAAGGCGGCTTGGTGGCCTCTGCTAGCAAGTGTTCTAAATCTGATTCACCACCGGCTTGGCGAGGTTGTACCCAAGCAATAATGCCTTGGTGAACACTGGCCGCTTCTTTATCAAGCGTTTCACGGGGCTGAACTTCAATTTTCACCCCAGCAGCCTGCGCCATTTCCAGCAGGTTTTGCATACGCGCATCATCACGCCCTTGTTGCGCCCAAAGGTAGGCGATGTGACGCGCACGGTGCTTAATTAAGCTTTCAACAGCATGAAAGCCAAACACCGCGGCTAGGCTTTGTGTGGCTTCAATTTTGGGTCTACGAGGTCTTTTATTCACAATAATTTACTTAGCCTTGTTCTTTGCACGTTCTTTTTTGCCGGGACGACTGGCGCTTTTTTTCTTCTTTTTTACTTTAGTTTTATCTTTTTTTACAGCCTTGCTGGCAGGTTTAGCTTTAAAAACAGCAGGGGTATCACTGCCGGCTTTTACCACAGCTTTCTTTTTGTGGCTTTTCTTTG
>LFRM01104298.1_pt1 | contig 13367 bp, 8 predicted proteins | sample 618341 | NCBI WGS metagenome assembly LFRM01 (sample SAMN03654438, study PRJNA283298) | anaerobic digester metagenome | isolation source: pool of bioreactors CSTR01a, CSTR02a, and CSTR03a thermophilic anaerobic... | place: Denmark: Kgs. Lyngby | collected 2014-05-21 | reverse complement strand
AATGAAAGTAATGGAAATCTAAATCTTACAGGTGCTAATTCTAATGTTATTGTTCAAAATAACCTAACTAATAATGGCTCTATAAATAGCTATGGTATAATAGATCTATACGGAGATTGGATAAATAACTCTACATGTACGCATAATAACACTAGCTATGTATATTTAAAAGGAGCAAATCAAACAATAGGAGGCAATGCTAGTACAACATTTTATAATCTATATTTAGAGGGAACAGGAACCAAAACTTTAGGAATAAATCAAACTGTTGATGGCACATTAGACTTGAAAGATAGGGAATTGGCTACGCAGAGTTATACAATGAATGTAAGTAATGCATCTACTAGTGCTATTCAAAGAACTACGGGTTTTGTTAGCAGCACAGTAGGTGGAGGATTAGCTAGATCTACTAATAGTACAAGTACATATTTATACCCAGTAGGAGTTAGTGGTAAATATAGACCAGCAGAAATAACACCATCTTCCACATCATCTGCTACTTTTAAGGTACGTATGGCTAATGGAGATGCTACTAGTGAAGGATACAATAGAAATAATAAAGCTGCAGATGTATGCGATGTAAATTCTTCATTTTTTCACATTATGCAGCGTACAAGTGGATCAATTAATGCTAATATAAAAGTGTATTACGATAATTCTACTGATGGTAGCTGGGATAAAGTGGGATATTGGAGTAGTAATTTATGGAATAATTATAGTGGATCTAGCACAAGTAGTGGTAGTCCATTATATTACGGTAGTGCTAATAATGTTAATTTAGCAAGTTCTACACCCATAGCATTAACTAAAAATGCACCGATAATTACAGCTTCAGCTTCTCCCAGTTCTATATGTGTAGGTGAAAGTACTATATTAACCGTTACAGGTGCTGATAATTATACTTGGAGCAACGGCATGAATAGTGCTACTATAACGGTTACACCAAGTAATACAACTTCTTATACAGTAACGGGGTATAGTGGTGGTTGCACAGGCACGGCTATAGTTACAGTTACTGTAAATCAACTTCCTACTATATCTCTTACAGCAAATCCAAACACTTTATGTCTTGGTAGTTCTTCTGTCCTTACAGCTACAGGTGCAGATACATATAATTGGTCACATGGAATAGGTAGTAGTGGTTCTACTATAACTGTAACTCCTACTGAAAATACAACATATATTGTTACAGGAACAAGTACTGAGGGATGTACTAATACAGCTACAATTACTATAGCAGTTAATCCTATTCCTAATGTTACAGCATTTGCTAATCCTAATAATATATGTATAGGAGGAAGTTCTACATTAAGTGCTAGCGGTGCCAATACTTATAACTGGAGTAACGGTATGAGTGGGGCAAGTATTACTGTAACACCAAATTCAACAACGACATACACAGTAACAGGTATGAGCACAGCGGGTTGTACAAACACTACAACGGTAACGGTAATTATAAGTACTACTATTGATGTAACAGCAAATGCTAACCCATCAAGTATATGTGAAGGAGCTAGTTCAATATTAAATGCTGGTGGTGGTGATACATATACTTGGAGCAACGGCATGAATAGTGCTACTATAACGGTTACACCAAGTAATACAACTTCTTATACAGTAACGGGGTATAGTGGTGGTTGCACAGGCACAGCTATAGTTACAGTTACTGTAAATCAACTTCCTACTATATCTCTTACAGCAAATCCAAACACTTTATGTCTTGGTAGTTCTTCTGTCCTTACAGCTACAGGTGCAGATACATATAATTGGTCACATGGAATAGGTAGTAGTGGTTCTACTATAACTGTAACTCCTACTGGAAATATAACATATATTGTCACAGGAACAAGTACTGAGGGATGTACTAATACAGCTAGTGTGAGCATTACTGTTAATCCAAATCCTACTATAAATATAACTTGTGCCCAAACAACTATATGTAAAGGCGAGTCTGTCATACTTAATGCAATTGGTGCTGATAATTATTCTTGGTCCCATGGTATGGGTAGTAATGCTACAATAACAGTAACTCCAAATAATACAACTACTTATTCTGTAACTGGTACTAATGAATATGGGTGTACAAATAGTGCAAACATTACTATAACAGTACTTCCTAATGCTGATGCTACTATTAACCCTATAAATCCTTTGTGTGATAATGAGCCTGTTATAACATTAACAGCAAATACATCTGGTGGTATATGGGATGGTGTAGGCATAATAAATATTCTCACAGGTGTATTTAGTCCTTCTACTGCTGGAGCAGGTACTCATACTATTACGTATATGATCACAGGTCAATGTGGAGATACAGCAACTACAGAAGTTATAGTTTATGAATCACCTACAGCTATGGCTTATGCTACAGATGAAACTTGTATAAATGCTAATGATGGTATAGCCTGGGTAGAAGTTGCTGGGGGTACTCCAGAATATACATATTTATGGAGCACTTATCATACTATTGATAGTGTAACAAATTTAGCACCTGGTGAGTATTATGTCACTGTAACAGATTTTCATAATTGTTTTGATACAGATACAGTTATAATCAAAGAGGGCACAGAAGATTGTTATATCACGCATGTGTATGTACCTAATATATTTTCGCCTAATGATAAGGATAATCCTGAAAATGAATATTTAATGGTATATGGTAAAGGTATTAAAACTATAGATTTCAAAATATTTGATAGATGGGGAAATGAAGTATTTCACACTACTGATGTAAATGAAGGATGGGATGGCACATATAAAGGCAAACCGGCATTGGTAGGTGATTATACTTATATTTTGAAAGTTTCATTTATTAGTAAACCAGACGAAATTTTAAAGGGACATATTTATTTAATTAGGTAAAGTAACATAAAAAATATAAAGCTATGAAAAAATTTTTATTTGTAATTTTTTTAATAAGTGTAGGTGTAATTTTGCGAGCACAAGATGTTCATTTCTCACAATTTTATGAAGCTCCTCTATCAATTAATCCTTCATTTACAGGATATTTTGATGGTAATCATAGAATAATGGGCAATTACAAAAGTCAATGGCATAATATCCAAAATGGTTTTAATACATTTGATTTATCCTATGAGTATTCTTTTTATAATCCTGCAAGGGAAACTGGATTCTTAGGTTTAGGTGTATTTTTTTATAATGATGTTTCAGGTCCTTTGAAATTATCTACTCAAAATTATACATTAAATGTCGCGTATCATGTTAGAGTAGGCGATGGTAATTACATAGGTGCTGGCATTTATGGTGGTTACGTACAGAAAGCTATCGATGATGCAGGCATGCAATGGGGTAGTCAATATGATGAAGATGTTCCAGGTTATAATCCAAATATTCCAAGTGGTGAATTTTTTGAAAAAACATCATTTGGAGTACCTGATTTTGGATTTGGACTACAATGGAATATGATCAAAGGCGCTAGGACAATGTCATCAAATGATGGTTATAGAATTAATTTAGGTGTAGGTTTACATCATTTGAATCAGCCTAAATACAAATTTTATACAGGGTCAGAAGAGCAATTAAAGATGCGCATATCTATACATGCACAAGCGCAGATCGGCATAGAAAACACAAATTTGTCAATTATGCCTAGATTTTTGTATATGATGCAAGGCAAACAAGATGAAATATTACCTGGATTATTACTAAGATTTACTTTAAAAGAAGAAGCTCATTATACTGGTTTTGAACGTAGAATATATTTGACAGCTGGTGGTTATTATAGAACTGGTGATGCAGCTATTGCTCAACTAATGTTAGAAATAGGTGATTTAGCTTTGGGTTTTAGCTATGATATCAATATATCTGATTTATCAGCTGCTACCAGTAATAATGGCGGTTTCGAAGTTTCACTTAGATATTTGATTAGAAGTAAAGCTAATATAAGCTATCAATAAAATAAATTATATTTTACTAAACTAGTGAAATATAATAAGTTTTTAATAAGTGGAATTGAAAGAATACTATAATTAAGGAATATTTTAATAAAATTTAGGATAGTGTTAACAATAGATACAAAAATTAAAAAATAATGATAGAGTAATACAGTGCAGAAGTAACTGCTAAAATGACAAAATTGATGCAATAATTGTGAATTAAAACAAAAGGGCTGTATATACAGCCCTTTTGTTTATTTTATAATTAAAGTATTTTTATTTTTGTATAATAACAGGTACTATCATTTGATAATCATCAAAATAAATGATTAATTGGTAAACGCCATTAGAATAATTATTAACATTAATTATAGATTCATTTGTAGATTGTACAACATGCCCAAACATATCGACTAGTTGTATTTTTTGTATTTCTTTAGATGTTTTTATGTTTATGGTCTCGTTAGCAGGGTTAGGATAAATGAAAACTTCATCGTTAGAGTAAGAATCTATAGCTACATTAGTAATATTGATCGAATTAGAAGGGTCAGAAGAGCAACCATCGATAGTAACAATAACATAATAGATGCCATTGGCTGTTACAGTATACGTTTGATTAATGGCTCCGGCTATAGCTCCATTTTCATTATACCATTGATTTCCTAATGGGGCACTTGATTGCAAAATTATAGGAGCATCACTTATTTGAGATATCACTGGTGTAGGAGGTAATGGTTTCACTATAGTTGACACTACATTACTGGTAGCATTACCACAATTATTTGATACTATAGCTCTAAAATATATTGTTCCTGAGTTACTAGCATTGTAATTGTAAGGTGTGCTATTAGCACCAGAGATATTATACCATGAGGAACCATCAGTAGAAAATTGCCATTGTATAGATGCTAATGGAGTATTACCTATCAGAGTTAATGTAATATTACTATTTTGACAAATTGATTGAGGTGAAACACTAGCAGTACCTGCATTTGGTAGTGGATTTACTGTTATAGTAATTATATTGCTAGTTTGTGAACCACAACTATTAGATACTTGAGCTCTAAAATAAAAAGTACCTGGATTAGTAGCAGTATAAACAAAGGTGGCAGTAGTACCACCAGCTATATTAATCCAGGTAGAACCATCATTAGATTGTTGCCATTGTATTGTAGAATTTGAGGAATAGCCTACTAATGATAATGTAACGCTAGAATTTTGACAAATTTCAGTAGCGTTTGCACTGGCATTTCCTGAAACTGGAGCAGGATTTATAGTTACAGCTTGAGTACCACTTGAAGAACTACCACAATTATTAGAAACTATCGCTTTGAAATGTATAATCCCAGCTGCAGTAGCAGTATATATATAAGGAGATGTATTAGCACCAGGTATATTGGTCCAATTAATCCCATCGTTAGATTGTTGCCATTGTATTGTAGCTCCAGGAGTATAATTAGATAATGATAAATTAATATTAGAGCCTTCACATGCTACCGTTGGACTTACATTTATATTACCTGCATTTGGTTGAGCTTCAATAGTTATGGAGACAGCATTACTATTTGCTGTACCACAATTATTTGATACTACAGCTCTGAAGTGAATGGTACCCAATGATGTTGCTGTATAGTTATATGTACTATTATTAGCACCAGATATATTGGTCCAATTAACTCCATCGTTAGATTGCTGCCATTGTATTGTAGCAGATGGTGTATATCCTGTCAATGATAAATTTACAGATGACCCCATGCATATATATTGAGCACTAGCACTGGCAGTGCCAGCTACAGGTGCAGGATTCACCGTTACTATCACAGTATTGCTATTAGCTGATCCACAATTATTACTAACAACAGCACGGAATTGTATTATTCCAGTATTAGTAGCATTATAACTATAAGGTGCATAAGTTGCTCCAGTGATATTAGTCCAATTAGTACCACCATCAGTAGAAATCTGCCATTGAATATTTGCAGATGTAGTATAACCACTTAGTGTAAGAACTATGGTATTATTTTGACAAACATCAGTAGCATTTGTACTGGCAGTGCCAGCTACAGGAGAAGGATTTACTGTTATGGTAATTATATTAGAAGCTTCATTACAAGTGCCACTTGTAACCATTGCTCTGAAATGTGTAGTAGTAGTTAAATTAGTAGCTGTATAGGTAGATGAGGTGGCTCCAATAATGTTTGTCCAAGTATTGCCATCATTAGATTGCTGCCATTGGATAGACCCATAATATCCAGTTAAATTAAACACTACAGATGGAGCAACATCACAAAAGCTCGTTGGTCCAGATACACTTGCTGTACCAGCAATAGATGTTAAAACGTTTACTTGTACTACATTAGATTCTACAGGATTACATCCTTGTGAGCTTACTACTGCTTTGAAATATGTAGATTGTGTCAAAACAGGAGTAGTAAAAGGACTAGTAGTACCACCAGTAATAGGTGTCCAAGTAGACCCATCTGTAGATTGCATCCATTGTAAATTACCTGAATATGAGCTTAAAGTTAATGTTACTGGATTATTGTAGCAAATATTTGTTTCAGAAGCAGATGCTGTACCAACAGAAGGTTGTGGAGAAATAATTAATTGAAATGAAGTAGTGAAAACATCAGCACATATGCCACCACTTCCTACTTTTACTCTATAATAATATGTACCTGGAGATAAGGTAGAAGGTATAGCATATGAAGTGCTCGTAACACCAGAAATATCTACCCAAGTATTACCATCATTAGATTGCTGCCATTGATATGTAGTGCCAGTAGACCCAGATAATGTAAGTGTACCAGTGGACCCTTGACATAAACTTGTAGGACCATTTATCGTGCCAGCAATGGGTGGTGTCTGAACAGAAAAAATCTTTGTAGCTATATCTAAACATCCAGCCCAAAAGCCACCTATTGTATATAAACTAGCATTATAATTACCAGCTGTATTGTAGGTATAAGTATGATTGGGAGCCCAAATGAGATCGCTACCATCACCCATATTCCAAGCATAGGTAGAATCATTAGTAGTAAGTCCAAAATGACGTCTAAAAGCATCAAAAGCAAAAAATCTAGATGTTAATAAATTGACTGGAGAAGAGTTTTGATTAAAACTAATTTGAGTGCCTGCGCATACAGATGTAGATGAGGGGGTATTAGTATAGCTAGAAGTGATAGAATATGATACTATTGGACTAAATAATGCATCAAAATCTTGAGTATAAGCACTTTGACATGAATACCATGCATTATTAAAATATGTGTAAGATAATCCTTCTCCATAGGTATTATTTTTGGCATTATTAACTAATACATTCAATCTTTTACCAGAAGTATTATTTTTAATAACAATAGCAAAATTTTGTGTTATTGTGATTGGTGTAGAGAAATTAACAAAATATTCATTTAAAGAATTACTAGTTACAGAAATAGTTGCAGAAGCTCCACTTATTTGAGTTGTTGGTTGATAATTAGCATCCACATTATATAGAAAAACTTGCATACTTATAGGAGCAGTGTATCCGCTAGCTACCTGAGTATAGATAGATACACCTGTTACCTGAATGCTACCATTAACAATGTAAGCCTGTGAGTGCATTTCACCATAATCACAATATCCAAGCCAGAAAGTGTCAGTAGTACTTAATAAAGCTTCTTTAATTAATGCATAGTATAAAGTATCAACGCAGTTTTGAGTTTTAGAATAATCAACAGATAATTGTTGTTTGGTTTTTAATATTTCCATTGCATCAGTCATTTGCGTAACTGATTTTACTTGTGCATTTAATACATTCAAAAGCAAAAATGCACTAATTGATAAAATTAATTTTTTCATACTTTTTATTTTTTGGGTTGGTTTACAAAATTACATAATTATATTATATTATAATAACATTAAAGATAATATTTTATATAAAATATTAAATTATAACCTACAATCTTTAATTGACAACTTATCATTGTCCAATATGTTTCAATAAAAACATATTGGATTTCTGCTCTTTCAGATCTTGATAGTATTTAAAAAGTACTAAATTGCAAACAATTCTATTTTCAAAAAATAATTAACTAATTTTAGATACTTTGCATTATTTTGTATCTGTAAATAAATTAATAATTCAGAATTATTGTTTAAAATTAAACTGAGTTAATTTTAATTTATATATCTTGAGAAATTTTGAAGATAAATTATATATTAACTTATTATGATTTTGGATTTAGGTATGTTATAGTATGTATACTGTATTTAGGACAAAGCTTCTTTATGTTTTTCAGCTTCTTTTATAATTTCTTGATATTCATCAACAGAAAGATCAAAATAAAGATAATTGATAGGATTTACAGGTTTTCCTCTATAATGTATTTCATAATGTAAATGTGGTCCTTTGCTACGTCCAGTACTACCTAAATAGCCGATTATTTGCCCTCTTTCTACTCTTTCTCCTGGTTTTACAGCTATTTTACTAAGATGCGCGTATAAGGTTCTATAACCGAAGCCATGATCTATGACTACTACTTTACCATAACCACTCATAGAAGAATTGGAATATGGATTTATCACTAATCCATCAGCTGTAGCATAAATAGGAGTGCCTATCCTGCCAACTAAATCTATACCTTGATGAAAACGATAAGCTCTAGTAAAAGGATCAATTCTCCAACCAAACCCAGAACGTATGCTAGATCTTCTTTTATCTATTGGCATTATTATTGGCATAGCTCTCATTAATAAGTCTTTTTGTTTGGAATGGCCCAATATAGTATCGAAACTATTAATATATAATTTAGTTAGTATCATGATATTTTTAGATTCTTCGTATGTTTGCTTAACTAGCGAGGGATAAGTAAAAATATTAAAATCAATACTATCTGCAATGTTTGTATCTATTATAGCTGACTTTAATTGTAATGGTGACATACCAAAAATATTTCTATAAATATTATTATTTATTTCTACAAATTCTTTATTCTCTTTTTTCAATTCTTCTAGTTTTCTATTTGCTAATGCTATCTCCCAATAATAATCATGTATATGTTTATCATAACTTCTGCTTCGTGGACTACCATAGATTTTAATAAAACTATAACTGAAAATAATGCCTAAAATTATAGATGTAAATATTAATAAAATTATTGTTTTGTTACTTAATTTTCTTATTGTATTCTCAGATATAAATATTAAATCTTTAGGATCAAATAAAATTCTATTTTTTGCCATAACATGCAAATTTATATCTTTTTTAAAATATTAATTTTATTCTTTGAAATAAAAAATATTCTTTAAAATCAATCTATCTATACAAAAAATTAATTTTTTAAACATAAATATTAATGATTTGCTCCCATTTTGTAGTATAGCTAGGTGACAATCTTTCTTGCCTGAGTCTCCATTCTCGTCCTTTACCCATTACAGCTATTTTTAGTGTATTACGTCCATATTTTTTATTTATATTATCCATGGCTAACATTACCTTTTCATGTTTGACCCTATCAATATTATCAAAAAGAGCAGTTTGTATAGTTGTATCTGGTACAATATTACTAACTATTACACCAGCTTTTTTATACTGATATCCATTTTTATAAATATTGCGTAGGGTTAATAAAGCATACTTAATAATTTCAAGAGTGCTATTAGTAGCTACTGGCATGTTTATAATAGCATTTTTAGCATATTGAGGTAGATCTTTTCTAAATTTGTTGGTAATTATAAAAACCATAATAGTAGATGCACATGAATGCTGATTTCTGAGCTTTTCAGCACAGCTGGCTGCGAAATTAGACACTGCCTCCGCTAGTAATGAATAATCACTTATCATATTGCCAAAAGAGCGAGATACACAAATATTTTTTTTAGATGGAGGTGTAGTTTCTAAGTCGAAGCATTCTATGCCAGTGAGTTCTTCTTGAGTTTTTGATCCTACAATGGTCATCTGATTTTTTACCCATTGAGGACGTAGATTTATAAAATCTAGAGCAGTTTTTACTCCATATTTACTTAACATTTTATAATGTTGTCGTCCTATGCCCCATATTTCATTTATTGGTAACCTAGCGAGGTATTCTTTTCTATTTTCTTCTGATATAACGCAGATATTGTTAGAATCTTTTTTAGCAAAAAAAACTGCTACTTTTGCCAAGGTCTTAGTAGCTCCAATACCTATGCTAACGGGTATCCCAGTGCAACGAAACACTGTGTTTTTGATTTTTTTAGCATAATCATACAAGTCTATATATTTGAAACCTTTGAGATTTAGAAAAGCCTCATCTATGCTATAGATTTCGATATCTGGTGCTAATTCAGATAGTACACTCATTACACGAGAGCTCATATCTCCATAAAGTGGAAAATTAGATGAAAATACTTTTATATTATATTTTTCGATAAGTTCTTTTAGTTCAAAAGCGGGTTTGCCCATAGGTATACCTATGGCTTTGGCTTCATTGCTACGAGAGATCACACAACCATCATTATTTGATAGTACTATCACTGGTTTGCCATTGAGTGATGGATCAAAAACCCTCTCACAAGATACATAAAAATTGTTGCAATCTACCAAGGCATACATTCGTTTATTTGCTTAGATTATTTTAGCTAAATTAATAAATTTTTTCTAAAAACTAAAATTTTTATTTACTTTAAAAAATCTAAGTTTATACCTAAGTATTGTCTTAATATTTTTTCGATATTCTCATAAATGATAATTAGTTAGAAAAACTAGGGGGTTACAAAAAGATGTATATCAAACAAATGTCATGCATGGTGTTTCATTTTAGATGTTTTCAAAAATTTCATTAAAAATTATAATATATTATTATCATTTACAAAAAATTATTAATTTTACAAGAAATTTAAGACTTATGATAATATTGCAGGTAGTACAAAATGCTGTTGATACAGTACAACAGGTATCACAAGTTTCAGTACAAGGTTATGAGAAACTACCCTATTGGGAATTAGCTAAAATGGGAGGAGTAATAGTAATATTATTAGCTATCTTACTATTAATAGCGATATATATTTTTTTTGAACGTTATTTTGCTATAAGAAAATCTGCAAAGGAGAATCCGTCATTTATGACAAATCTAAAAAACTATATTTTAGAGGGCAAAATAGATAGTGCCATAGCTTTATGCCAAAGTACTGAAACGCCATTATCACGTATGCTAGAAAAAGGACTTAGTCGTTTAGGTAGACCATTAAGTGATATTAGTGAAACTATTGAAAATGCTGGCAAATTAGAAATAGCAAAATTAGAAAAAGGTATTACATTTCTAGCGACTATAGGTAGTTTAGCACCCAGTATCGGTTTTTTAGGTACAGTAACTGGTATGGTAAGAGCTTTTTTTAATATGGCTAATGCAGGAAATAATATAGATATATCTCTTTTAAGTCAAGGTATTTATGAAGCACTTATTACTACTGTAGCTGGATTAATAGTAGGTATAATAGTTACGTTTTTATACAATATTATTGTAGATAGGATAGAGAGATTGGTATACATGTTAGAAGCTAGAGCTACTGAATTTATCGACTTTTTACAACAACCACAAAAATAAAAAATTATGGATTTGAGACCCAAACACAGAATAGGCATAGATATGAATAGTACTAGCATGTCAGATTTGGTGTTTTTATTACTAATATTTTTTATGCTGACATCTACGCTTATTAGCCCTAACGCTATAAAACTTTTATTGCCATCTAGCACTTCTCCAAGGGTATTAGCTCCTGCTAAACCAGTAAAAATTTATATAGACCAAAACCTTCAATACTATATCGATGGAGTTCCTGTAGATGAAATAAAATTAGCTGAACAAATGACTATACGTTTAAAGGAAAGTCCGCCAGATGCCGCAGTAGTAATAAATGCAGATGCTACAGTACCTGTGCAAGCTGTTGTAAATATTATAGATATCGTAAATCAAATTAATGAAAGCTTAAATGCTACGCATAAAGCTATTTTGGCTACACAGCCTAAAAAATAAAACATGGAAGAAAAAAGATATAAACTTATTTCTTTTATAATAACAATTCTGGTTGGAATTGGTATATTTTTAATATTATTCCTTTTTGGATTTAAAATACAAGTGCCCCCACCACCAGAGCAAGGAATAGAAATAGACTTAGGTGGAGGAGGTGGTGGTGGAGCGCCCGTTGAAATCAAACAGATTATAGAAAAAACATTACAACAATCAACCACTGAATATGTAACTATACCTGATGAAGAAGTAGAATATACTCAACCAGATATAAAAGACAAATCTCCTAAAATTACATCTGTAGAAAAAGAACAACCTAAACAACCAACTTTAGATGAGCGTATTAAAACATTTCAGTTTGGTAAAGGTGGTACAGGCACTGGCAGTGAGACAGGAACCGGAGCAGGAACAGGATCTGGTAGTGGAATAGGTAGTGGGATAGGTACTGGTACGGGCGGTGGTACTGGACCAGGTTATTCTCTTGCTGGAAGGGGTGCTAAATATATTCCTAAACCTGAATATTCAGAAGAAGATCAAGGAAAAGTTGTTGTTAAAATATGGGTAGACAAAGATGGGAATGTAATAAGAGCCCAAGCTGGGTATTTTGGCACTACCATTAGTAATGCTAATCTCTGGAAAAAATGTGAAGAAGCTGCCATGAAAGCTAAATTTACAAGCGATCCCAATGCTCCAGAAGAACAAATAGGAACTATTACTTATGTGTTTATAAAAATTGAATAACTGTTTGGAATTTCAAAATATATACACCTAAATATAATTTGGTTGTTATAAAAATAAATTAACTTTGAAAATGATTAAAAATTTGTTTGTGCTAAATTATTTTTCGCATACATCTAGATTATATAATATTGAGAATTTCTAAAGCTGCATTATAATTTGGTTCATTAGTAGCTTCTTTTACATATTCTACGTATCTAACAATTCTATTAGTATCTATTATAACTATGCCACGAGCCAAAAGCATTAACTCTTCGATCAAAAAACCATATTTTTCACCAAATTCTTTATATTTATAATCACTTAAAGTAATTACATTTTCTATTCCTTCAGCAGCACAGAATCTATTAAGGGCAAAAGGCAAATCCATTGATATGGTTAAAATTATAGTATTGTCGTTCATAGAAGTTGCCATTTTATTAAACGTGCGTGTTTGTGTTGCACAAACAGGCGTATCTACCGATGGCATTACAGATACTACAAGCTTCTTGCCTATATATTCTAATAGTTTTTTTTCATTCATATCTTTATCTATAGCTCTGAACTCAGGAGCTTGTTTACCTACTGTTATTAGATCACCTATTAATGTTACAGGATTTCCTCCAAATGTTATTATTTCTTTATTTCTTTTCATATTTTTATTTTTTAAAACAAAAATATTAATAATTATTTAGATTGACAAACTAAAGCTGATAAATAATAATTTTTATGAGTATATAAGAGAATTATTATTAAAAAAACT
>LFRM01306470.1_pt1 | contig 13371 bp, 12 predicted proteins | sample 618341 | NCBI WGS metagenome assembly LFRM01 (sample SAMN03654438, study PRJNA283298) | anaerobic digester metagenome | isolation source: pool of bioreactors CSTR01a, CSTR02a, and CSTR03a thermophilic anaerobic... | place: Denmark: Kgs. Lyngby | collected 2014-05-21 | reverse complement strand
CCGGGGAAGGCCCGGGTACCTTACCGGTACCGGCCAGCATGGTGCCGAACCCATGCCGGGCATGTACCACAACTTACCAGTCCGTTTACCAATATGGCCAACAGCCCCTACCAGAGCGAAACAAATTAACACCAGCAACAACCCCACTCAGTGACCAGCACCATGCCGGGAATAATCCCGACCCTTACGATATTGCCAGGATGACACGATACCGAAAAAATCCAGTGAACTTGCGCACCACTCTGGATACGGGCATCAGCATAAGCAAGATTAAAGAAATACAGCAAAGTTGTAACAAGCATATCAAGGCTATTTATTAGGCAAAGTACCAACACGCAACAGTGACAAAATGCTTTAAGAAAAATAAATACAAAAAATTGTAAAAACCCTCAAAAATGAGGTGAACGAAACCTATACATATTTTTAAGTATTGGGTTTTCGATCATGAAAATATTAAAACAAATAACAAATGCAGTTCTAATCATTCTTGCGTTAAAAACATTATTTTTAGGAACAGAAGAAGAACACAAAAACGAACAATTCAAATATATCCAACAAATTTTAATAAACAAAAATAATCAGAATTTAAAGTTTTCTGAATATATTATCCATTCCTTAATTGACACAGAAATTCAATAGCTGTTTGCTAAAAATCGTTCCACAGTTATAATTAATTCATCAAGACGAGATGGTCAGATCGCAGAGTCTTGATAAATTTAAACATTACTTAATGAGGTGAACAAAATATGAATTATTTCTTAAACTACAACAACGGCAAATTATCCATTAATACATATCGCAATGTAGATGCAGAAGTTACAACTCTTGATGACATTTACCATGCTCTTCAAGAAAACCGTAATGAAGTGCTTACCGCATCTTTTGTTCAAAAATTTGAATATTATCCAGATGTTAAAATTGCAACATTTTCAGGCATTTGCTATAACGGAGATACAGGTTTTGAAATTTGTGAGGACCAGGAAGCACACAATATTGAATCTGCTGAAGCTGGCCGTTCAGTGTGGGGGCTTAATGAGGAACTAGACCCATTAGGTATTTAGAAGCAAAAAAGAAAAAAGCCCACTCGGTCAGAAGTGGGCTTTTTTTTAAGCTGCCTATTCGGCAGTAAACATCACTTAGCAAGCTAAGAACACTCATTATGTCACAAGCCTAACAGAAAGCCAAACAAAATATTTAGAAAGGCTTCTTCAGTTTTGTAATAGATTTCTAAAATTATATTTTAGCAGCGTGATTTTCAACCGACAAAACGTACACACATGTTTGTTAACGTACTGCCAGGCAAACAGCACGCACCAAATAAATGGCCCAAAAAGATTGCAGATTCACTAAAAATGGGATAATACCAATTAATAATTATATATAGGGAAACCCATGTAAATTACAGAAAACCATAAAATTGCCATTATCAATATGATGAATGCGGAATATAAGGCACAAAAATTACCAATAATAAATATTGCTGACATTGAAATTAACAGGGAAGAAATCTTTAATCCAAGATCAAATATATACCTTTGGGGCCTATATAAGGAAGGAACGGCATTATGCCCTTTGGGTATTGATGAATATCCCGATATGATTTCATACCTAGACAAGGAATCAAATAATTCATATGAAAATAGATTTTACGAGATAGATATTGAAAATGTTACGATAAAGAAAATTGAACACTAGTTAAGCATTGCGACAAACGAAATAAATTATCACCCTGCCATCAATCAAGGTGTTTTCTTGCAGTTATAGGGTTTTAAGAGATAATAATAAATATCAAACAAACTAATTTTTAATAAGCACTCATAAAGGTCCAATCATGTCCATTTTTAACCATCCAAAAATCGCTCTAATAAATTCCATGATGGAAGAATCAAACAAAAATCAATTGCCACAGTACTATAAAGGTGATCTTGAAATTGATAAAGATTTTATTTTAAACGCTATTGCAGCTCGTTATATTTGGTGTTTACGTGAATGTGGAACCCAACTAATGCCAATTGGGATTGGTGCAGACCCCTATCCCATTGAACATTACGCAACTGGTACAGGCAGCTCAAAACACAATAAGTTCTATTTGATCAATCTCCAAAATGAAACTATTGTGTCTATCACGCCAGAAAAAGCCACCAAAATGGCGCATGAACAGCCAGAATTAAACATTTCAGGTCAAAAAGGCATTCATAAAAGAATCATGGAGGTACTAAAAAAAGGAGTGGACAACCAACTATGGGGATTATTTCATCACCCAAAATCTGAAAATCAGTATAACTTCAACCAATGGTTAACATTTTTCAGGGAATTAGAAAATGAACCAATGACAAATTTTATGAAAAAGGCCATTAGTAAATTTAATTCTGCAAAACAACTTTCAGCCTAATTGTTAGAATGAATTTTATTTCTGATAACTTACTATACACTGGGCTGATATTAATCAGCCCTTCTTTCTTTATTTTAATAAAAGGTATTTTAAAATGGATTAAGTTAGCAGTTTTTAAAGGAAAAGAAGATATCAGTATTATTCATTACCGTGATGGTAAAGTGATCAAAGAAGTGATTATAAAAGCAAATCCAAATGAACCATTGGTAATCATTGACAAGAATAAGGAAATAAAATAATCCATGTCATTGATACAATAAATTTAATTATTTACACACTGCAAGTAAACTGGACCTAACTTGCAGATTATTTCAAATCCGGATAATAGAAATTATCAAAGCTAATTAACCGGAGAAGTAAATGAAAAACGTATGGACAGCAAATGACTTGGATTCATGGAGCATGGATGAAGTTTGGGATGACAATGTTGATTATCAAACGGCAATATCTGATCTTGAAGCAAAAGCAGCTAAATATGGCGTTACACTTGAAATAAACGCCAAAGACTACCTTTTTGAGCGTATTCAAGATGGCAGTCAATTAAGTGGATATCAGGCACAAGTTTTGATTGATGCGGGTATATGGGAAGCCGTTACCCCATTGCAAGCCCTTAAAGCCACTCTTGATAATCTCAAGGAAATGACGGAAAATGTGAATGTATATGCAAAAGATGGCACTCACATCAAAATAAGCGTTATTGAAGCATTAATTAATAAAATGGAATCAAAAGAATCCAAAATAAAGAAAAAAGGGAAAACGAAAAAATTTACAATCACTATTAGCTGTTAAACACAACCCAAATGATCAATATAGCGATGGCTACGGCTATCGCACTTTTTAGGTAAAAATCCAACTATGAACACAAAAAAATTTAATTTCACTAATGAAACTGATAACAAAAACACAGTAGTCATTGGCAAAGCAGGTGAAGGTATGAGTTATCCACATCTAAATTATATTAAGGAAAAGAACGCTACACTAAAAGAAATCCTTGAAAAAGGCCCTGTTACCGTACAAATTGCGGATAACAACCGTATTTACATCAACCACCAAATGACTCATATCAGTCTTTCACAAAAAAAAGAAAAAAGCATTGTTTATTATCCTGAGCCTACCTACATTGAAATTGAAATGCCACGGGCAAGATATTCAACGGCAGACGATTTTCAGCAATTGGCCGAAGATCTGAAACAGGTTTTATAAATAATTTTCAAATTAATTTTTTAAGCTGATAAATCTCAAATGATTTTCCAGCTTTATTATTTTTCTTTCAATACAAAACTTATCAAACTTACAGTATCGTATTACCCTGTTAATTTGCACTTTGTTCATAATGCATATAATTATAATTAACACATGAAACAAGCAAAGGGTTAAAGATGCAAAGAAAATATGAATTTGTGGATGGCGATACAATCACTTTAGAGAATGGCACTATTCTAAAACGTATCAGAGCCGTTATCACAATACCCGATCATTTTGATGCGGGTGAATTGGGCGGGTACATTGAGCATGAAGGCAATCTAAGCCATCATGGCAAAGCATGGGTAAGCGAAAATGCCAATGTCTATGGCAAAGCCATCGTTCAAGATGATGCTTCTGTATCAGAAAATGCTTCCGTTTTCGATAATGCCACCCTTTCAAATAATGCTCATATAGGCGGCTGGGCCATGGCCTTTGGTAATGCAAGGTTATCAGACCACGCTTGCGCCTTTGGTTGGGCGAAAATCAAAGATAGAGCCAGATTATTTGGTTCTTGTGCTGTATTTGGTGACAGTAGAGTCTATAGGAATGCGTTCATTTGTGGTAATGCGTCTATTAGTGGAAATGCCCATGTAAAGGGGGATGCCGAGATTGGCGGTAGCGCCATTATCACGGGTTACGCGACAATTTTAGGTGCAGCAAAAATTTCAGGCGATCCTTTTATCACTGATAATGCTGTAATCTATGGTGATGCTGAAATTGAATGCAATCCAAGAATATATGGAAATGCCAATATTGGTAATAAAGATATGATTTTCATAGCCATAAAATCGTGTGCAGAAAATAGCACCATGGCAGTTTATAAAGATTTCAATGATCAAATTATAGTTACATCATGGAAGCAGCTTGACCCGTTTTCTGTTGAAAAATATCTAGCTTTCGCCAAAAATACTAATAATAAAATGATTGAAAATCGCGTGAAATCCTTGATTGAAATTGCACAAGCAAACTTTGATTATTATTTAAATACCCACAAAGCGTCTGAATCACTCGAACGGGAAATGACGGAAAAATTTAGATTCAAAAAATATTCTATAGGTCCAATGCCCGTAATTGTTGATTTTTTTAATTAATAATTAATCAATTGAAAACATTACCCATTACCCAAGCTTACGACTCATTTGCTCAAAATAAAATCAAAGTAAAATAAACATATCATCAATTACCCGTTAAAGGAATAAAAATGACTCACTCTTTAGACGCCTATATGCAAGAATTTAATACTTTCAATCTAACCCATGGTGGGTATTTTTTTCAATCACCTGAACTCTATCAGCTCTATCCTAGACATGCTTGCCCTATATTTATACAAGAGCCTGTTTGTCCTATGGCAAATTTGACAACAAGGATGTCATTTCCCCGTGACTAGTTTGCCAAGCTTGAACAGATAAAAGCTTTAAAAAATGGTGAAGGAGTCGCTGATAATTTTCGCCAGTATGTAGTTTCATATGGCGATGAACTAATTAATCTAGTTGCTTTAATTCAAAGCCATAACAGGATTGATAGCCACCTTAAGGACAATATTCTGCTACCATTTTTGGAATCAGAATTGCATTCACCATTACGAGAATGGATTAGCAGGTTTGACCAGCAAAAGGAACAATACTGCCTGGATACACCTGACATATCAGTCAACATCAGGAAAATTTACTTTGAGCGGGAAGCGATAGAGATTCACCTGGAAGAACATATCACTATCCTGGGCCAGTCGCTCAATGTCATGCAGATACCTTACAAGTGGGTGTATTTTTCCACCAAGGGTAACCCTTCATTCACAGTGAAGGTTCCCCACCCTTTAGCGCTGCATGGCACCACTTTGGAATTTAAGGTACTAACCGAAAGTGAATTGGTTAAGGAGCCAGTATAGGCCCGTTTTCTTATCGGTAACAGTCACGATACGCCCACCTGTTACAGCTTAGGCACATAAAAAATGGTATAAGTATACTGTTTATGCATACAGTATACTTATACCATGAAAAATTCACTGTCTACCATTTCTCATATCGAGAATATCCCCCTTACAATCAACCAAATCGGCTCCAAAGCACAAGCTGGCTTTCCTTCACCAGCAGAAGATCATGCGGTTGGTCGAATTGATCTAAACGAAATCCTGATCAAACACCCTGTAGCGACATTTTTCCTAACCGTCAAAGGATACAGCATGGAAAATGCCGGCATTTCAGATGGCGATTATTTGATTGTAGATCGAGCATTACCGGCCAAGCATAACGATATCGTTATAGCTGAAATTGATGGTGACGTGACGGTTAAACGGCTTTACAAACGGAATGGCATATTAAAACTGAAAGCAGAAAATCTAACCTACCCTGATATTGTTCCAGTACCAGGTCAAGAATGGGCCATTTGGGGCGTTGTAACCTTCATCATCAAGCCAGCCAAATGACCTACGGACTCGTGGATGGCAATTGTTTTTTCGTCTCATGTGAAAGAATATTCCGGCCATCGTTGAAAAAAAAACCGGTGATTGTCCTATCCAATAACGATGGCTGCGCTGTTGCCCGTTCTGATGAAGCCAAAGCGCTGGGCATTAAAATGGGCACCCCATGGTTCAAAATCAAGCACCTGGCCGATTCCCATGGTTTAGTGGCCCTTTCCTCCAATTTTGCACTGTATGGTGATATGAGTGACCGGATGATGCAAATCATTGGGCGGTTTTCACCGTTACAGGAAATATATTCCATTGATGAATGCTTCATTTCACTTGATGGATTTAATACAAATCTGGCTGAATATGGAAAATCCATAAAGGAAACTGTATACAAAGAAATTGGCATACCTACATGTGTCGGTATTGGTAAAACAAAAACCCTAGCAAAGCTTGCCAATCATTTTGCTAAAAAGCAAAAGCAGTGGAATGGGGTTTGTGATCTGACTGCCCTTACCCGCTACGAAATCGCCAGCTTAATGAATCAAACGCCAACACGGGAAGTATGGGGCATTGGCCGCCAACTGGATAAAAAACTGGATTCCATGGGCATACAAACCGTATTTGATTTGGTGAAGTTAGACCCCGCCAAAGCCCACAAAGCCTTTAGTATCCTTATGGCCGATACCATTTTAGAATTGCGTGGCATCGAGCGCATCACTTTAAACCTGGCACCGGCACCCAAGCAGGAAATCATGTCATCCCGCTCCTTTGGAAATCCTATTACATCATTTTCCGACCTAAGCGATATCCTATCCGAATTATGCACAAAGGCCAGCACAAAATTACGGAAGCAAAATTCGATAGCGAAGCGGCTCATGATTTTCATAGGGACCAGCACTTTTCGTAAATGCCAGCAGTACCAGAACAGCCGTATCGTCCAACTTAGCCACCCCACGTCCAGCACTACCCGCGTAATCAATACTGCCCTGCAAGCGTTGAACGTGATATTCAAGGACAACATTCAGTACTCCAAGGCCGGTATCATGTTAATGGATCTGGTACCTGCCCAGTCGTGCCAGGGTGAGTTATTTGATGAAATAGCGGAATCGCCCAAATCAGATTCGCTTATGGCCGTGATGGATAAGCTGAATGCTCAATACGGCAAGAACACCTTAAAGGTCGCCAGCATGGGAAATCATGACACTGAAGGCTGGTATACAAAGCAAGAAAGAAAAACGCCAGCCTACACAACAGACTGGCGTGAACTTTTAATTGTTAAAGCCTAAGCCAGGGTACCGGCAAGGCCGTTACCCTGGACACGTTCTGTTAAAATTTGCAGAATTTTTATTATCGGGAAAATTATAAGCAGCAAGAGTACGTTTAATGCATTTGTGCGAATTGCACATTGGTTTTCAACGTATTGAACCACTTATTTATCCCTTTTCGTTTTTATTGAGTCGCCTATGTCAGCCTTATCAAAAATCCTAACCTCGTTTAGAAGCCATGCCATTTCTGAACGAGACAAGGGAACTGATTTTGAACAGCTTGTGCTTGTTTATTTTCGCCATGAGCCGTATTACAAAGACATTTATAAAAATGTTTGGATGTATGGCGATTGGGCAGAGCTGCAAGGTTATTCCCGTAAGGATACTGGTATTGATTTAGTGGCCCAAACCAGCACAGGCGAATTTCATGCCATCCAGTGTAAAAACTATGCGCCAGAGTATAAAATCGCAAAATCCGATATTGACAGCTTTTTTACAGCTTCTGGACGTAATGATTTTAGCCACCGCATTATTGTGACAACAACAAATGAGTGGACGGATAACGCTCAGGCAGCACTGGATAATCAAAACCCTCCTGTTAGTGTCATTAACCTGGACGATCTTGAACGAAGCCAGATTGATTGGAATGCGTATGTGGCTGATGCCCCGGTTAAGTTAAAACCACAAAAAACCTTACGGGAACACCAGCGGTCTGCACTGGAATCAGTCACTAACGGCTTTCAAGCTAAAGAACGTGGCAAGCTTATTATGGCTTGCGGAACCGGTAAAACATTTACTTCTTTACGCATAGCTGAAGAACTTTGTGGTGCTGGTAAAAGGGTTTTATTTTTGGTGCCCAGCCTGGCATTGCTCAGTCAAACCCTTACTGAATGGACACAAGAAAGCCATACCCCACTACATAACTTTGCTGTATGCTCGGATAGTGAAGTAGGTAAAAAGCGGAATCAAGATGATGACCGTATTCAAACGACATTAAGTGATTTGCAGTATCCGGCCACAACCAACAGTGAACGACTGGCTCAACAAGTGGCATTGCGCCATGATGCAACGCATATGACGGTGATCTATGCCACCTACCATTCCATTGATGTTATTTCCAAGGCCCAGCTTGAATATGGCATGGATGCATTTGATTTGGTTATTTGTGATGAAGCCCACCGTACTACCGGAGCCACCTTTGAAGGGGAAGATGAATCTGCATTTGTGCGCATTCATAATAATGATTATGTAAAAGCGTTCAAGCGTTTATACATGACGGCCACACCTCGGATTTATGGGGAAGTTGCCAAAAGCACTGAAGGCGTTGAACTTTGTTCCATGGACGATGAAGCGTTATATGGCCGGGAGTTTTATACCATCAACTTTTCTGAAGCCGTAGCCCGTGGCCTATTGGTAGACTATAAAGTTATTGTTTTGGCGGTTGAAGAAACACACATTAACCGGCACCTGCAAAACCTGTTAAAAGATGATAACAACCAATTAAAGGTTGATGATGCCGCTAAAATCATTGGCTGCTGGAAAGCATTGTCAAAGCAAGGTTTAACCGTACCGGGAGATGAACAACCGATGCAACGGGCGGTCGCCTTTTGTCAAATTATCGAAAAAGAATATCGTGGCAAAAAGCATAAAGTCAGCTCAAAATTAATTTCCGAAATGTTTGGAGAAGTCGTTAGAGAATATCAGGAAATGGAAAAGGCATACCAGGAAGAAGAGGTTTTTGAACCCGTTATTGGTGAAGCCTTAAAAATGGTTTGCGAAGCACAGCACGTAGATGGTGGAATGAATGCCGGTGAAAAAGAATCCAAACTGAATTGGCTGAAAGAACCCATTGAAGAAAATCATTGCCGTATTTTAACCAATGTGCGCTGTTTATCTGAAGGTGTTGATGTACCGGCCCTCGATGCCGTCTTGTTTTTAACCCCCCGCAGTTCACAGGTGGACGTGGTGCAGTCAGTTGGACGTGTGATGCGGTTGGCCCCAGGTAAAAAGCAGGGTTACGTTATTTTACCCGTGGTTATTCCGGCAGGTGTTTCACCAGAAAAAGCCATGGATGACAATGAAACGTACCGTGTCGTCTGGCAAGTGCTGAATGCATTGCGTTCACACGATGACCGTTTTGATGCCATGCTGAATAAATTAGAGTTTAATGGCCGTTACCCGGCAAAAATGGAAGTCATAGCGGTATCGGACAAGGTTCAGAAACGCCAGACCCCGCCAAAAAACCAGAAAAAAGCAGCCCGGCAAGCCAGAGGCGGTACCAGCATTGGCACAGAGGAAACAGCCCCACAACAAACTGAAATTCAGTTTGAAATTGGTGAAATCGAACGTGCCCTGTATGCCAAAATCGTTAAAAAATGCGGCAACCGGCACCATTGGGAAGATTGGGCCAATGATATCGCCAAAATTGCCAATACCCATATTGACCGTATCACGGCCATTTTAGAAAACAAAAGTAATACTCAAGCCAGAGAGGCTTTTGAATCCTTTGCAGCGGAATTGCGGGACGATTTAAATGATTCCCTTAGTGATGCTGAAATCATTGAAATGCTGGCCCAGCACCTCATTACCAAGCCGGTATTCGATTCCTTGTTTGAAAGTTACCAATTTACCCAGCACAATCCTATGTCCAAGGCCATGCAGCAGGTGCTTGACGTGCTGCATACCTATAATATCGACAAAGAAGCCAACACCCTTCAAAGCTTCTATGAATCCGTACAACTGCGTGCCCAGGGCATTGAAAGTGCCGAAGGTAAACAGCGAATCGTTGTTGAACTTTATGATAAGTTTTTCCGTAACGCTTTCCCCCGCATGACTGAACGCCTGGGGATTGTTTATACGCCTATTGAAGTGGTTGACTTTATCATCCATAGTATTGAAGATGTTTTAAAGGATCAGTTTGATAAAAGCCTGGCAGATAAAAATGTACATATTCTTGACCCTTTCACCGGTACCGGTACGTTTATAACACGGTTATTGCAGTCCGGCATTATTCCCACAGACCGGTTGCCACATAAATATAAAAATGAAATTCATGCCAATGAGCTGGTTCTACTGGCCTATTACATTGCTGCTATCAATATCGAGGCTACCTATCACGGCATCCTAAGCAATAACATCACCGGCCAAGAAATCTCTGGCCAAATTGATGAAGTTCCCTATGAGCCGTTCCAAGGTATTTGTTTGACGGATACTTTTCAGATGTATGAATCCAAGGATTTGGTTGATGCTTTACTGGAAGAAAATAGTGGGCGACTCAAGCGTCAGAAAAACCTTGATATTCGGGTAGTTTTTGGAAACCCACCGTACTCGGCTGGCCAAGAGTCCGCAAATGATAATAATGCCAATTTAGCATATCCTGGATTGGATGATCGTATCAGAACAACCTATGTTGCCGGTTCAAAAGCCACAAACAAAAATGCGCTATACGACAGTTATATACGGGCCATTCGCTGGGCCAGTGATCGTATTGGTGAACAAGGAGTCATTGGTTTTGTGACTAATGGTGGTTTTTTGGAAGCCAATACAGCCGATGGGCTGCGTAAATGCCTGGCCGAAGAGTTTACGAGTATTCATGTGTTTCATTTGCGTGGTAATGCACGAACTTCAGGCGAGTTAAGGCGCAAAGAAAAAGATAATGTTTTTGGCATGGGAACGCGTACCCCAATTGCCATTACACTTATGGTTAAAAACCCCTCTGCTGCAGAACATGGCAAAATTCTATTTCATGATATTGGGGACTACCTGAACCGTACTGAAAAATTGGATATTATCGCTGAATATAAAAGTATCAATGGTATTCCGGAATGGGCAACAATTACACCAGATCATCATGGAGATTGGCTTAACCAAAGGGATGATAGCTTTGGTGAGCATATCGTTATAGGCAGTAAAGGTAAGGCTGCCGAAAAATTAGTGCTGTTTGAAAATTATTCAAGAGGTTTGGAAACAGGCCGTGATGCTTGGGTATACAACAGTTCAAAATTATCAGTTGATAAAAATATAAAGAGTATGATTGGATTCTATAATAAAGAAGTATCTAATCTGCAGGGTAAGATTTTAGGGTTGGATAAAACAGCAAGTGAAAAAGTGGCAAAGGATTTTATTAGCACTGATAACACCAAAATTAGCTGGACAAGCAGTCTGCTTTCAGATGCTATTAAAGGAAAGATATATAAAATTAATCAAAATGTAATTGGTCATTCTCTCTATCGTCCATATACAAAACAAAATATCGTTTATGATCCTGCTGTTATCCACCGTGTAGGTCAAATGCCCCGCATCTTCCCCAACGCTGGGGCGGAAAATTTGGTGATTTGCTTAACATTAAGTGGTACTAAAGGTTTTTCTTTAATTATTTCAAATACCTTACCAGATTTACATCTAATCGGTGACTCTCAATGCTTCCCCCTCTACCTCTACGATGAAAAGCCAGAAGAGCAAGCCGGGAACGATCTTTTTACTGAAAAGAATACAGCCGATAAGCCTGAACGCAGAGACGCAATTACTGATGCAGGGCTGGGCCATTTTCAGGAAGCCTACCCAGGCGAAAATATTACCAAGGAAGATTTGTTTTTCTATGTTTATGGTCTTTTGCACAGTGAAGATTACCGGACACGCTTTGCCGATAATTTAAGCAAAGAATTACCCCGCATTCCACGGGTTAAAACGGCAACTGATTTTTGGGCTTTTTCAAGGGCTGGCCGGGATTTGGCTAACCTACATTTGAATTACGAAACTGTAGAAAAATACCCATTGAAGTTGGTGTACAAAGGCCATTTGACCGATGATGATTATCGTGTAGAGAAAATGAAATTTGGCAGGATAAAAGACCTGGAAACCGGAAAAAACATCAATGACCGAAGCACGGTTATTTACAATAATCGGATTACCCTAACCGATATACCAGAGAAAGCCTGGGATTATGTCGTAAACGGTAAAGCTGCTTTGGACTGGGTAATGGAGCGTCAGGCGGTGACTACTCACAAAGATAGCGGTATTGTTAATGATGCCAACGATTGGGCCATAGAAACCATGGAGAACCCCAGGTATCCACTGGAATTGTTCCAGCGGGTTATTACGGTAAGCCTGGAAACCCAGAAGATTGTTGAAAGTTTGCCTAAACTTACTTTTATCGAAAGCTGATAGACAAAGCTGGTAATTAAAACGGACAAAAACCTGTAAATTTAAGAGTGGTAATTTCTACACTGCACTTTAATTTACTATTTTTTGTCCGTTAGTTTTATTAATATATCTCTTTACCCACTAAGTGCGGAAAGCCCCATCATTCATGGTGGGGATGGATAGCACGGGGTCCGAAGGACACCCTTTTCTTGCACTCTTTTCTGTTTCAACTATACTAACCCTATGCAACGCCTTCAAGCCTACCGATTCGAACTGATGCCCAATGGCCAACAGCAGCACGCCATGCGCAGCTTTGCCGGTTCCTGTCGGTATGTGTATAACCAGGCATTGCACTTGCAGCAGGAACGGTATAAAGCGGGTGAAAAGAAACTGGGTTATGCTGAGCTGTGCAAGGCGCTGACTGCCTGGAAAAAACAACCGGAAACCCATTGGTTGAATAACACCCCCAGCCAGGCTTTGCAACAGGCATTGAAGGATCTGGAACGGGCCTACAAAAACTTCTTTGAAAAACGGGCCGAATTTCCCCGCTTCAAGAAAAAAGGCCGGTCAGATAGCTTCCGTTATCCGCAAGGTATTCAGCTGGAGCAAGAAAATAACCGCATCTTCCTGCCCAAGCTAGGCTGGATACGTTATCGCAACAGCCAGAACGTTCAGGGCAAGGTCAAAAATGTCACTGTCAGCCTGTCAGCAGGTAAATGGTTTGTCAGCATCCAGACTGAGCGGGAAGTAGACCAGCCCCTGCCTAAAGCGACTACCGCCATTGGCATAGATATGGGCATTGCCCGTTTTGCCACGTTAAGCGATGGCAGTTATATTGCACCGCTCAACCGTTTCAAGCAGCACCAGGTACGATTGGCCCGATATCAACGGGCCATGAGCCGTAAAGTGAAATTCAGCAG
>LFRM01158147.1_pt1 | contig 13372 bp, 14 predicted proteins | sample 618341 | NCBI WGS metagenome assembly LFRM01 (sample SAMN03654438, study PRJNA283298) | anaerobic digester metagenome | isolation source: pool of bioreactors CSTR01a, CSTR02a, and CSTR03a thermophilic anaerobic... | place: Denmark: Kgs. Lyngby | collected 2014-05-21 | reverse complement strand
GTGGGCTTGCCGTTACCAGTGGGCAGTAATCGTGACTGGGCGATTGGTTTGTTTTGCATGTTTATAGGCGCTGTCAGTGTGCTGTGGGCGATTGGACAATGGCGTGGCACCCTAACGCCTAGCCGTGCATTCAAGCCTGCTGTGCCGATGCTGGCGATGCTGTTGCTCGCTCAAACATGGGTGGCCATTCAGTGGTTGGGCGGCTTGAGCGTGGACAGCGGCGCCACCGCCGAAGCCTTGTTGCTGGGTTTGGGCTATACGCTGCTGTTTTTAGTGATAGTAAGCGTCTTCCATACGCGCAAACGCGTGACCTTATTGCTCGGTACCCTTGTGGTAAGCGGTACCTTGCAAGCGTTTTACGGCACCTTTATGACCCTGGCTGGTATTGAGTGGCTGCTGGCAACACCAAAAACGTCCTATATCGGTGATGCCACCGGGACTTTTGTAAATCGCAACAGCATGGCCGGGTATTTAGAACTAACCCTAGCTGCAGGGATTGGCTTGCTGCTGGCGCTGCGTGATACACGCCCGTTTAGTTGGGTGCAGTTGGTTGAATTACTGATGGGGCCAAAAGCGCGCTTGCGCCTCGCATTAGTGGTGATGGTGATTGCATTGGTCATGACCCATTCGCGCGGCGGTAATGCTTCTTTTTTTGCAGCTTTATTGCTGGTTGGCAGCTTTTTCATCTTGAGAAATAAAGAAAACCGCTTACGCAACAGCCTAATTTTAGTCAGTTTGATTGTGATTGATGTGCTGGTGATCAGTCAGTATTTTGGTTTAGAGCGTTTAAAAGAGCGGGTGCTCAATACACGCCTCAGCGATACCGTGATTGATGGTGAAATCGTACAGCGTGCCAATGAGATTCGTGGTGACGTGTTTTTATATGCTTTACCACTGGCGCAAGACAAACCCTTTACAGGGCAGGGCGCGGGTAGCTTTGAGGCAGTCTTCCCTAAATACCCCGGTGAAGACATTCGTTTGCACTTTGATTTAGCCCACAACGATTACATACAGTTTGCGATTGAGTACGGCGTGTTGGGCATGCTGCCGTTAGCTGTGTTTGTTTTGCTGGCGCTGTATTGGGCGTTTAAAGCGCTTTGGCAGCAGCGATCCTTGTATCGCGGCGGGGTCGGCTTTGCTGCGGCGATGGGAATAATCGCCCTGCTGACCCATGCCATGACCGACTTTAATCTACAAATCCCCGCTAATGCCGCAACCTTCGTGGTGATGTGCGCCTTAGCTGTACTGGCCAATCACCACAGCAAAGAACGCCGCAAGCGCACTGGGATTGCCGGCGGCTCGCCGGCAATCTAAAGCTAAACAACACCAGTAACCTCAAACCAATTTACCCATACGCCAACGCTTATACAGCACCGTCAACAGCCACCAACCCAGCGCCGCCAAAACAACCCCAGCCAGGTTGGCATAAATATCCAACCAGCTGAATTGACGAGAAGGCTGTAGCTCATGTTGCAGCCACTCCGATAAGGGTGCACAGATTAATAAGACACCCCACAACAACCAAGCCGGTGCGCGTAAAAATGCCAAGCGCGCAGCCAGAGAAAAACCGCCAAAGGCTAGCAAGTGCAAGGTTTTGTCAGAGTTTTCAAAGAGATCGGGTGGGGATTCAGGGCGAAATAAGCCGTATAGCAATAAAAACGCACATATTGAAAATAATAAAAATCTCAAGTTTCGTCCTACATTCTGTTTTGCAATTACATCTTGAGTAAGGTGAGTGCATTGATAAATGCAGAAACGCTAAGAAAAATGCACCTTTTATTTTGATAAGTGCTTCCCTAGATACGCATCCATAGTTTCTTGATGCATACGCTCTGGTGAGAATCTTTGTAGTGAAAGCTCTCGTGCCGCTTGTCCCATTTTACGTCTTAAGTCAGTGTTTTCTATTAAAAGCAGTGTCTTTTCGACCATAGAAGCTGCGTCTTTACAGATAAAACCTGTAACGCCGTCTATGACAACATCTCTGCAGCCTTCTACATCAGGAACTACGGCTACTAGACCTGCTACCTGGGCTTCAAGCAGTGACAATGGCATGCCCTCCCATAATGAAGTCATTATAAAAATATCAGTCTGCTGGAGATAATCTGTGACTTCACCGCGGGTTAACCAGCCTGTGATTTTTATATTTTTTGGTAATTGTTCATATTGATAAAGCTCCCGTTCTAATTCGCCACCACCCAGCCAGACAAACTGAGCGGGCGTATGTTGCAGAGATAATGCTAAACCACGAAAAGCGCTGGGGTTTTTTTGATAACAAATGCGGCCAGAGGTAGTAATAATACATCCGAGGCCAAGATTGCTGCCTTGTGCTTGCGCAATGCTGGATACAGGTACTGCATTTTCAACGACTAAAGCATTTGATTGTTTTGCTGTATGTTTTGCATGGTGCAGTTCACTAGCAGAGCATGCCAAGGTAGTGCCACCAAAAGCTCCAACATATTGTTCTATTTTTTTAAATAAATTCCGTTTTTTGACGCTTATATCCTGGCGCAAAAAAGAATAGCCATGTGGTGTGTAGAAACAGTTTTTAGAATAGCCTGTAAATTTACAAGCAATACGTCCTAAGACTCCTGCTTTAGATGAATGTAAATGGATAATATCAGGTCGAGTTTTTTGAATTAAGCTAATTATTTTAACTAATGACTGAAAGTCTCGTAGCGGAGATATTGAGGTGACCATCGGGTATACAATGCGTTGTATTTTATCTGAAAACAGGGTATTTAAAGCTTTATCATCAGGCGTATCAAGTTCGCGCATAGAGTGCATTAGCATGACATTATGTCCATCGCGCACTTGTGCATTAGAAAGCATTTGAACAATATTTAAAACGCCACCACCGAGAGCTTCAGTAATATGAAGAATATTTAATTTAAGCATTTTTCAAGGTATCTCATTATTTTTATTTTCGATTTCTTTGTTTTTTAAGTATATAAATATAAATAAAGGTAGCAAAGGTGTAATGTGCCTAAGGAATGACCCGTAGTCGGGCTCAAAAATTGATTGCACAACAGTAAAACAGATAATTAAAATAAAGCTTGTTTTAGAAATGTTATTATTGATTTTTCTAGCAGTTAAGAATAAGAATAAAAAAATAAAAGAAATAAGTATAAAACTAGCAATATGGTAAAGAGTGAATAACTTTAGCAGAGGGAAAGGGAACATCAATAAGATCCATGCGATGCTAGCATTTATCCATTCAAATAAAATATTACCGGATGGGAGGATGTTTTCTATTAGGGTGTTCGCGTTAGCATCGTAATTGTCAATGCGCACCTTATTAATAGATGTTCTAAAGTAAGTTAAGTCTACATTTAAAATTAATTTAAACATAATGCTTAGGACTAGTAGCATTGCAAGGCAGGAGGCTATTAGTTTTTTTATATTTAATGATTTTTTTTGTAATGTTAGTGCGCCAACGAAAAAGCCTATTACGATAAGCCAATACGCTCTAAACAAAATAGCATAAACTATTGCAACGCCAATAAATATGATCAAACCCTTTTTTTCGTATTTTGTTAGCGCAATGTAGCTTGAGATAAGAAGAATAATGATAAAATCTTTACTATGTTGAGCTAAGAAAATTGAAGCCAATATAAAAAAAATTGAAGTGATTGTAACGGCTACGAGAGTAATTTTTTTTGTTGAGTCTGTAGTGTAAATAACTTGCCAAGCTATTAAAATACAAATAAGCATTGAAAATATTGATACCAGCAAGACTGAGTTGCCACCGGGTAGTAATTTATAAAACATAGCTGTCGTGTTGTAAGAGTCAAAAGCAGTAAGACTGCTGTTGTCAGTCATAAATCTTTTAATGGTACCAGCATCAAAGAAGAAATGGTTTGGAAATAAATTGTACTTAATTACTGAAAGAGCAACCGAGCTGCAAGCAGTGCATATCAATATAAAAATAAATAGTGGTGTGGTTTTTCTTTGCATAAATATATTTCCAGATATAAATTATATTTTATCTTGTAGGTGTTTAGCTTGATATGGTTACGTGATATAAGCTTATGCCTTGAGTGAGAAATAATTTGTTGATTCTTAAATGTGAATTACAAGTCTTTAGTGTACAGGGTGATTATATGGTTTTTATATTTTTTATGAATTCAATAAATTTAGATTGTTTTAATATGCTGTCCCAATGGAATCGACTCATATCTTGTTTTTCAAAACAAAAGTTCATAAAGTTATTTTTTGATTGTACTTGATCTAGCCAAATTATAGAATCTTTTTTATCAGCAAAAAAATTATTAGACCAAAAATATTTGTTTGATATTACTCCTAGGCCCGCTGCTAAGTATTCTAAAGTTTTAGTGCTTGTTTGTATGTTGAATGGATAGATATTTGGTGTATAGTTTAAACCTGCTTTTGCTTTTTTATATAAACTTGCAAGCTCATTTCTTTCTACTCTACCGGTGAATTGTATGTTTTTACTAGAGTTGAAAAAAGATTTTTCTTGATTAGATACATGACCAACTACTAGAATAGTTAAATCAAGAGATGCTAGTCTATTAATTTCTTCAATTAAGCCTGGGCGGCCAGCGATTGAACCGCAGTAAATAATATCAAAATCAGGATTTTTAGATGGTTCTTGGAAGAGATCATTATCAATGCCCATATCTCTAAATATATAGGGGACGTTATCTTTAAGGCTTAGATTATTTTTAACTGTGGAGTTTAAGAATATTCTTGCTGATGGCTTTCGATTAACTAGTTTTTTTATATAGTTTTTTGTTTTTGCGTAAGGAGGTATAGACAGGCTTGAGTATTCATGAATAATAGAAGCCTTCCCTGTTTTTTTTATCCAAAAAGGATCAAGACCCATAAAATATAAATTTAAATCATTATTAGGATCTAAGTTTTTTTCAAGACACAGTTCTACTTGTAAGTTGTTTTTATTTAAATATCGCTCATAAGCATAAGCTTCTGGTGTGTATGAGTTTTCTTTTAAACCAATACCTATGATCATTTTATTCTTCTTTCAATATTTTTTCTAAAGTTAAGTCGGTTCTTATTAAATTTTTTCTTGGGTTTTGTGAAAGCATTTTTTTAAATAATCTTAACTCATCGTTAGGGTTATGATTTCCGCTGCTAGTGGCTAGTGCCTGTGCTTGACTTGCAGAGTTATAATTATCTTTGTAACCATCAGCATATGCTGTTTTGAAAAAAGTAAAACCTGTAATATGTAATTCTTTAAATTCAAGAGTTAGCAAGTGATTTAGAGCTTGAAATCCTGTAGTAGGTAGTTTTCCACTATATTGTTTTACAATATTTTCATATAATGATTTGTGTGTTTTCTTGAACTGGATGTCTGGATATTTTAACATTAACTTATAAAAATTCTTAAATAGCTTTTTATCGGCGTAAGTAAATATAACTGTTTTGTTTTTCTGCTCCTTTAAAAGCATATTATTTAATAAGCCTCCTCCAGTTATAGGGTCTTCATCACAGCAATGATAAAGTATATCTGTTCTAGAACCTAGTATATGCTCTTTGTTTTTTAAACTTAATGGTGATTTGTTAATCCTTACAATAACATCAAAAGAATCTATATCTTTCCCAGACATATAGGTCATAGAGCTCTCTGCAGGACCTATAACTATAATACGTTTATTTTTTAAAAAATCATCACCTATATATTCTATTTCTATTCTACATATCTTTAAATAAAATTTATATAATATATTTATAAAATGGTAGGTTATGCTTTTTATTAAATCTTTCATGCTTAAATACTCAGGTCTGAGTTTGCTAGCTTATATAAACTGCTAGTTTTATATTTTGAATTAATAAAGTTAAATGATGATTCACTCCACTCAGACACGAAGCAAAAATCCATACGCGCTCTATTAGCAGACTCATAATCGTACTGGCTATCGCCTAAAAAAAGCGCTGGCGTTTGAATAGTGCCATTTTGCAATTCGCGAGCGAGAATTTCATCTTTGGTGTCTGGGCTGCCGTAGATGCCACTATCAAACAAATCCGCTAAACCACGCTTAGCGAAAACATGGCGTAATTCAGCTTGGTCGCCGCCGGAGACTATTAACCAGCGGGTGTTGGGTGTGAGTTCTCTCAACTTTTGCAAGCCGGGGGCGACCTCACAACTTAGTAACCCTTCTAGCACTGCATTGGCGTAGTGTTCTAGTAATTCGTCTAGGTTTGGACCTGAACGTCCAGCAGCATACTCGGGAACGAGCTGTTCAAGAAAATGGGCGAATTTTAAATAGCGTGATACGCCACCGTTGGCAACATGGTAATCAACCATAGCTTGTGCAGCAGCTTCACCATAAGGCAAAGCTGCTTGGTAGAAGGCATCGGTTTTCACACGATTGGAGTTAAGAATCACACCATCACAATCGAATATCAGAGTATTGTAATTACCAATATCAAAACTCATCATAAAACTCTTTTAAAGCTAGAGACATTTGATAATCTTCATATTCATCAATATCAACACCTGATATTTTTCCTACTTGATGCATGAAGGGCTTTACTCCCAAAAAATACCCATCTTCTAATGTAGATTTTTTATCTCGCATATATAAACCATTAGTTACTCGATATAGATTAGGTAGATCTTGGCTTATAGTGTGATTTTTATCTGCTTGATAATTTAGAGGGCCATTGTCATCCCAAAAATATTCTTTTAATAAATTAACAGTTACAAGACTATCTTTGTTTTTTTTATCAACCACTTCTGACAAGTAATATTCAAAAGCCTTACGATATTCTGAGGGCTTCATTAACGGAACAACTGCAGTAACCCAAGCAAAATGATCTGTAGGTATATCAGTTACAATGCCTGTAATAACCTCAGTAAATGAAGCTTCATGACCAGTACTTAGATAATCATTTCGTGGTAAATACTCAACACCCATATTTTTTGCTATTGCTTTAACACGCTCAGAGTTTGAACTCAGGAAAATACGATCGCTCTGTTGGACTCGCATTAATTGATCTACTTTCCATTCTACAAGATTCATCTCCTCATAAAATGGTAAAAAAATCTTTTGCTTTACTCGACTACTACCCTCACGCACAGGAATAACAATTGCAATATCAGAAAAATTACTCATAAAGCTAATCCTTTTAAGCGCTCACAGGCTTCCAAATAAATATTTACATCCACAGAATAAGCTAAATATTGAAAACCTTGTGCTCTAAGAAGCTTTGCATTTTCTGGTGTATCGCAAAATGCACCTAAGAGTTTACCTTTAGCATTGGCTTTCTGTGCGATCTCTTTCATTAACGCCTGTACTTCAGGAGCGTTGACCTCACCAGGCTTACCTACCGACTGTGACAGGTCGTAAGGCCCAATAAATAACACATCAAAACCTGGAACATTTAAAATCTCATCAAGGTTTTGGACGCCTTGTAAGCCTTCTACTTGCAAGATAACAACAGCTTTATTGGCTTCAGTAAAGTACTCTGCTTTATCTTGACTGCCAAAGCTTGCAGCTCTAACAAAACGGCATACACCACGATTACCCACTGGATAAAAACGTGCAGCATCCACCGCTGCTTTAGCTTGCTCTGCAGAATTGATATTGGGTACTTGCACACCAGCAGCACCTGTATCTAATGCACTTCCAATCGCATGAGCATCAACGCTTTTTACACGAATAATTGCACTCATAGACGTTAAACGGCTTGCACGAACATGGTGATGAAGTGTTTCTAAACTTACCGGCCCATGCTCAGTATCTAAAATAATAAAATCTAAACCCGCTAAACCTGCGGCCTCTACGAATGCACTGTCAGTAGTTTTACTGAAAGTACCCAGAGCAGTGCGTTTTTGCATTATTTCTAAAAGAGACATACTAATTTCCTCCGGTTCAAAGAGCATAAATGCTTGATACTTTTGTGCGATAGCGCGTAGGTGTTATAGAGCAGATCTCTACTGCTTTTGGTGCAGCTTGATAGATCTCCAAAAGTTGGTCCATCTCTATATTGCGTAAATCGTCTGCACCGTAACCATCAAAACCCGCCATTAAAACTTTATTAGCTTGCCCGCTAGTAATTACTGCTAAGGCATAAGCAACAACAACCGATGTTGGGGTGATGCAGCAAGTATCGTTAAACTCAAAACCACCTGCTTCTACATTTAAACCAAAATCTAAAACTTCTTTATTAGCCAGAGAAGCCTGTACATCTTCAGGCAACATTGAGAAAGGAGTAATCAGTGGCTGAGGTAATTTGACATGCGCTTCACAGTCGGCAAGTAGACGTACTGGGTGGCAAGCGACACGCAAATCAATCAGTTCAGAATCAATCGCACCTTGTGTATTTAAAGCTAATACCAATGGCTTTGCTTGACGAATATAACGCTCTAGTGCCTGACGGTGCTGAGCAACGCCCGGGCCTGTACCGAGTAAAAGCACATCACGGCCAGCAAATACCTCTTTGGGCGACCAACTGCCCTTCGCTTCGCCACGATAAAAGTGACGTGCGGCATCGAGCGTATTAAGGCTGAACTTCTTTCCACCTTCGGCGCGCAGATGCTCAATCACTGCCAGCACATCTTCCTCGCTGTAACGCGAGTCACTGAGCATTTCTTGAATATAGGTCGGATGAATGCCGTACTTGCCCGCCAGATAATAGTAAGGGTTTGTGCCCCAACCATAATGACTTTGCATGGGTACAAAGTGCTCGCGTAACAGCGCCATGAGCGGCACAAGATTAATCTGTTGGCCACGTTGTTCAGCCAACTCAATAGCTAACTCTTCAGTGCGCGCGTTACCTGGCCCACGACCCATACCGGTAACGGTTGAGTCAACCCAAGTCACACCTTCATCTAAAGCGCGCAAGGTGTTCGATAGTGCTAAACCTAAATTATCGTGGGTATGAATGCCTAAAGCACCACTCCATTCACTGCGCAGCCACCGGATAATTTGTGCCGCTTGATCAGGATTCATACTGCCCATGCTGTCGGCAAAATAAAGCGCATCAATGGGGTAAGCCATGGCCTGACGTGCTAGTGCCTTAATTTCTTTTTCAGTACGGTCGGCCACTTGCATTAGATTAAAGCCAACCTTATAGCCGCGCTCTTTTAACCAGTTTGCAGCGGGTAGCGCTTGTGCAAACTCATGTACATGGCAAGCAATACGGACTAAATTAACCGGCGAGTTAGCTGCTGTATTTGGAAAGAGCTTTTCTAATGCCTCCAACTGCGGTATCTCACCCACCAATTCACTTCCATTAACCATCACACCCACAGTTAAACCAGCAGGAATGCTTAGGCTGCGAATAAAGTCATCGGTGGTGAAAGCACAAGCACCTTTAAAACCGCTGTTGGTTAATGAGCGCAAGCCAAGCTCGACAATATCCACACCTGCGGCTTGCATAGCGTTAAGGTACTGGTGAATCAGCTCAGGAGAGAAATCCCAGTTGTTGTAGTAACCGCCATCGCGGAGAGTGCAGTCGAGAAAAAAACTGTTCATTATTATCTCTGTTTTAAAGGATTATTTAAAATCGCATTATGCTTCATTCTTAGTAAGGTTTTTAAATCACTGTCAAACCAATCCATAATATAATTTGCAAAAAAAGTGCAAAGAAGTGTAGATATTGCTGCTCCGTAAATACCATAATTTGGAATCATAAATAAATTCAGTGCTATGTTTATTATGGCTGCAAAAAAAGTTCTTAAAGCAAGTTTCTTTTCCATATTCTCAATAGTAAAGTAACGAGCACTAACAGAACCTATTGCGGCAAATAAAGCTGTTATCATAGAGATTTTAAAAACTAAAGAGGCCCCTTCGTATGCGTTTCCAAAAGCTAGATTTATCATGAAATCGCCAAAAACTAATGAACCTGCTAATGCTATTAATGAAATCCATAAAATCAAACTGAAAAGTTGCGTCATTCTTCTTTCATATATTATTTTATTACCTTGCTTCAGTTTAGATATAGCAGGAAGTAAAGAAATTGTTATGATATATGGAATGGTAAACCATGCGCTAAAAACCTGCATTGCTGCAGAGTAAACACCGACTTCTTTTATTCCAATCATAATTCGAATCATAATTTGATCTGTCTTCATATATATAATAACAGCTACAGCTGAGATTATCATAGGCCATGCACTTTTGAGTAGTTTTTTAGCAACTGCTATATTAAAGTGTTTGAAGAAATAAAAATCATTAAATTTTTTGTAAGTTATTAACAATAGAATTCCTATGATTGTATGATCCAGCACTGAAGCTATTATAAAATATAGAATATCTGAGTTTAACCATATAAGTATTAATTTTATTATTGCGCTTATTATTATAGCTATTGATTTGCTTATCGTTGTTAGTTTTGCTTTTACTTCTGATTGAAAGTAGTAGTCTATTACTAATAATGAAGTAAAGAAAGATCCTGTTGATGATATCAACATATACTTAGTTATCTTTTCGGATTCGTTTGTAACAGATAAAATTAAAAATAAACCTATATAGCATACGCAAGCTGATAAAAACATTAACCAGAAAGCTGTGCCCATTATTTCATTTTTTTTATTCCCACTTAAAATAAGCTCTCTAACTAAAATAGAATCCATCCCCATGCGTGCTAAAGTCATTGTAAATGCAGTAATAGCAAGAGCATAACTTAAAACTCCGTAGCTTTCAGGGCCTAAATACCTAGCAATATAAATACTAACAAAAATCCCTGAAAAAATTTTTGCAACCTGCTCAGCCATCATCCAAGAGGAGTTTAAAAAATATTTTTTAATAGATGCATTGTTTAGCTGGCTTATTTTTTTAAACAAGTTAACTCCTGGATTTAATAAATCTCTTTTGAAAACAACGTAAACGGCGTTTTAATAATAATTTTAATATCCAGCCAAATCGACCACTTATTGATATACGCTAAATCCAGTTCTACACGCTTTTGCATTTTATCGATGGTTTCAGTTTCGCCGCGACAACCATTGATTTGCGCCCAGCCAGTAATCCCCGGTTTGATGCGATGGCGTGCCATATAAGCACTGATTTTACCGGTGTAATAGTTGTTGTGTGCCACAGCATGCGGGCGTGGGCCTACCAATGACATTTTGCCTTGCAGCACGTTAAACAATTGCGGCAGCTCGTCTATGGACGTGCGGCGGATAAAACGGCCGATTGGCGTGATACGTGGGTCATGCCGAGTAGCTTGTTTGACTTGGCTGTCATCATGCACGCGCATCGAGCGAAACTTCCACATTTTAAATACTTTGCCATTCCAGCCATGGCGCTGCTGCTTAAATAGCACAGGGCCAGGTGACGAGAGCTTGATCAGCATTGCAATGCACAGCAGTAGCGGACTTAACACAATAATAGCGAGCAATGCACTGCTGCGATCTAAGGTTGCTTTAACCAGCGCTGCAGTAGGGTAGCTGGTTAATGGGCTTTCATTTAAATGAATGGCTGGCAGGCCGTTTATTTCGCTGACCGAATGGTTGAGCAGCATCAGGCTGTTGAGATCAGGCACCCAGGTGATATCAACATGGGTATCCAGTAAGTCAATGTAGAGACTGTCGATATTGTGCATTTCTTCGAGGGGCAGGGCGATATACAGGCGTTTAATCTCATGCTGTTCGAGTAGGTTGCGTAAATATGCCAAGCTGCCGACGATAGGGAATAGTCCGTCATCTGCTATGGGTTCATCATGGGTGGCCACTAAACCAATCAAAGGTTCGCTGCGCTGCTTGACAATGGTTTCTGCCAGCAGTTGCGCCAAGTCACCTGTGCCGATAATCAGCGCTGTACGCTCTGAGCGTTGTCTTTGATAGTGACGTTTAAACAGTACGCTTAAGACAAGATAGGGCACAGCTAGGGCAATAAAGCCCAATACCGCCCAAACCAAAACAACTTCACGGGAGAAGTTTGCGCTGGTTTTAGTAATAAACGTAATAGCAATGAGTGCGGCCAGTAAAATAAGCCAGCCGAGTAAGAGGTGTGCTAATCCTGATAAGTAACCGAGGCGTTTATGATAGACATGCGCGCTACTGAACGCTGGGATTGATGCTAAGACAATAAAGGCTGCTAGTGCGCGATAGGCTTCACTGATTTCATCAGTTTTTAAATAGGTCAGCATACAAAAAGTGATGACGGTACTGCTGATGCCTACGAACCAGTGAATCCAATACGTTAAGCCTTGGCTGTTGGCGTTGCGTGAATCAATCATGCTGGAGTGTCTCGGGTAAGGCGAGTGGCGTACATGCCGGATACTGCTCTGTGAGTGCGTTGCATAAAGGCGCTAAAGTGTTAGTTTTATGTGCCAGCTCAAATAGTTGTGCTTGCTCTTTGGCGTTGTATTGAACCGTGCGTTGCATGGATTCAGCGGTAATCGCACGTTGTTCTAGGTTGAGTTCTGAGTGGGCAAACAAGCCGATTTCAGCAATTCGGCGATTAATGCCAATACGCCATGGGCCGAAGTGTTGCGCTTGCTGCATGGCTTGGGTGAACTCGTCATCAAACTCTAAAAGCGTCAGCTTGGCGAAAGCCAGTGCGGCCCAAGCATCGGGCCAGGTGTGGCGTGCTTGGGTTGATTCGCGCAGCGCTTGCACAGCGGCATGGCGGTGTTGCAGCGCGTTGGGGTCATTAAGATCTGCGCCAAATGCTCGCCATTGTTCGATATAGCCCAGTGTTTCTAAGTATTCACCATTACTGCCTGGGTAAGCCTGTATGGCACGCTTGATCGCATGCTCAGCCACAATTCCGGCTTGCTCGCTGGGTTGGCTCGGGCTCTGCTCCCAGTGTTTGAGAAAGGCTTGTGCTTGGTAATGGGCAATGCCAGAAAAAAACAACTGACCACCACCGACTATAGCCGCCAAACCGAGCAAGCCAGCTGCCAAGGCTGTGCTACGACGTGCACTGTTTGACATGGCTGGTGTGCGTGATGATTGACGCTTGTATGCAGTGTTTGAGCTCATAGTATTTACTTAAAATGCTGCTGGGCAATTTGCCATGGGTTATCAACGACTAAACGCTGCGCGGCGTCTGCGCCCAGTACCTCTGTGGCGACGGCAAGACCGGCACTTAAAATCGGTGGGCGGTGTTCAACATTGTGTGCATCGCTGGCTAAGATGGTGACCCAGTTCTTTTCTAAAAACTGGATGGCCAATTCTTGCGCGGTTTCACCAAAATGACCGGCCACAGAGCTTGAGGTGACTTGCAGTAAGCAGCCTTGCTCGATAAAGGGTTTGAGTTTGCCCGGTTCGCGCATCAAACCTTTGTTGCGTTCGGGGTGGGCAATCATCGGAATCACGTTGTGCTTTAATAACCAGCCGGTGAGCTTTTCTGCAGCAAAAGGCATCTCACCGTGCGGGAACTCTATCCAGCTGAGCTACGAGTGCTTGCGGCGGCAATGATACGCATCTGCTCGGCATTCG